>RCMY010000311.1_pt1 | contig 50616 bp, 39 predicted proteins | sample 2041341 | NCBI WGS metagenome assembly RCMY01 (sample SAMN09708234, study PRJNA481090) | Marine sediment metagenome, whole genome shotgun sequencing project.
GACATCATGCCTGGAGCTTTTGAATTAAACTCATCTTTCGCACCCATGTAGAATGGTTTTCCGCCATAAATGTATAGAATTGTTGCCAAGACAGCTGCTACAACGTCTGCATAAGGAAAGATGATTTGGAAAGGCCATTGAATATCCATCAAGGGAGTAATAAATAAGATTGCAATTCCCAATGGGAGTGATTTCAAGAAAATTTCCTTGAAACTACCATGATGGTGGTGGGCGTGCCCTCCCATTGCACCACGATCATGATCCATGTTGCTATGGTCCATCTTGCTATGGTCCATCTTGCTGTGGTCCATCTTGCCTTGATCCATATTGCTGTGATTCATCTTGCCGTGATCCATATTGCTGTGATCCATCTTACTGTGGTCCATCTTGCCGTGATCCATATTGCTGTGATCCATATTGCTGTGATCCATATTGCTGTGATCCATATTGCTGTGATCCATCTTACTGTGATCCATATTTCCATCTTTAAGATTGTTATCTTTTTTATTCATTATTGGCCTCCTTGTAAAATCATACATTCCATGAACTTGAAAGACTGTTGAGCGCCTCTATACTTCAATGAGATAATTATAAACCACTTGATTTCAAATAACAATTGAATGTTTACATATAGAAAAACCCGCAACTCATAAGAGCGGCGGGTAAAATTGTATAACTGACTACTCGTCTATTTGGATTTCGATTCCGGACTTAAATTCTACAACGAAGTAATCATCATAGACCGTGATTTTGTCGATGAGTGTCCTGGTATAGTAATTTTCTACGACTATTTCGGATTGTTTGTATATGATCTTGATTCTCTTCAAATTGTTCGAAGTTTGGATTTAAAGCCTTTAAACTGCCATCAAACTCAAGGGGACAATTATTGTGATGTTTCGATTAGCCTAGATGGTAATACGGTACAATTACATCCCATGAGTAGTGAGAATATGTATGTATATACCATTTCGGATAATGCCTTAAAGGAAACAGCTTATATGGCAATGGAAAATCCATTTAGAAGTGAGTTTGTTCTTATAGAAGAAGTGATTAATTCAACAAAGCTTAGTAATCACAGCCATCACGCAGTTCTTTTTGATACGGGAGAATATGGATATCTCCATTCGGAAGATGGAAAGATCGGTACATTGACACCTCCTGGTCAATAGACAAACTGAAATTTACTTTTTTGCTGTTATGGACCATTTTCTTCACAATAAATCGAATAGGAAATGACAGATACTATGCTATATTTCATCATTGTAGTATTTTTTTATTGCATCTTCTAAGTTGTTTGCTTTCCATATGCGATTATCATATTCGTGATCCCACATAAACACATTATCATTTCGTACTCCATCTTGAGATGTTATCGGGTAGCCATAATAATCGCCGCAGCCATTGCCTCCAAAAAATAATAAGCAGTCAAGAGGCATAAAACGATCAAGTTTTCTTGCAGATAAATTTGTTTCTGTGATTTGCTCCGTAGAAAAAATAAGCCAATTATCCCCGTTCATATCTAGCAGCAGTTCCTTTAAGTCATTAGGCAATTTACAGCCCAATGATTTTTCAACATCAGAAATCTGCTTTTCTGTGGCTGGGGGATTTGGCTTGATGTAATTATGTTTACTTGTCAATTCTCTATATATCACGTGCCAATCCATCATATAACTATCCCCTTTTATATCAATAACTTTACATTTACACTGCTCGATAAATTCAAACTTGTCGAACTGTTTGATCTCCCTATTATCGTTGATTAATTTTTCATTTACCATTATGGCTAATAGACATATTAGCATATTTCAGTCATGTTGGTTATCCTATTCTTCAACCTTTTAACCCTAATATCCAACCTGACCACACAACCTCGATTTTTTCATAAAACATCTAAATCGACCACTTGTAAACCCCTGACATCTAACCTGACTTCTCGCCAACCACTGATATCTAAATCGCTCTGTCACAGGGTTTAAGCCTTGTTTCGATATGTTTCCACGAAGCAAAAAATATCATTTTTTTCATGCTCCGATTTCAAACTCAAAACACACGAATGGCTTATATACTGGGCCTTACAAGCCCCTACTCTTTTACCCTTGACATCAATACTACCGTCTCAACGTGGCCCGATAGGCTCATCTTGATGTCTTGAGTGATTTATCACATTTATCCGTACGTGGAAACTTGTCCACGCTACTTTTGATACCACTCTCCGTATGCGGAAACATATCTATACAACTATTATGCTTTTATCCGTTTGTGGTAACAAGTCAATCTTTTATGCGCCCGTACCTCATTCTGGATCTATGTTCATGCAGATTTTGATACAAAAATAAAAAGCCCTCCCTTGGGCTTAACCCCGGAAAAGGCTTGAAATCATTGCGTTCAGAGAATCCCTCGGGCTTTCTAAACGCATTAGATTGTTAACATATTGAGTTTTTCGACTGGTGCTTTGGTGATTAAATCTAACTTGAATACCCTTATCTTCATTCAGTCAAAATAATTAAAAAGTATAGGTAAAATTAAAAGGTTCAGTGTAGATATGTTTCCTCTAACACCATGGCTCGAGTGGACAGCATTGATGTCATTTGCACCTTAAGTTCGTGGGAACTTATCAAAGCTTTTAGGCCGTTTTTCTAAAAACCGACGTTCTCGGGAACATGTCAACCTGTTGAACCATCCAAAATGGCCCTTTTAAGCAAAAAGACCGCACTACCAAATAATTAAATAGTTGGTAATACAGTCTTTATGTTGTTAGATCATAATTTTAATAAATTAGTATAACAATTCTATAACCCAAGATACGGTGCTGGATCTACCAAGTTGCCATTTAGACGGAATTCAAGGTGTAAATGCGGACCTGTACTCATACCAGTAGATCCTACATATCCAATAATCTGACCTTGAGATACTTTTGATCCATAACTAGTGTTAAGTGCACTCATATGCGCATATAGGGTTGTGACCCCATTACCATGATCTATGATAACATTATTACCATAAGTGGAGTTATAAGATGCCCGAATGACGGTGCCTGCCCTAGTTGCTTTTATTGGCGTTCCGGAGGTAGCTGCAAAGTCAATACCGGTATGGAGTTTTCTATATCCTAAAATCGGGTGTATTCTATATCCATATGAGGAAGTAACTCTTCCCGATACAGGCTTAATATAACCTGCATTCGTGTTGTTTTGTTGTGAATTGTTATTCCCCTGAGGTATCGTATTCTTATTTGCTTCAGCTCTAATCAAAGCCGATATTTCATCCTGAAGTTCCTTATTCTCTTCAATGATATCTCCTATATCAGAAGCTATATCCTTCTCTTCTTTTGTTAGAGAATTTATAGCGGAAGACTTTTTAGTCTCCAACTGCTTTAGATCTGACAATTTTGATGTATAGGCCAGATTTTCAGTTTCAAGCTTTTCCTTTTCCTCAATGAGCTTGGCCCGTTCATCTTGAATAACAGCTTTTGAAGCTACTAAATCTTTTTTGGATACTTCAAGTTCAGCTTTTTTTAACGTCAATTCTTCCATAATGGAATTCACTTGCTGAATAATCTCCTTGTCCATTTCTACCACTTTATGGATGAGCATCAGCTTATCTGTAAAGTCAGCCAGACTCTCGGATTCAATTAAGGTGTACAGAATACTTCCTACTGAGTTATTCATGTAAGCAGATCTTACTCTGGAGTCGAGTATTGTTTTTTTCTCTTCAAGCTCAGCTTCTTTCTGAATAATTTCAATTTGTCTGGTATTGATCTCATTTTCAAGCAAACTGATTTTAGAATTAGTTGCATTTATCAAACTCTCTCTTGCCTGTATTTCTGATTCTTTTTGTGTGATAGCAGTGTTTAAAATTTCTGCTTCCCTTGCAACGGAAGTAAATTGATCAATAATACTTTGCAAGTCACTACTGAGTTGTTTTTTTTCCTCATTCAATTCTTGTTTTTCATTTTCTAAGTTTTGAATGGTTTCTTGATTTTCTTTAATTTGATTTTCTTTATTATTTACCGTACTAGCAAAAACAGTAATATTAGAAGCAATAAGCATTGTAACTGTCATTAAAATAATTTTTTTCTTCATTGCACTCTCCTCTCTAACTGGTAATATTTTACTATAAATTTGAGTTTTATAAAATAACTTCAGATGATTTCACAATTATAAGCAAATTTACCATTTAGCGGATTGCGAATTATCTCTACACAAAATCTGGGTATTTCACAATAAGTTGCTCAACTAGATTCAAAAAAAGCTGCACATATTTTGAGGAGTTTAATTACCTCAACTATGTGCAACCTTAGTGCATCAAATGTCCTGTTGAATAATATATGTTAAAGATTCTTAGTCTTCATAACTTTCAATTACATAACCTCCATATCTTTAAAACCATTTAATTCAAGGTAAATCCCAACCAATTTTCATTTATAGTTTTTAAATTAACTACCCCTTGATTGTATCGTCAATTATCGGTATCATTCAAGGGGTGAATAGGAAAAATAGTTTATAGATTCTTTACATTCAAAGCTCTAAAAGCATTTAATACTGCAATGATAGTTACACCTACATCTGCAAATATAGCTGCCCACATAGTAGTTATTCCAAAAGCACTCAAAATAAGAACAATTATTTTTATTCCAATTGCAAATACTATGTTTTGATGTGCAATTTTTAGTGTCTTTTTAGAAATTTTCATTGCAGTAGCAATTTTCGATGGCTCATCAGTCATAATTACAATATCAGCAGCTTCAATGGCCGCATCAGAACCTAAACCACCCATTGCTATTCCAATGTCTGCACGGGCTAATACAGGTGCATCATTGATTCCGTCACCAACAAAAGCAAGTTTACCTTTTGTAGATTTTTGCGAAAATAATTCTTCTAGTTTTTCAACTTTGTCTGCTGGCAACAGTTCTGCATAAACCTTATCAAGACCAAGCTCTTTAGCAACCTTTGAACCAACACTTTTATTATCACCTGTCAACATAACTATTTGTTTAATATTAGCTGCCTTAAGTTCCTTGATTGCTTGTGCTGAATCTTCCTTTACCTCATCGGCAATTACAATGTAACCTATATATTTGTTATTAACTGCAACATGTACAACTGTACCAATCAGATCTCCCTTGAAATAAGGGATATCCATCATTTTCATAAGTTTGATATTTCCTGCCATAACCTTTTTGCCATCTACTGTTGCAATAACACCATGACCTGATATCTCTTCTACATCTGAAATACGTCCATTGTCTATTTCTTTGCCATATGCACGTTTCAGTGAAAGTGAAATCGGATGATTGGAATAGCTTTCCACATATGCAGTTAATTCTAGTAGCTCTTCTTTGGAAACTCCTTCTGGATGAATTTCCTGTACATTAAATACACCTTTCGTTAGTGTTCCAGTTTTATCAAAAACAACAATTTCAGTTTCTGCTAATGCCTCTAAATAGTTACTACCCTTGACTAAAATACCTTTTTTTGAGGCTCCACCTATTCCACCGAAGAAACTCAAAGGAATTGAAACAACTAAAGCACACGGACAGGATACCACAAGGAATGCTAGTGCTCTATATATCCAAACACTAAAAGTCGCCCCGTCTATAACAAGAGGCGGTATAATAGCTAAAAAAACTGCAATTATAACCACAACCGGTGTATAATATCTCGCAAACTTCGTAATAAATTGTTCTGAATTGGATTTTTTACTACTTGCATTTTCAACTAAATCAAGAATTTTACTTACAGTAGATTCTCCAAATTCCTTGGTAACCTCTGCTGTAATAACTCCATTAATGTTGATGCACCCACTCAGGATATCACTTCCTACTTCTACTTCACGAGGAACAGATTCACCAGTAAGTGCCGATGTGTCGATCATTGAACTTCCCTCTATTACCTTGCCATCAAGAGGAATTCTTTCTCCTGCTTTAATTACAATAATATCTCCAATTTGTACTTCATCCGGGTCAGTCCTAACAAGTTCATCGCCTTTTTTAACATTTGCATAATCTGGTCGAATATCCATAAGGCTTGCAATTGACTTTCTCGACTTGCCAACTGCATAGCTTTGAAACAGTTCTCCAACTTGATAAAACAACATAACTGCAATACCTTCAGGATACTCACCAATAAAAAATGCACCAATTGTTGCAATACTCATTAAAAAGTTTTCATCGAAAACTTGACCTTTAAAAATATTTTTTACAGCTTTTTTTACAACATCTCCACCTACAATAATGTAACTTATTATAAAGAGAGCAATCTGTAACCATTCATTATTTAAATTAAGCAATACTGCTGTAGCTAACACGGCTGCACCAATAATTATTCGCCATAGTCGTTTTGTCATACTAAATAGCCTCCTTTAAGCCTTTTTCATAGTTGTATCGGGTTCAATTTTTTTAACTATTTTTTCGGCCTCTGCTATTATTGTTGGCATTTTTTCATCCTCACCATCAATAACGAGTTTTGTGGTCATAAAGTTAACAGTAGCTTCTTTCACTCCATCAAGCTCATTAATAGCCTTTTCCATTTTTGCCGCGCAATTTGCACAATCTAAACCTTCAAGTATAAATTTCTTTTTCATTATTAAATCCTCCTAAATATTATTTGTAATTTTATTTTGAATACTACAAGTCTTTTTCAAATTTTATTGAAACATAGCTCATTTGATATGAAGACTTAAATATCTACCCAAATATCTTCAAAAAATATTCTATTATACCACATTACTACTTCTCGTTGATATGAATTAGACCTTGGTCAAATATTTCTCTTACATGATCATCAACTAATGAATAATATACTACTTTCCCTTCTTTTCTGTTTTTCACTAAATTAGCTTGTTTTAAGACTCTCAGCTGATGGGAAATTGCTGATTGTGTCATGTTAAGTAATACAGCGATATCACAAACACACATTTCAGCTTCATGTAAAGCCCATAATATCCTGATTCGTGTTGAATCTCCAAATACTTTAAATAATTCTGCTAGATCATAAAGGCTTTCTTCTTGAGGCATTTTATCTCTAACTTGATTTACAATATCCTCATGAATTACATTGCAGTCACATCTTTCAATTGAATTAAATTTTTCAGTCATATTATCACCTCTTTTTAAATCATTTCATCTGAATACTTGAGCAAGCATTCATACGTTGTGTATTTATCATATTATTGTTTTTCTCATATGTCAATAGTTATATGAGCATTTATTCAAGTGTTTTTTATATTATTTGAAATATCTCAAAACCATCTATTACGACATTAATACCATAAAAGGGTGATTTCTATACAAACCTATTTTAAAAACACAAATATTGTAGGTTCTATAATAGTTTGAAATAAAATTTCAAACTATTAAAAAACTATAGTGGTAGCTGTTTCAAAACAACTACCACTACATTAGATTATATAAAATTCTTATCATCCCAGAGGATTATTTCTCCCTCTTTCTGAGCCATCAATTTTTCCACCTTTATAATGTCATCACTCTTTTTACCCTATGTCATCTATAAAGCACCCCAAAAATAGGGGTCAAAAAACGGTGTTTTTTCGCTCATTTTTTGCTCCAAAATCACTCTTGAACCACTATATGTTGTGGTCAACTTCTACTTTTCGCCCCCTGAACCACAATACGTCATCAGAATTATACTCTCAACGTGATAGGACTGAGGGAAGTTATCAATGGGAGTCACTTTCTCTGTTCTATACCCAAGTGTCTCCAGTATACCGAGATCTCTTCCAAGAGAACCAGGGTCACAGGAAACATAGACAATCTTTTCAGGGTGGATCTTCGCTATGGATTCAAGAAGAGAACCGTCACATCCCTTTCTTGGAGGATCCACAACAACCACATCTGCATGAATCCCTCTTTCCATAAGGTCTACGATAACCTCTTCCGATTTCCCAAGAAGGAACTCTACATTCTCAACTCCATTGATCATTGCATTTACCTTGGCGTCAGCTACAGCTTCCGGTACAATCTCAATACCATAGACTTTCTTTGCCTTTTGCGAAAGGAAAAGAGAAATGGTTCCTGCGCCGCAGTAGCAGTCAAATACAGTCTCACTGCCAGAAAGGTTTGCATATTCCAGTGCCTTTCCATACATCACTTCCGTCTGCTTTGGATTCACCTGGAAAAATGAATGAGGAGAAATCTTAAACTTAAAAGGTCCGATGTAGTCTTCAATGAACTCTTTTCCATAGACCAGATGATTTTGTCCACCAAGAACCACATTTGTATCTTCACGATTCACGTTAAGAATCAGTGATTGGAACCCAGGAAGCTCTTTCAGCTTTGTAAGAAGCGCGTCCAGATGTGGCACATCCTTACTTGTAACCACCAGCACCACCATAAGATCTCCTGTACTGAATCCCTTTCTGACCATAAGATGTCTGAGGATTCCCTGAGGATTCACCCCCAGATCCTGATGGTAGGTGGAAATATCATAAGCTTCCGCCCAAGTTCGAAGCACAGAAAGCACCTCATCTGCTTCCTGATGCTGAACGATGCAGGCTTCAATATCCACGATTCTATGGGATCTTTTCGCGTAAAACCCTGCCACAAATTTCCCATCCACTCTGCCAAGAGGAATCTGAACTTTATTCCTGTACCGGAACGGTGTGTCCATACCCAGTGTATCCTCCACCGTCACATGGGAGATTTTACCGATTCGTTCCAGGGAATCTTTGACCCTGGTTTTCTTAAAGTCCAGCTGTCCTTCATAATCACTGTGCATGAGATGACAGCCTCCGCATCTGTAATAATAGGGACAGAGCGGTTCCACCCGGTGACTGCTCGCCTTCTCCACTTCCACCATCTTCGCAAATCCGTAAGATTTATTGGTCTTCAGCACCTTAGCATGGATCTCTTCCCCAGGCAGTGCAAACTCCACAAACAGAGGATATCCTTCTACTTTTCCAATGCCTTCCCCTGTATGGCCCTGCCCCGATATGACCAGCTTTATTTCATCATTCTTCTTCATATATACCTACCCCATCATTCTCATTCTTTCTCTCATTATAATCTATAAAGCTACCGAACCACAAAAAAAATGCACCCATTCAAAGGGTGCTGAAGTTTTTGAATCAGTTGCCAATAATTCAATTTTTTACATGTACTACTATATCATCAGTTTTTTGCTTAAATGTAAATTTTTAGAGTCTAAATTGTAAACTTTTTATTAAATTTTATAAACCATAATCATATAACACCTAAACTGATTGAGCCTCAATACGTTTCAAAAATATGTATAAAATGTTAATTTTTATATTCCAACAAAAAGGAGCCCGAAGGCTCCTCTCATGGATATCTTAAATTCTATGACTTCAGTACTGTTCTGCCATTGATCACAAGACTTCTCTTTCCATCGATGGTCACAAGAGTACCTTCAGTGAGAACAGACATAGCGTCTAATGCTTCAGCAATGACTGGTATGTCATGTTTCATGGCTTCCACAGAGATTTCAGGGGTCACCTGATTGGTTTCTACTATGACTCCTGCTGTCTTATGGATGATATTGAGGTAATCGTCTGTAAGAGCATTCACCACAAGAATATCCCCATCAGAAATCTTCTCATCGGCCATCTTGAAATTAATGGCTTTCTTGATGACACCACTGACCACCTGCTTGGTCTCATGGGTCCTCTTTCCTTGCAGCAGCACATCTCCAATGAGATGAACCTTAATCATATTGGTGGATCCTACAAAGTTAATTGGTAGACCCGCAGTGATGACCACAAGTTCTCCATCCTTCACAAAGCCTTTTTTCTTCGCGATCTCAGCAGTGCTGTCAATCATTTCATCTGTGGATTCATAAAGCTCTGCAACAATAGGGTATACGCCCCAGTACACAGACAGCTTTCTTGCCACATTCTTGCTTGGTGTGATGGCAAGAATCGGACACTCCGGTCTGAATCTAGACACGTTTTTCGCTGTGCTTCCTGATACCGTCGCTGAGATGATGGCGGATGCGCCCAGCTCATAAGCTGTGGTCACACTGGCAAGGGAAATGGCCATGGGCACAGAAGAAGCATGGCTCATCATGAGCTTGGACAGCACCTTGTCGTGCTTGATGCGTCCTTCCACGTCTTCTGAAATCTTCACCATGGTCTTTACTGCTTCCACAGGATACTTGCCATTGGCTGTTTCCCCTGAAAGCATGATACAGTCGGTGCCATCTAAAATCGCATTGGCCACGTCTGAAACTTCAGCTCTTGTTGGTCTTGGGAAACGGACCATAGACTCCAGCATCTGAGTTGCTGTGACTACAGGCTTTCCAGCTAAGTTGCACAGTTCAATGATTTTCTTCTGGATTCCAGGCACCTGCTCCAGGGGAATCTCCACGCCCATATCTCCACGGGCAACCATGACGCCGTCAGAGTACTTCACAATTTCTTCAACGTTGTCTACGCCTTCCTGGTTCTCAATCTTGGACATCAGGAAAATATCATCCGCTCCAAGATTTCTGAGCACTTTTCTTATGGCAAGGACGTCGTCTGCTTTACGGATAAACGATGCTGCAACGATATCTACACCCATCTCCACACCAAAGGCCAAATCCTCCAGATCCTTTTCTGTCAGCGCAGGAAGCTGCGTCTTGATCCCAGGAAGATTGATTCCCTTGTGGTTGGACACTGTACCAGAGTTCAGTATTTTCGCTTTGATTACTCCTGAAACAAGTTCTACGGAAACGACTTCTAGTGCAACAAGACCATCATCGATGAGGATTCTGGATCCCACTTCCACATCTTCCGCAAGCTTATTGTAGGTCAGAGAAAACTTTGTGGCATCCCCAAGAATCTCTTCCTTGGTATGGATCTCAATGAAATTTCCTTCTTCCAATTGAACTGGAGCATCTTTGAAATTGTGGGTTCTGATTTCAGGACCCTTGGTATCAAGAAGAATGGCCACAGTCTTCCCCTGCTCCTCTGCAATCTTTCTTACTCTCTCCATTTTCATGCGGTGATTCGCGTGGGTATCATGGGAAAAGTTATGTCTGGAAACATTCATGCCCGCCTCGATGAGCTCTCGGATGGCTTCCTCACTTTCTGATGTGGGTCCAATGGTACAGATAATTTTCGTTTTACGCATGTTCATCCTCCTATTTTTTCTTATACAAGGTCCATGGCAATCTGATAGAGTTTTTCATTAAAGGGTCTTGTCATACTCAGCGCTTCATGGATATCATAATCTACAATATCTCCTTTTACAGTCCCGATGACTCTTGCGGATTTTCCTTCTATCAGAAGCTCCACCGCACGGTGTCCCATACGGGTAGCAAGAATTCTGTCGTAGGCTGTAGGCATACCGCCTCTCTGAATATGGCCCAGTACAGTAGTTCTTGTCTCAATACCTGACACATCTTCAATCTCTTTTGCAATCTCTTCAGAATTTCCGACACCTTCAGCAATGACCACCAGGTTGTGATGCTTCTTGTGTCTTTTTCCGTCCATGACGGTTTTGATGATTTCATCTTTGCTGTATTTCTTCTCCGGAACCAGAATGGTGGTGGCTCCACCGGCAATCCCTGCATACAGTGCAAGATCTCCACAGTTTCTTCCCATAACTTCCACCACAGAGACTCTCTGATGGGAGGAAGAGGTATCACGGATTTTATTGATGGCATCAATGACAGTATTCTGGGCAGTGTCAAATCCAATGGTACGGTCCGTATAAGCCATGTCATTATCGATGGTTCCAGGAATCCCTATGGTTTTGATGCCAAGATCGGATAATCCCTTCGCCCCCATGAAGGATCCATCTCCACCAATGACCACAAGTCCTTCTATGCCATATACTCTAAGCACCTGTGCAGCCTTTTCACGAACCTTAGGATCCGCAAACTCAGGGAATCTGGCAGTTTTCAGGATGGTTCCACCCTTCTGGATGATATCAGATACTGAGCTTCTGTCCATAGGAAGGATTTCTCCCTCATGGAGCCCTAAGTATCCTTTGTAAATCCCCATGACTTCTATATTGTTCACAAGAGCAGTACGTACAACAGCTCGGATGGCCGCATTCATTCCTGGCGCGTCACCACCGCTGGTCAGTATCCCAATTTTCTTCATTTTTATATACCCTCCTAAAGAGGCAGAAGAGGTTCTCTTCCGTCCATTAAAATTTAGCCCATCTTATTGTATCTCTAAAATGAAATGATTTCAAGATGATGCTCTGCCAAGAGAAAAAGTTAATATCTCTACGATACCACCATGTGGACTTTTCCTAAGATTCAACCACTTTGACATTATCCTCTCCAAGTTTTTCCTCCAGCATCTTCACAATGGGGGACCATTCATCCACCCACAGATCCCTGGACAGCTGCATCACTTCTCTGGTCTTGGACGACACCACATGGACAGGCATTTCTCCATGGAACGTTTTAAACACCGTTCGTAAAGTCTTCACCATCAGCCTTGCTTCTTCCATGTCCTTAAACCTCAGATAGAGCTTTTTCTTTTTCTCCTCCAGGTTTCCGATGGACTCCACAATGATCTTTGTATTCTCTTCCTCTTTAATGGAAACTCTACCGCGAATCAGCACAATACGGTCTTCTTTCAGCTCTGAAACCACTTTTTCGTATGCTTTTGGAAACACGATGCACTCAATGACACCAGACAGGTCCTCCAGCATCAGAAAGGCCATCATAGAAGAGTTTCTTGTGATTTTCCTCGTGATGTTTCTCATGAGTCCTCCAAGAATCACCCGGTCCCCGTCTTTCAGATCTTTCTCATGAAGAACCGCATCCGCAAACATGGAGGCTTCATCCCGGACATCATCCAGGATACTGTGATCCTCCGTGAGGATATCAGACACTTTGTGGCTGACACTCCTTGCCAGCCTGTCCTCATACTCATCCAACGGATGACCCGAGAGGTACATCCCTGTCATTTCCTTTTCCATGAACAGCAGGTCCTTATGACTGAACTCCTTAAGGTTCGGATAGGAAATGGTCATCATTTCCTCCTCTTCCAGAAGATCTCCAAACAAAGAGACCTGACCTTCAATATTTTTTCTGTTTTTCTGCGTGAAGCTGTCCATGATCTTCTCATAAACTGCCAGCATCTGCGCTCTGTTTCCATCGAGTCCATCAAAAACCCCCGCACGGATTAGCGCTTCCACTGCTCGTTTATTAAGGCTTCCATTGGTGTTTCTCTCGAGAAAATCCATCAGCGTCTTATATCCGCCCCCGGATCTTCTGTTTTCTACCAGGGACTCCACCATCTGCTTACCGACCCCTTTGATGGCGCCGAGGCCAAAGACGATCTTCCCATCCTTTACCTTGTATTTCCATTCAGACAAGTTGATGTCTGGAGCATCCACTTCAATACCCAACCCTTTGGCAAATCTAAGATAAGCGTAGCATTTATCCGCATTGCCCAGGAAGGAGTTCAGCATAGCTGCTGTAAACTCCGCAGGGTAATACCGCATGAGATAAGCCGTCTGATAACCGATGACCGCATAGGCTGCCGCATGCGCTTTATTGAAGGCATAGCTTGCAAAATCCATCATCTGGTTGAAGATGGTGTTGGCTACCTGCTCAGAGATTCCATTTCGAACACAGCCAGGCACAATGACATTTCCATTTTCATCATCCAGTCCATAAATAAAGTTCTTTCGCTCTTCTTCCATGACATCATGCTTCTTCTTGCTCATGGCTCGCCTTACAAGATCAGACCTTCCCAGGGAGTATCCTGCAAGGTCCCGCACAATTTGCATCACTTGCTCCTGGTAAATTATAACTCCGTAAGTGACTGAAAGAATCGGCTCCAGTTCTGGACAAAGATAGGTGACTTTTTCCGGATGGTTCTTATTTTCGATGTATCTTGGAATCTCCGCCATAGGTCCTGGACGGTATAGAGAAATGCCCGCGATGATGTCTTCTAAAGAGTCTGGTTTCAGCTCCTTCATAAAGCTTGTCATACCCGCAGACTCCAGCTGGAAAACCCCCACGGTTTTTCCTTCTCCGATCATTTTATAGACCTCAGGGTCCTGAAGAGGCAGGTTGTCGATATCAATGTCCACGCCTCTATTGTCTTTCACCATATCCACGGTATCCCGCATGACGGTGAGCGTACGAAGACCCAGGAAGTCCATTTTCAAAAGTCCAAGTTCTTCCAAGGTGTTCATGGTGAACTGCGTTACAATGGACTCCTCATTTTTCTGAAGAGGGACATAATTCACCAGGGGCTTTTCAGATATCACAACTCCCGCCGCATGGGTGGAGGCGTGTCTTGAAAGACCTTCCAGCTTCTTTGCGATATCCAGAAGCTCCATGACACGCCCATCACTTTCATAGGCGCGTTTCAGTTCTGGATTCATTTCAATGGCTCCTTCCAGCGTAATGCCCAGAACCGTTGGAATCATCTTGGCGATCTGATCCACTTCCCCATAAGGATAGTTCATGGCTCTGCCCACATCCCGGATACAAGCTCTTGCAGCCATGGTACCGAAGGTGATGATCTGAGCCACATTGTCCGCCCCATACTTTCCTACCACATAGTCAATGACTTCACCACGCCTTTCGTAGCAGAAATCCGAATCGATATCCGGCATGGAGATTCTTTCCGGATTGAGAAAACGCTCAAAAAGCAGCTGATACTTGATGGGGTCAATCTTCGTGATGTTGAGGCAATAAGACACACAGGACCCCGCAGCGCTTCCTCTGCCAGCTCCAGTGGCGATGCCATGGTCATTGGCGAACTTGATGAAGTCCCACACAATGAGGAAATAGTCCACATATCCCATGTCATTCATGATCTTCAGCTCATAGTCAATTCGCGTGATGATCTCCTTCTGCTCTTTCTCCACCAGACCTCTCAGCTCTTCCACATGAAGAGGTTTGCCCCGATAGGCAGAGAAGGCGTCATACTTCTCCACCATACCTTCGTAGGTTCTTTCTGTGAGATAAGCATAAGGGTCCGCTCCTTCTGGCAGCGGGAACTTTGGCAGCTTCGATACGTGGAACTCATAATCAAAGCTGCACATCTCCGCAATTTTCACCGTGTTCTCCAGAGCTTCCGGTACATGGGAAAAAAGATCTTCCATTTCTTCATAGGACTTCAGATAGAACTCATCGGAAGGATACCGCATACGGTTCTCTTCCTCCACTGTTTTCCCTGTCTGTATGCAAAGAAGAATGTCATGAGCTCTGGCATCTTCTTTCTTCAGATAATGGACATCATTGGTGCAGACAAGAGGGATGCCAAGTTCTTTGGCTAAAGCAATGTTCAGCTTATTGACTTTCCTCTGCTCCTCTAGTCCATGGTCCTGAAGCTCCAGATAATAATCCTCCCCGAACAGTCCATGATAGAATTTCGCAGCTTCCTTGGCTCTATCCGGCATACCCAGATTGAAAAACTCCTGCACTTCACCACCGAGACAAGCAGAAAGACAAATAAGCCCTTCTGAATGCTTCTCCAGAAAAGCGTGGTCTACCCTTGGTTTATAGTAAAATCCAGACAAGGAGGCTTCCGACACAATCTTCATGAGATTCTCATAGCCGGTCTCGTTCTTTACAAGAAGAACAAGATGGTGGGTCGTATTCTCCGGATCCTGATTCTTGATGCTCATATCTTTCGCAGCCACATAGATTTCACAGCCGATGATGGGCTTAATGCCTGCTTTTTTTGCTTCTTTGTAAAAATCCACACAGCCGTACATGGAGCCATGGTCTGTGATGGCCACATGTTTCATGCCCAGTTCTTTCACACGGCTGATGATCCCGCTGATCTTCGCCGAGCCATCCAGAAGACTGTACTCTGTATGGAGATGAAGATGGGCAAATGGTTTATCCATAATTTCAGTCCTTTCTATACCAAAGACAAAGAGATGTTCCTATGCACTGAAGTCACAGGCTTTGGAGTCTAAAAGCATCGGTCTTAAATGTGCCAGCACCTGATCCACATGGTAAGGATGCACCTGATACTCATCCATGGCTTCTTTAGAGTCAAAGCCTGAAATGAGGCAGATGTCGTAGCTTCTTCCCGTGAACAGCTCATCTTGACCTACCACCAGATGCTTCAGCTGAGGGATTTCCCCCTCCATGGCCAGAAGCAGCGCCTTTGCCTTTTCCATATTTTCTTTGGAATTTTCCTTTAATTTGAACATCACAACATGATAAAACATATAATTTCCCCCTATTTACTACATGTGCTTTCTTTACACATTCTTACTTACTCATCCAGCGTATGCAGGATGCTGAGTCTGGATGTGGCAATGAGCTTGTCTCTTGATTTCAGATTCACATCCACTTTTGAGTGGAGCTTAGATGTCTTGATGATGTTGATCTCCATGGTGAACTTCGCATCTATGCCCAGCACTTCATAAAAGTCCGTAGCGCATTTATCCAAGCTGCAGCTGTAGTACTGGTTCTGCAGATGTGAGATGGCAGTCTTTGACATAAGCATGGAAAGGAGTCCTCTTGAAGCATTACCCAAGGGATCCAGAAATTCTGCCGTTACCACGCCACTATAGTAGAACTTTCCTTCTCTTTTTTCCACCGTCAAGTGCCGGATGATCTTATCCTCCATGGTGTCTGTTTCCATGGGCTTCATATGACGCTCCTGAAGGGCTTTCAGGATGTCTGTTCTCGTAATGACACCCACAAGAACTCCGTCTTCAGTGACGGGGCATAGTGGAAGATTTTCCCAGTCCATGATGTGGGCCACATAGGATACCGTGGTCTTGGGCGTCACAGAAAGATTCACCTTACGGAGCACCTCTCCCACCCGATCACTTTCTTCTCTGCCAAGGGTTTCCTTTGGAGTGATGATCCCCTGGACCACCATTTTCTCATCCACCACTGGAAACTTCTCATGGCCAGAACGCTCAGAAAGCCTGATATAGTCATGGATGGTGTCCCGCACCGTCAGATGATAGGTTTCCTTCTGGATGATGTCTTTGACATAGGGAATGGTCTGTTTGATGAGATTTTCTGAAATACCACGATTGATCATGGATGCTGTGGTGAATGTGTCATAGGAACAGGAGATGATTGGAATCTTCAGCCTGTCCGCCAGGGCCACATTCTTCTCAGTAGCTTTGAAGCCACCGGTGATGAGAACGCCAACACCCATATTGAGCGCAAGGCTGTGCACTTCATCCCGGTTGCCCACAATGAGGAGTCCCCCAACTGTGAGGTACTTTTTCATGGCTTCCATGGTCATGGCTCCGATGTTGAACCGGTAGATGGTCTTTTCAACCCCATCTTTCCCCCCTAGAAGCTCGCCATCCACAATCCGGATGATCTCGTTATAGGTGATGGATTCAATCTTCTTTTCCTTCTCACTCTCTACACGGATGGTTCCTGTTCTTGGAAGAGTTTCCAGATACCCTTCCTCCTCCATGAGCTTAATGGCTTTATAAGCCGTGGCATCACTCACTCCCCGGTCTTTTGCCAAGGTTCTGACGGAAAGCTTCGTGCCCAGCTGCATTTCTTTGATATGTTCCATGATACGGTCAATCTTCGCCATTAGAGTCCTCCCTTTCTCAGTTCATCTGCTATCTTTTCTATTTTCCTCAATCTATGATTCACACCGGACTTTCCCACAGGAGGATTCAGCATTTCCCCAAGCTCCTTCAGGGACTCATCCGGATATTCAATGCGCAGCTCTGCAATATCACGCAGAGGCTTTGAAAGTCTTCCAAGACCAATTTCTTTCTCAATGAGCTTTATAGACTCTACTTGGCGTACCGCCGCGTTGACGGTTTTTGAAAGGTTCGCTGTCTCACAGTTCACCAAACGGTTCACATTGTTTCTCATATCTTTGACAATACGGACATTTTCGAACTCAAAAAGGCTGTTGTAAGCGCCGATGATAGAAAGAATATCCACAATCTGCTCTCCCTCTTTCAGGTAGACGATATGGGAGTTCTTTCTGGCAATGACCTTCGAGGTCAGCCCATAGGAATTGATGAGCTCTTTCAGCTCCTCCGCAAGCTCCAGAGAGTTCACAACAAACTCCAGATGATAGGCTTTCTCTGGATTTGATACACTGCCTGATCCCAGAAAGGAACCTTTGATATAGGCTTTCTTCAAGGCATCCGTATGTACCAGATTGGGGCTGATGGAGTAGTTCAGTCCCATCGCACCTTCTTCCTCCTTCAGTATTCCGGTCTCCAGAAGAAGTTCCCGAAGACCCATATCTTCCGAAATGACGATGACATAAACATTGTTTTTCTTGAGAGATCCAGATTTTTTCACAAGAAGCCTTCCGTGAATCTTCAGATGGTCCTTGAGAAGCTTGAAAATAAACCTCGCTGTAGAAGGATTTTCAGTGGTGATTTTAAAAGACAGCTTCGCTGACCCAAAAGCCAGCGTCCCAGAAAGACGCATGATGGCGGATAGAAGAGCAATGATCTCTGCCCTTGTAATCTCTGTATTTTTAGTGATTTCATTTTTAACTGTAGAGGAAAAAGACATACAACTCACCAGCCTGTTTTATTATAGTTCGATAATTCTCTGTATCTTCTGTATTTTTCAAGACAGTTTTAGTACAGCTGACCCTTCAATTATATCATAAACCACCCCTGGTGCATCACATAAGAACCCTTCGCTTCGCATAAAATTAGACCGGAAGTCTTTGATATTGAACTCAAAGATTTCCGGTCCCATCTATTTATCACACAGTTTGCTTCTTCCCTTTAAGTTTTCCAGAGAGCGCCACATACTCCAGAATTCGTTTCTTATCACTGACCAAGGTCTCCTCCAGAATAATCTCCATGAGCTTTTGAGAAAGCTTATCCGCGTCATGACGCACAGACGATTCCCTTGGTTTGATGAAGTCACCCTGAATCAGCTTGAAAGGCTCTTCTTTGAGATTCTCATAATCGATCTCCACTTCAAACTGGTTCATCCTATGATACTTGTCCCGAAGATGGTCATTTCTGATTTTCATATCATTGGCAAAAACATAGTCCAGTGGACCAATGTCCCCATGGGTATACAGAGCTTTCAGGTGATCCGATACTTTAAAGCCATCCGTTTCTCCTGGCTGAGTCATAACATTGGCGATATAAATCTTCCTGCCTCTGCTCTTTTTGATGGCTTCAGGCACACCTTTCACCAGCAGGTTTGGAATAACCGAGGTGTACAGGGAGCCCGGGCCTAAAATGATGGCATCTGCCCGTAGGATTTCATTTTTCACATCTTCTAACGCCTCTGCATCCTCTGGTACAATATAGAGCCTTTGAATCCTCGCGCCTTCTTTGATGCTCACATCTGGAATATGGGACTCTCCCACCACCAGCTGGTTGTTGTCCAGCACCGCATGAATCTTCACATTATCTAAGGTCACAGGGAGCACCTTTCCAGTGATGGCAAGGACACTGGCCATCTTCTGCACTGCATCCTCAAAGTTGTCTGAGACTCCATCCATGGCCGCCAGAAAAAGATTGCCAAAGCTTTGTCCTTTCAGCGTACCATCTTTAAAACGGTACTGCATAAGCTCCTCCATAAGAGGCTCTGTATTGGCAAGGGCCACCAGACAGTTTCTGATGTCTCCAGGAGGCAGGATGCCAAGATCATCCCTAAGCGCACCTGAGCCGCCTCCGTCATCGGCCACAGTCACCACAGCTGTAATATTGTTTGTGTAGTTCTTGATGCCTTTCAGGATGGTGGAAAGACCTGTTCCTCCACCAATAATGACCACCCTTGGTCCCTGGACCAGAAGCTTCTTGTCATGAATAAGGCTTCCGATTTCTCTGGAGTCCATATTGAAATGAATAAGACCATCCTGCACGAGACTCATGAAACTTTTGATGAGCTCCGCTGTAGATACATACAGGGTAGAAGCCCCGAGTATCAGAAGATACACATAATAGACGCTGTAGGCTTCTTCGCCAAAGCGTCTGAAAATAAGCTCTATGATCGCAAATATAAGAAGTCCTATGCCTACAATCCCCAGTCCAAACCATCTTTTCAGTCCTACGCCCATGTTAAGCCAGTCTTTGATCTTCATCTTTCACACCTGTATCTTTACTATGATTTCTTTACTCTATAATATAGCACATCACTTTTCCTTTCATTATACCACAGGTATAAAAAAAGAAGGATGACTCTCTTTTAGAGCTCACCCTTCCAAGTTTCTACATTTCTTTGCCGCAGTTCTTGCAGAACCTGGCATCTTCTTCATTCAGAGCTCTGCAATGGATGCAGCGGACTCTCACCACTTCCTTCTCACCACTTTTCGCCGAAGGAAGATCAATCTCTTCCAGTGCATCTTTCAGCATGCCGCCAGCGGCTTTCGTATAAGGCGTCAGATCTTCTCTGGCTTTTTCAGGGTCGAGCACAAGACCAGAACCTGCAGCACCTCTAGCACCTAGATTCATCACAAAAATCCCCGCACCGATTAGAATAAACCCGTAGAATCCATTTTGCATGAAGTTTCCTTCATAGGCAAAAGGATCTCCCGTAAAGGCGATGAAAAAGACAGACATGAAGAGGATGATACCAATACCCATCATTGCCATACCTGTATAGTACAGACCTTTTCGTTCCGGAGATATTTTCTTTTTGTCCCGGGGTTTCTGATTGTCCAAGTATACTCCTCCTTTAGTTGCCGTCCATTTCTTCTAAGACTTCTTTGTACACCTTCATAAATCCGATGTTGTGGTCCATGGTGGAAATAGATACTCGGATATGACCTGGAATCCCAAGGAATCCGCCAGGTCTTATGATGTATCCTTTCTGCATGAGTCTTCTGAAAATCTCCATATCATCTCTTTGGGTATCCCAGAGAATAAAGTTCGCATCCGTCACCACATAGGGCTGACCAAGCTCTTCCAGCTCCTTGTAGAAGAACTCTTTTCCTCTGGTGTTTTCCGTCACTACTTCATTTAAGAACTCTTCATCCTGAAGGGCTGCCACTGCGGCTTCCTGGGCAAAGAGATTCACATCAAAGGGATCCACCACCCGGTAGAAATATCCGATGAGCTCAGGATCTGCAAATCCGTAGCCTACTCTCAGTGAAGCCATACCATAGGCCTTGGAGAAGGTTCTCAGCACGATGAGATTTTTATAGTCATCCAGATAGCTCAGAGCATCGAAGTAGTCTTCTCTTGTCACATACTCTCTGTATGCTTCGTCTAGAATAACCATCACTGTAGAGGGTACTCTATGTAAAAAACCTTCCAGTTCCTCTTTTCCAAAGGATGATCCTGTGGGGTTGTTTGGATTACAAAGATAGATGATCTTTGTTTTGTCGGACACAGCCTCCAGCATCAAATCCAGCTGCAGGGCCAGATCTTCCATAGAAGTTTTTACAACCTTTGCGCCCATGAGCTTTGCATTATCTTCATAACGTGAGAAGGAATGCTCCCCCATGATAATTTCATCCCCTGGATACAGAAAGGTAGACGAAATCACTTTAATCAGCGAATCTGAGCCCCCTCCGATGATGATCTCTTCCATGGCTCTTCCTGTCCGGAGGCTCAGTTCATGGCGTAAGCCATAGGATCCAGAATCCGGATAAAGGCTGATGTCTTCCAGTGTCCTTCTCATCATTTCCTTTACCTTTGGACTGGCACCCATGGGATTTTCATTGGATGCCATTTTAACAACAGTCTCCAGCCCCAGTTCACGCTTGACCTCAGAAATTGGTTTTCCCGCCACATAGCGTTTCATCGCCTTGATCTCTTCTCTGATTCTAAATTCCATTTTCTTCCCCCTTGAATGAAATCGTATACTTCCATGATACCTTATGTGCCCATGGCAATCAACCCAGGAATTTCATACTGCCTGTACCAGATTCAGACAAAAAAAAGGAAGGTATGCTCCATTAAAGAGCCAAACCTTCCAAACTGTTAAAATCAATAATTAGTCTTCTCCAACAATGAGCACTTCAGTACAAAGCTCAACGTTGAACTTATCCATGACGGTGGACTGAATATAGCTGATGAGATTAAGAACATCTTTCGCTTCTGCATGGTCTTTGTTGATGACAAATCCGCTGTGTTTTTCAGAAACCTGAGCACCGCCAATCTGATATCCTTTCAGACCTGCATCCTGAATCAGTTTTCCCGCATAATGTCCTGTTGGTCTCTTAAAAGTGCTTCCAGCTGATGGGAATTCCAGCGGCTGACGCTCTTCTCTTCTATGGGTAAGATCATCAATTTTCTCCTTGATGTCCTCTACTCTGCCTGGTGAGAGCTTGATTACTGCATCCAGCACCACATAGTTCTCCGTCTTGATGATAGAAGTGCGGTACCCCATCTCCAGACTTTCTTTTTTCAGTGTAATCACTCTCAGGTCTTTTGTAATAACCCGGACACTTTCCAGCACAAAAGACATTTCTCCATCATAGGCTCCAGCGTTCATGAACACCGCTCCGCCCAGAGTTCCTGGAATACCACAGGCAAACTCAAATCCTGTGAGGCTTGCATCAAGGGCTTTTTTGGAAATATCTTCCAGAAGCGCTCCGCATTCAGCGACGATGGTATCTTCTTTAACCATGATGCCGTTGATTTTATCTGTTTTAATGACGATCCCCCGGATTCCGCCATCTTTCACCAGAAGGTTTGATCCATTTCCAATAAGGAAAGTGGGGATGTCTTTCTTTCTTACGTATTCAATAATATGAACCAGTTTATCCACAGAATTCGGTATAACCAGTACATCTGCAGTTCCGCCAATCTCAAACCAGGTATGGTTTCTCATGGGTTCATCCAGTAAAATTTCCTCTTTGGTGAGGATCGATGCCAAATCTTCATAGGCATACAAATATTTGTTCATCATCAGTGCTCCTTACAGTTCATTCCATCTATGCATTATACACAATCCTGCGGAAGAAATAAATAGGCATTCGCACAGAATGAAATACAAGTGTTACTTGAAACTCTATGTATCTGTGTCTCTATCCCTATCATAGCGCTCTTCTTTGACTAAATAGTTAAGGAATCATGACGAGAAAAATAATTGTGAATTTTTTCCTGCTCGTGATTTAAACCCCTTGCAGATTTCCATCATTCAGACTGCGGATTCATCGCTGAACCTGCCTCTTTTTCTATTCTGCCATGAAAATAGCTGTGGATGCTTTTGGCAGTTTCCAGATCAATGCCTGGAGTTTTTTTCAGCTCTTCCAAAGAAGCCCCTCTAATGGCTTCAATGGAGCCGAACTTCATCATAAGATTCTTTCTTCTTCTCTCTCCCACCCGAGGAATATCTTCCAGAATGGAGTGAAGTGTTCTTTTATCCCGTAGAGTTCTATGATAGGTGATGGCAAACCGATGGACTTCGTCCTGGATCCTTGTGAGGAGGTTTCTAGCCTCCTTACGGTCTCTCAGTCCATATTCCACATTGTTATAGATGATACCTCTTGTCCTGTGTGCATCATCCTTCACAAGACCCATAACTGGAATTTCCAGCCCCAGCTCCTGCATTACTCCTAAAGCAATGTTCACCTGACCTTTTCCGCCATCCATGATGATCAGATCTGGAAAAATCGAGAACTTTCCACCCTGATAATCCAGCTTCTGAGCTTGTATCTCGCGGATCTCATTGAGTCCACGCTGAAATCGCCTGGTGAGAATTTCCCTCATGGAATCGTAGTCGTTGGCGCCCTTCACCGTTTTAATCTTGAATCTTCGGTAATCACTCTTTTTGAACTTGTGGTCTTCATAGACCACCATTGTACCAACGGAATCCACCCCTTGGATGTTCGAAATGTCATAGGCTTCCAGCCTATGAGGCAGATCTTCAAGTTCCAGCAGTGTGGCAAGATCTGTCAGAGCTTCCATGTTGCTCTCGTACTCACTGAGAATCTTCTCCTTGAACTGCTCCATGGTGGCCCTGGCATTGCTCTCTGCCAGGGTGAGCATATTGAGTTTCTCTCCTCTTTTGGGTGCATGGAGAAGAACACCCTTTCCTCTTCTCATCTCAAGCCATTTCTGAAGAACCTCTTCTGTAATCTCAACCCTAGTATAAATACTCTTAGGCACAAAAGCGGTACCACTGTAATAGCTCTTCATAAAGTCCATGAGAATGATCTCATCTTCTTCCTTGGCAAAACCTTTCAGAATATGATGCTCTCTGCCCATGAGCTTTCCGTCCCGGACATTGAAAACCTGAACGGAGACATCCTCGTCGTCCTTGAACAGACCAATATAGTCCTCGTCGTCGATTCTTCCTGTGAAAATCTTCTGCTTCTGCACTGTCTTCTCAATGGAAAGAAGTTTGTCCCGAAGTCCTGCAGCACGTTCGAAATCAAGCTTTTCGGCAGCTTCCATCATTTCATCCTTGAGACTCTTTTTGATTTTCACATCTTTTCCTTCCAGAAGACGAATGATATCTTCAATCATAAAGCCATACTCTTCCTTCGAAATATATCCCGCACAGGGAGCTTTACAAAGACCCAGGTGGTAATTCAGGCACGGCTTTGTCCTTTCTCCAAACTCCAGGATAATTCTTTTGCAGGTCCGGATGGGATAAATTTTCTTGATGGTATCGAGGGTTTCATGGACAGCTGTAGCATCGGTATAGGGACCGAAATACCGGTTCCCATCCTTGGCAAAGGTCCTTGTCACGTAAACCCTCGGAAAATCCTCATTGGTGGTGATCTTAATGAAGGGAAAGTGCTTGTCATCTTTCAGCAGCACATTATATCGCGGACTGTATTTTTTAATGAGGTTCATCTCGAGAATCAGAGCTTCCATCTCGCTGTCTGTGAGAATATACTCAAACTCCGCCACTTTACTGACCATAACTCTGGTTTTTTCCGAGTGATTTTTGGAGTTCAGAAAATACGACTTCACTCTCTTTTTGAGATTCTTTGCTTTCCCTACATAGATAATCTCACCTAACTCATTTTTCATAAGGTATACGCCCGGATTATCCGGGAGTATACTCAGCTGATAGTCAAAATCAAACACTTCATCACCTGTTTTCTGTGTACCAGCGCATGAGCTCTGTAGCGATGGAAGCGGCTTTTCCACCACCTGAACCGCCATCCAGAATCACCACTGCCACAGCAATCTGGGGATCCTCATAGGGGGCAAAGCCCACAAACCAGGAATTCACCACATCAATTTTCGTGCCGTCGGTCTTCTGGTAGAAGTCCTGTGCTGTTCCTGTCTTTCCAGCACCTCTCAGTTTTGCCAAGGCTTTCATGGTCTCATTTCTGCTGCTGTCCACATTATTTTTCATAAAGGTTTTCACCGTCTGGGCGGTCTCTGTATCCGCCACGGTATTGTACAGTTTCGGTGCAAACTTTTCTTTCTGGGTTCCATCATACTTCAGTACAGAATTCACAATCATCGGAGTCATGAGGTTTCCATCATTGGCTATGGCAGAAGCCACCATGGCCATCTGAAGGGGAGAGGCCGAAACGCCTGTCTGTCCCACTCCAGAAGCAGCCAATGCACCATCCTCATTTTTAGGATATTTGGGCGCTTTGGAAGTGCTCATATTGAGGAAGGGGAAGGACTGCTCCTTGTTGAATCCGAACCGCTCCGCCACTTCTGCCAAGGATTCTCCGCCAAGCTCGATGGCCAGGGTGCCAAACACCACATTGGAGGACACCGCAAAAGCTTCCTTCAGCTTAATGTTGCCATGAGGAGTTCCATTGATGTTGGGGAGATTATTCCCCACGTTTACTTTAAGTTCTCCATTGTCTTTGAAGGTTCTTTCCTCTATACCATCCAGCTTTTCCAGAGCGGCAAGAAGCGTGATGATTTTATAGGTAGAACCAGGCGCATAACTTCCTCTGGCTGCAGTATTTAAGAATACTCCATCATCATACTGCTTCTCATTGAGAGAGGCATAGTTTTCTTTCAGTCCATTGGGATCATAGCTGGGTCTGTTCACCATGGCCAAAATTTCCCCTGTTTTAGGATTCATGGCCACAATGGCTCCTTTTTCTCCCAGTTCATCTCCCAGAAGATCATAGGCTCTCCACTGGAGCTCCTGATCTAAAGTTGTGACAACGCTGTTTCCTTCTTTGGTTCTGTTTAAAACAGAGGAAGGATCCTTCAGCATCTCCAGAAAACCTTCTTTCGAGAAGTCAAAGACAAACTCATCCTTCGTCAGGATGTCATCCAGGGCATATTCCAGCCCTGTGACGGTATTTCTCTGTTCATACCCGAGGACCTGAGCAAATGCTTCAGCTCCCTGATAGATTCGTTTCTGTGTGTTGTCCGCTTGCCGTTCACTATAGGTCAGCACTTTTCCGTTTCTATCGAAAATAGTACCTCTTAGAATCTCATTTCTTTTGGCCTGTTCTCTTACATTTCCAGGCTTAGCAGCAATCTCTTCTGCTAGGACCCCATGGAAATAGAGCAAATAACCCATGATGCCCACAAAAAGGGCAAGGATCACGGCGGAGATGACTTTTATATTTCTGTTCAGTGCTTTTTTTCGTTCCAGTTCATTCATGACGCCGCCTCCTCTGAAATTTTCTGAATGATGCCAAGGCTGAAGAATACCGTCAGCATGGAGGTTCCACCGTAGCTGATCAAGGGCAGTGTTATACCTGTTAAGGGAATCATATTCAGCACACCACCGATGATGACAATGACCTGCATAGCAATCATTACAGAAAACCCTACCGCCAGGAGGGATGTAAAGGTAGACGTGGCCTTCAGCGCACTACGGATGTTCCGATAGAACATCAGAAAATAGATGATGAGAATGAGGAAGGCAAAAATCATGCCCAGCTCCTCAACAATCACCGCAAAGATATAGTCCGATTCACGGACAGGGATATACTGTGGAGCTCCATGTCCAAGACCGCTTCCTAAGAGACCGCCAGACGCCATGGCATAAAGTCCCTGAACAATCTGATAGCTTTCATTCTGTGCATACTCCCAAGGGTGTCTCCAGATCATCACACGTTTTCTGATATGCGGGAAGATATAGTAGCTGAGGACTGCTCCTACAGCACCAATACCGAAGGATGCCAGAAGGTACTTCACCTTGGATGTAGCCGCAAAAATCATGGCGATGCTGATGAAAGCAAAAATCATGGCAGAACCCAGATCTCTCTGAAGGACCATGAATCCTATAGACACCAGGACAATAATTCCAGGCTCAATTAGGGATTTCAGAGTTTTGAAATCCTTCAGACTGCTGGCCAGATAGAAAACAAAGAATATTTTTCCAAACTCTGATGGCTGAAAAGAGATAAATCCTAAGTCCACCCAGTTTTTAGCACCATATCGGGTTTCTCCGATGAAGGTGGCCATGGCCATGAAAACCACAGTTCCCACTAGATACAGGTATCTGAACTTCATAAAGCGTTTCAGATCCGGCAGAACGATCACCAGGGAGATATAGGTGCTGATACCGATGATGAACCACAGCACCTGTTTGATGGCTATGGAAGGGTTCAGTCTGTAGAGTACCGCGATACCAATGACAGGCAGCACCGAAACAAACGTTACGAGGAACTTGTCCCCATTGCCGAAAAACTTGTTGATGACAAAATGCGCATAGGCAATGAGTACACACATGACGCCTGCCATGACCATGGCCCCGATATCAAATACCGGCTGGAAGATGGCAATGTTGAAAAAGAGCCCAAAAGTCAAAAGAAAAATGGGCATCAGCATTCTGATTTTAGAATCTTTCATTCTAGCCTCCTAGAGCATTTTCACCTTCATGGTGAGATTGCCCACTTTAATCACGTCATCTCTCTTGAGATACGTCTTCTGTGTCAGCTTCTTGTCATTGAGAAGGGTCCCATTGGTGGATTCATTGTCTTCAATGACAAACCGCCCTTCATGGGGGAAAATCCGGAAGTGGTATCCTGATACATAAGGATCTTCCAGAACCACTGTATTGTCTTCTTTTCTGCCAAAAGTGGTCTCTTCTTTGATGTTGAACTTTCCACCTTCACTTAATCTATGATTCTCCCCTGTCTTCAGGATGAGAAGCTGCAGAGCTTTCTCACTGATGACCTCCTGTCCATTCATATCTTTTGACATGAGAATCAGGGACCGGATGATGATATATAAAAGAATAAGGACGAAGAAACCTGTAAAAACCAATCCAATAAACCGTTCAATATCCATATAAAGCCTCCTTGCACATTGCATTGATATTCCTATTTTACTAGGAAAACATGAAGAATCTTTGAAATCCTTCTAAATTCTATTACTACTATTCTACAAAAAGTCTGAAGAATATGCCATGAAAGTGAAAGAACTACAGAAAATATAAAGAAAAGGCTCCCTCTCCAGAAATAGACCGGAATAAAACCGCCCTGGAGAAGGAGTCTTGTTTACAGCATTTTCTTCAGATAAAGTCCCGTGTAGGAGTGCTCATTCTTTGCCACTTCTTCTGGAGTACCAACAGCAACAAGAGTACCCCCTTTGTCTCCACCCTCTGGACCCAGATCTATAATATGATCTGCGCATTTGATGATATCGAGGTTATGTTCAATGACGATGACACTATTTCCTAAGGAAACCAGTTTCTGGAGTATTTCATTCAGCCTCTTCACATCATCTGTATGAAGTCCTGTGGTGGGTTCATCTAGGATATAGAGAGTCTGGCCTGTACTGACTTTAGACAGTTCATAGGCGAGCTTGATTCTCTGAGCTTCTCCGCCAGAAAGCTGCGTAGAGGGCTGCCCCATTTTTACGTAGCCCATACCTACATCCATAAGAGTTTCAATCTTTCTATGGATTGAAGGAAGGTTCTCAAAGAACCGCTCTGCTTCTTCCACAGTCATCTCCAAAACATCCGCGATGTTCTTTCCTTTGTATTTCACTTCCAGGGTTTCACGGTTGTAGCGCTTTCCCTTACATATTTCACAGGGCACATAGACATCCGAGAGGAACTGCATTTCAATCTTGATGATTCCATCTCCACTGCAGGCTTCACATCTTCCGCCCTTCACATTGAAGGAGAATCTGCCTGGTTTATATCCTCTCGCCTTGGCTTCCGGAGTATTGGCATAGAGATCTCTGATCTTGTCAAAGACCCCGGTGTAGGTGGCAGGATTGGAACGTGGGGTTCTGCCGATGGGGCTTTGGTCAATGTCAATGATCTTATCGATGTATTCAATCCCCGTCACTGCATCATGTCTTCCCGGAAGGACTCTCGCCTTGTTCACCTTCCGATGCACAGCTTTATAGAGAATCTCATTGACTAGGGTGGATTTTCCTGATCCGGAAACCCCCGTCACAGCCACCAGCTTTCTCAATGGAAATTCCACAGTGATGTCCTTCAGATTGTTTTCCTTTGCACCTTTTACAATAATGTGTGTTCCGTCACCAGGTCTTCTTTCAGAAGGCACTTCAATTTTCATCTCTCCTGTGAGATACTTCGCGGTGATGCTCTTCTTTGATCTCATGACCTGCTTCACAGTTCCCTTGGCAACCACCTCGCCACCGTGCTCCCCTGCTCCTGGTCCAATGTCCACAATATAATCCGCATTTCGGATGGTGTCTTCGTCGTGCTCCACCACCACAAGGGTGTTTCCATTGTCCCGCAGCGCTTTCAGTGTTTCAATGAGCTTATCGTTATCTCTTTGGTGGAGTCCGATGGACGGTTCATCCAGAATGTAGAGCACCCCCATGAGACTGGAGCCGATCTGGGTGGCCAGACGGATTCTCTGAGCTTCTCCACCAGAAAGCGTTCCCGCATTTCTGGCAAGGTTCAGATAATCCAGTCCCACATTCACCAGAAACTGCAGCCTGGCTTCTACTTCCTTCATGATCTGCTCACCAATCATCACCTGACGCTCCGTGGGCTCATAGTTTCTGATGAAATTCAGTGACTCCTGAATGCTCATGGTGGTAAATTCAAAAATATTCTTTCCTGCGATGGTCACTGAGAGCACTTCCGGCTTCAGTCTTGCTCCATTACAGGTTGGACAAGGGTTGCTGCTCATAAACTGCTCAATCTCGCCCTTGATATAATCGGATCCACTTTCCATATAGCGCCTCTTGAGGTTATTCACTTCCCCTTCATAGGCATACATGTATTCTCCTTTGGAATAATTCTTGGTATAGAACACTTTAAGCTTTTTGCCTCTGGTTCCATAAAGAAGAATGTCCACAATCTCATCGCTCAGATCTTCGATCGGGGTATTTAGATCAAATTTATATTCTTTGGACAGCGCCTGCAGAATCCCAAAGGTCCAGGAATCTTCCTTCAGTCTACTGTCACCCCAGGACGCCATGGCACCATCCATGATGCTTTTTGTTCTGTCAGGAATCACAAGGTTCTCATCGATTTCAAGAAGTGTTCCCAAACCATCACAGTGCTCGCATTTTCCATAAGGAGCATTAAAGGAGAAAAGCCTTGGTTCCAGCTCTTCCAACCCGATGTTATGCTCCGGACAGGCGAACTTCTCAGAGAAGACCTGATCTTCCCCATCGATGACACTGATGATGACCGTTCCTTCTCCCAGTTTTAGCGCTTGTTCTATGGACTCGGTCAGTCTTCCTTTGATGTCCTCACGGATGACCAGTCTGTCCACCACCGCTTCAATGTTATGTTTCAGGGTCTTTTTCAGCTTCACTTCCTCTTCCGTGATGTCCACAATGATCCCATCAATTCTTGCACGGACATATCCAGTTTTCTTGATGGTCTCAAAAATCTTCTCATGCTCTCCCTTTTTCCCTTTGATCATGGGAGCCAGCACATGGATTCTTGTTCTTTCCGGAAGCTCCATGATTTTATCCACCATCTGGTCCACACTCTGGGAAGAAATCTCCCGGTGGCAGATGGGGCAGTGGGGAACACCTAACCTTGCATAGAGAAGTCTCAGATAATCATAGATTTCAGTAACGGTCCCTACCGTGGATCTCGGATTTTTTGAAGTGGTTTTCTGATCAATGGCGATGGAAGGGCTGAGTCCTTCAATGGACTCCACATCCGGTTTATCCATCTGACCCAGAAACTGCCTTGCATAGGAAGACAGGGACTCCACATATCTTCTCTGTCCCTCCGCATAGAGGGTGTCAAAAGCCAGAGAGGACTTCCCTGACCCGGACAATCCCGTCAGAACCACCAGTTTGTCTCTTGGGATCTCCACATCGATATTCTTCAGGTTATTTACTTTTGCGCCTTTGATGACAATATTTCTCATATTTTACTCCTACCTGCGGAAAGCTACCCTTTCCTGTTCTTGATCAGTTCTTTCTTCAGTTTTGCAATCTCATCTCTAAGATACGCAGCTTTTTCAAACTCCAGATCTTTGGAAGCTTTATACATTTCAGTCTCAAACTTTTTGATGGTTTTCTCCAGCTGCTCTTTATTATACTTCACCACATCTTCCAGAGACTCAAATTCCTGTACCTCATCCACAATCTGTGAAATTTCCAGAACGCCACGAATATCCTTGATGATCGTTGTTGGCGTGATATGATGCTTCGTATTGTACTCTTCCTGAAGCTTCCTTCTTCGTTCTGTTTCCTTCATGGCCCGATCCATGGATTTTGTGATGGTGTCAGCATAAAGAATAACTTTACTTTCACTGTTTCTGGCAGCACGGCCGATGGTCTGAATCATTGAGGTTTCCGAACGCAAAAAACCTTCCTTGTCTGCATCGAGAATCGCTACGAGAGCAACCTCTGGAATATCCAGTCCTTCTCTCAAGAGGTTGATACCCACAAGCACATCGATCTCACCAAGTCTTAGATCCCTGATGATCCTCATACGCTCCATGGTGTCGATGTCTGAATGCATATAGGTCACCTTTACCCGCAGTTCCTGGAAATACTTGGTGAGATCCTCAGCCATTCTTTTAGTCAGTGTTGTGATGAGGACTCTAAATCCTTTCTCCACGGTTCTATTGATCTCTCCATAGAGATCATCAATCTGTCCCTTCACAGGCCGTACAAACACCTCAGGGTCCAGTAGACCAGTAGGCCTTATGATCTGCTCTGCAATGACAGCAGAATGCTCCTTCTCATAAACAGAAGGAGTGGCAGAGACAAAAAGCACCTGATTGATTTTTTCTTCAAATTCCTCAAATTTCAAAGGTCTGTTATCAAAAGCCGACGGCAGCCGGAATCCATACTCCACCAGATTCTGTTTTCTGGACCGGTCTCCTGCATACATCGCCCTAAGCTGAGGAAGTGTCACATGACTTTCATCAATAAAGATGAGGAAATCATCTGGAAAGTAATCCAGAAGTGTCTTGGGTGGTGTATGAGGAGGTCTTCCATCGAGAATTCTCGAATAATTCTCGATGCCTGAGCAGTATCCCATTTCCATCATCATCTCAATATCAAAGTTGGTCCTCTGTCTCAGACGCTGTGCTTCCAGAAGCTTGTCCTGGCTGTTCAGCTCACGGACCCTCGCTTCCATCTCTTCCTCGATTTCTTTGATGGCTCGTTGCAGATTCTCATAGGAAGTGGCAAAGTGGGAGGCAGGGAAAAATACCGTATGGGACAGTTCATGGAGAATCTCTCCAGTAAGAACATCAAACTCTCTGATTCTGTCAATTTCATCACCGAAAAATTCAATACGGACGCCTCTGCTGGACTCATTGGCAGGAATCACATCGAGAATATCTCCCCGAACCCGAAAGGAACCTCTGGCAAAATCAATATCATTTCTTTCATATTGGATCTCAATGAGCTTTCTGATGATGTCGTCTCTATCCTTGGTCATACCAGGCCTTAATGATATAGAAAGATTCTTGTATTCATCCGGATTTCCCAGACCATAAATACAAGAAACAGACGCTACAATAATCACATCTCTGCGTTCAAATAGAGCCGAAGTCGCGGAGTGCCTCAGCTTATCAATTTCCTCGTTGATAGAGGAATCTTTTTCAATATAGGTATCCGTCTGAGCCACATAGGCTTCTGGCTGATAATAATCATAATAGGAAACAAAGTACTCCACGGCACTGTCTGGAAAGAACTCCCGAAACTCCGAGGTGAGCTGTGCAGCCAGGGTCTTATTATGTGCCAGGACCAAGGTGGGCCTTTGGGTTCTTTCAATAATATTCGCCATGGTGAAAGTCTTACCTGAACCGGTCACCCCTAAAAGTGTCTGTCCTCTGTTTCCACTTTCGATGGAGTTGACCAGTGTATTTATCGCGTCCGGCTGATCACCTGTTGGTTTGAATTTTGATGCAATGGTAAAGGTTCCTTCCAAACATATTCCCTCCTTTTCGTTTGTTCCTCATCTATTATACACTTCTCCACTTAAAAAGTACATATGTTCACTTATTCTTCACAGCTACAGTTTGCCTTCCTTTTTCATCTGAAAAAATTCAGCACTTGGAGGAACCACAAGGATTCCAGTGCTTGTGCCTGGAAGAATGGTAAACCGTATACTCTTATTGATTAGTTCCGCTGTCCGGACTTCCAGAGAAATGGTCCGCTCATAGGATAAGGTGCCCATGAAGGCCAGAAGATTCTTATAAGTTGGATTGATCTTTCCATCCACCTGATAAATTCTGTCTCCGGATCTCAGTCCGGCAAGATAAGCTGCGGAGTTCTCACGCACTTCCAATACCATGATTTCTTCCTCACTGGACACAAACTTAGGTGCTCTCTTCTTCTCCGTAAATCGGAATATCAGAGGTTCCAGATAAAGAAGCGCTGGAACTACAGCAAGGAGAAGATACGTCCACTCCATATGGAAACTGATGAGATAGGAGAGAAGTAGAATCACTGTGCCTGATATTATTTTGAGAGCACTCAATATAAATCTTCCTTCTTTTTTTCCGTAGGTCATCACCGTCTCTTTTATGGAAAAAAACTGAAGAATGGGGAGAAAAAGAAGAGAAGACCCCAGGATACTTCCTCCAGCAGTGACAAAAGCCGCTACAGAAGGCAGCATAAAGCTTTTCTCGATACGGAATCCTCCTCGCAGCTCCTCTTTTCTAGAGAAAAGAACTGGCAAATCTCCCCCCTCATAGGATACAAGAAAAATCAGCCCTTGAACCATCATGGAGATGCCAAGGAACAAAAAAATCTGGATGAGGTCATGGGAAGAAATGAGTCTTCCTTGGAGAAGATACATGAGAAGAAAAACTGTAAGAGCATGAAACCCGACATTCACATAACCGGAAAAACGGGTGACAGAAAATATACTCAGCATAAAAATGATGGCCACTTCTAAATAGGTGAAAAAGGCAATCTGAAACATACCAGCCAAAAGACTGATGGCAAATCCGCCTACAAGACCATAAAATACCTGATAAAAAGTTAAAACTAGGGGATGGTTTTCACTTTCCCCTAGTACTAGCTTTCTCAGTGACGCTTCCTGGACATTCTTTATATAGAACATCACAGCTGCGGCGATTAAAATGATCCATTGCGGAGAACTTAGCAGGCTACTATATCCCTGCAGAATCTCACTAAACATACAATGTCCCTCTTTTCTTATTGCAAACCGTCCTGTAGAATCTCCACAGCTTTCTGAAGCTGTGTATCATTATCAATGGTCAGCGGAGCTTCAACACCCTCTGGAAGCTGCACCTCCACATCTGGGAGAATTCCCTCCCCATGAATATTGATGCCATTTGGTGAATAGTAGGAAGATACAGTTACTTTCACACCTTCCTTGTTACCAACATTGAACACCATCTGGACAATACCTTTACCGAAAGATTTCTGACCAACGATGGTTGCGGCTTTATAGTCCTTCAGGGCACCTGCCACCACTTCAGAGGCAGAAGCGCTGCCCTCATCCAGAAGCACCACCAGAGGTGCACCGATGAAATCTCCACCCTTGGATAGATATTCCCGTTTCTGTTGGGCTTTATCCAGCGTATAAAGAACTGTCTTCCCTTTTTCCACAAAGAGAGAAGCGGTGTCCACAGCTTCATCCAGATATCCGCCCGGGTTTCCTCGAAGATCCAGAATGTATCCTTCAGCACCCTGTACTTTCAGCTCTTCCATGGCTTCACGGACCTGCTTTGCCGTATTGTTTGTAAATTGGAGCATGGTCACATGACCAATATTCCCAGCAACCATCTCAGACTGCACATTCACAAGGGTTATGCTCGCACGGACAATGGTCACTTCTTTCTCAATCCCATTTTGTGAAATGGTTAGGGTGACAGGTTTCCCTTCTTCCCCTTTGATCACAGATACTGCTTTGTCCATTTCCGAGCCTTTATATTCCACACCTTCCACTTTCAGAATAAAGTCTCCAGCACGGATTCCTGCCTCATAGGCAGGTGATCCTTCAAAAGGTGTGATGACAACAATCTTATCTTCCTTGATTCCTACCATGACACCGATGCCAACGTAGTTGCCTTGGCCATCGTCTTGAAACTCCTGATACTCCTCCTGATTGTAAAACACCGTATATGGATCTCCCACAGCATCCACCATACCTTTGATGGCGCCTTCCAGAAGAGCCTCATCACCAATATCCTGATAATACTGCTGATGCAGCACATCTTTGACTTCAAAGAGTTTATCGAAAGAACCGTCATTTGTTGAGCTTCCGCCGCCACCTGGAAGTATGACCGGACTGTTCAGGGAACCGTAAATGGATCCGCCGAAAAAGGATCCGATGGCTACCACCAGAAACAGAATCACCAGTATGATTTTGGGAAAACCTCTTTTTTCTTCCTCGTACACAGCTATCACTCTCCAAACCTTGCATTTATCTAAGAATTCAATTATACATCCAAGAATCTCTTTAATGCAATAAAACTACCCAATGCACCAATGACAAGTCCGGTAAGTCCAAACTGCCAGGAGAAGCTGTTGAGCACCTCGCTGGGTTTTACAAGACCTGCATAAAAAAGACTCTGCGTGATATCTGCATAGACCAGCTGGTAGGCAAAGAAAACCACACCAACAGCAATAATGCCTCCGATGAGTCCCATGATCATCCCTTCTATAAGGAATGGCCATCTGATAAACCAGTCTGTGGCACCGACAAATTTCATGATACCAATCTCTCTTCTTCTGGAATAAACCGTCAGTTTGATGGTATTGGAGATCAGGAACAAGGACACCAGCACAAGGATGATGAAAATCACAACACCCATGGTTCGGATGATTTTAGCAAGTCCAATGATTCTCTCCACCGTCTCTCTCTCATTTCCCACATCTTCCACGCCTCTTACATCAGAAAGGGCTTCTTCCACACGCATAGCTGCCTCAGGCTCTTCCAAGCTCACCACAAAGGAATTGGGCAGCGGATTCCGGTCTTCAGAGAACCCTGCAAGGATCGCGTTGTCTTCGCCAAGTCTTTCCTTAAACTTATCAAAAGCTTCCTCTTTGGACTCATAGGTGACTTCTTTGACACCTTCAACCCCCTGAAGAATGGTCTCAATATTCGACTGTTCCTGAGTGGTGATTTCATCGATAAGATAGGCTTTGATCTCTACTTTGGATTCCACAGACTCCACGCCCATATTGATGGTCTGAGCTACAATCAGAAAGACACCGAAAATAAACAGTGTAGCTGCAACAGTAATGATACTTGCGAAGGTGATGGTCTTATTTCTCTTAAGACTCTTCAGCGCATCTATGATAAACATCTTAAACTTCTGCATTGAACTCGTACCTGCCCTTCTTTTCGTCTCGAACGATTCTACCCTTTTCCAAGGCGATTACTCTTCTCTTGCTGGAATCCACAATATCTTTGGCATGGGTTGCCATAAGCACTGTCGTTCCGGCCTTGTTGATATCCATGATAAGTCTCATGATATCTTTAGCTGTTTCAGGGTCCAGATTTCCCGTTGGCTCATCCGCAATGAGTACAGTGGGATTGTTTGCGATGGCTCTGGCAAGGGATACTCTCTGCTGCTCTCCACCGGACAGTTCATTTGGAAAACTCTTGGATCTGTCGGAAAGTCCGACCAGAGCCAGCACCATAGGTACACGTCTTCTGATTTCTTTTGGGGTAGCGTCGATGACTCTCATAGCGAAAGCCACATTCTCATATACATTCAGTGTCGGAATCAGGCGATAGTCCTGAAACACCATACCGATTTTTCTTCTATAGTAAGGAATATCCTTTTTCGTGACATTTCTGAGGCTTTTGGTTCCTACAACAACCTCTCCCATGGTCGGTTCAATCTCTTTTAAAAGCATTTTAATAAAAGTGGATTTACCAGCACCACTGGCACCTACGAGAAAAACAAATTCGCCGGGTTCAATCTTTATACTAATGTCATTTAATGCTACTACATGATTGTCATATTTTTTGGTTACATTCTTAAATTCAATCATTTTACATCTCCCAAAGTTTCTTTTTTTGCATAATGAAGCTTCCCCTTCACTACGCTGTCCATCATCACATCAGACTTCAGCTGTCGCTGAACCGATACACGTCTTCACGATTATACATTATGTCATAACCATGTGAAGATATTATGAAGAAGCATAGGTGCATACTATCACTTGAGCCTCTTACAGTTTGATATCAATAAAGCCCTCACCAAGCACTTCGTGGACTTCATTGACGGAGATGAAAGCCCTTGGATCAATTTCCTTGATAAAACCTTTTAATCTAATATATTCTCGTCTGCTTAAAATGACATAAAGCACCTGAATATCCTCAGAGGTGTACCCGCCATATCCATTGAGGACAGTACAGGACTTGTCCAGCTCCTCAATGATGAATTTGATGATCTCCTGTTCTTTCTTGCTGATGATCATCAGTTCCTTAGACGTATTGAATCCCAGAATCAGCCGGTCAATAAGCGTGCCGTTGATGACAATGGCAAGGAGCGCATAGAGTCCCGCGGTGATGCCGAAGGTTGCAATACTTGTAAGACCAATGACAAAGTCCACCACAAGGAGAGCTTTTCCAATATCCATGTGAATATACTTATGGAGAATCTTTGCCAGAATATCCGTACCGCCTGTGGAAGCACCATAATTGAACACCATGGACATACCAATCCCAATGACAAAGGTTCCAACAGCAGCATTAATAAATAAATCATCCGTAAGCACTCCAGGAGTAAAAAATGTTTCCATCACCCACATGATCACAGACAGCCCAAAAGAAGCATACAGCGTTTTAGCACCGAATCCACCGCCCACGGTGACAAAAGCCACAGCAAACAGAATCAGATTCAGTACTAAAATGATGGCTCCGACAGGAATCATACTAAGAAAGCTGTTGATGATGATGGCAAGACCAGAGACACCTCCGGCAGCAATGTTGTTGGGAATATGGAAATACTCGAGTCCAAAAGCCACCAGGAAAATTCCGATGGTGATCATAATGAAGTCTTTCACGCTAAAATCCTTGAATATTCTTTTCATCCAACAGCCTCCTTCTTGTCAGGTTTTCGCTTTGGCAGTGAAAACCCCTGTCCCAGAACTTCCGTGGTGCTTGTGACAGTGACAAAAGCATCCGGATAATACTCTCTGAGAAACGTCTTGAGATTAACAAATTCTTTGGTGGACAGCACTGTATAAATCACATAATTGCCTTCTCCAGAAAAGGCACCTTCTCCATTGAAGATCGTAGCTCCTCTCTCCAGAACTTCCACCACATAGGACTTTACTTCTTCCTTGTTTCTGGTGATGATAAAGACCTGTTTTTTCTCATTGAAACCACCTACGACCCTGTCGATGACTACGCCATTGAGGAAAGTGGCAAGACCTGCATAAAGTCCCCGTTCAATGCCAAAAAATGCTGCCACGAGAACCACCACCAGAAGATCGATGATGGTCATGGAGACTCCCATGGATAGATTTGTATATTTATTGAGTATTTTCGCAATAATATCCGTCCCGCCAGTGGAGGCATCCTGATTGAAGACCATCCCAAGTCCCGTACCCAGAAGAAGAATCCCGAGGAGCGTTGCAAGCATCAGATCCCCAGTGACTTTTTCAGGTCTGATGACATTCTCAATGACCCACATGATACCCGACAACGAAAAACTGGCATAGAGGGTTTTAAAACCAAATCCTCCCCCCAGCAGTTTAAAAGCAAGAAGAAAAAGAATGCCATTGAGCACAATGACATAAGTGGATATAGAGACTCCAGGAAAGAGGGAGTTCAATATCAGACCGATACCAGACACCCCTCCTGGTGCAATTTGGTTCGGAACAAAAAAGAGCTGGATGGCCACAGCCACCAGAAGAGCTCCAATGGTTATGAGAATATATTCTTTAGATTTTTTCATACGATCTCCTACACATAAACTTTACTTTGAATCTCTTTCCCCTCACTCAAATAGATTCTGGGGATTCTTTTAGATACAGCACAGGTGATCTCATAATTGATGGTGCCAAGAATCCTTGCCATATCATCCGCATTAAAGACCACATCGCCTTCTTCTCCCAACAGCGTTACGGTATCCAGACGCTTCACATCCGGAACTTCTGTCACATCCACCATGATGTGGTCCATGCAGACAGACCCTACCTGTGGACATAGCACACCATGTACAATGACTTTCGCTTTGCCGGATAGATTTCTGAAATATCCATCCGCATAACCAATGGGAATGGTTGCGATTTTTGTTTCTTCTCTCTCTGTTACAAAGCGGTGTCCATAACTGATTCCTGTACCTCTGGGTACCGTCTTCAGCTGTGCGATGATTCCTTTGAGGCTCATGACCGGTTTCAGAGACAGGTTTTCTTTTCTTACCTCATCAGAAGGATGATAACCGTAAAGAATGATTCCAGGACGGACGCTTTCAAGATACGTCTCCTTAAGATCCACAATGGCAGCGCTGTTGGCTACATGTTCATGCAAAAAGAAGACTCCTTTTTCTTGCAGCTTATCCATGGCTTTTCGGTACTTCTCAAGCTGTTTATGCGTAAGGCTCTTATCCTCTTCATCAGAAGCAGCAAAATGAGTATAAATGCTGTCCATAGAAAGACCTTCCAGCTGACTGATTTTTATGATTTCATCGATTCCATCCTTCTCTGGAGAAAATCCAAGACGGCCAATACCCGTATCAAGAGAAATCAGCACCTTTGCCTTTTTCTTCTGCTTTAGTGCTGTCTCATGAAGAATCAGTGCATCATCATAACTTACCATATGAAGCGTCAGGTCTTCTTTGACTGCCTCCTCATAGAAACCAGGGGGCGTATAGCTCATCACAATGATATCTTCTCTGATGCCGCTTTTCCTGAGGGCTAGTGCTTCTCCTGCGATGGCCACGCCAAATGCATCCGCCCCATGGGTCAGCATAGTTTTTGCCACCTCAGCAGCACCATGTCCATAGGCGTCCGCCTTGACAATGGCAATCAGTCTGCTGTTTCCTATAAGTTTTTTTATATTTTTCACATTATATGCCAAATGATCCAGATTGATTTCCGCCCATACCGGACGCAGCTTTTCGGTAAACATCAAGCTCAGTTTCCTCCCTGTGATGTAAGCAGAACTTTCTCTTCTGCCTAAAAATAAATCCATCTTCTATCTTATCATAGGTCTCAATGATGTTTCATCCATTTCTTCCGATATTTCACATCACAGTTGGGGATGTCCGTTCTCTGACAACGGTTTTATCTAAAAGCTCTTTCAGATACCGGGGAATATTCTCCACCACCTCGCTGGGCTTCACCGTGTATCTCGTATCAGACAGCTCATCGCCTATGGCTCCATGGATATACACACCAAGGACTGCCGCATCAAGGGCTTGAAGCCCTTGCCCTGCCAATGAGGCAATGATGCCTGTAAGAGCGTCTCCCATCCCTCCTTGGGCCATAGCAGAAGACCCTGTGGAGTTCACATACGTCCTTTCACCATCGGTGATCACCGTATAATATCCTTTCAGCACCACCACAATCCCGTGTTTTTTCGCAAAGGACTCCGCAGTTTCCAGTCTGTTTTTCTCCAGCTCCTCTTTAGAAATACCTGAAAGAAGAGACATCTCTCCTGGGTGAGGCGTAATGATCACGGGAAAGGACATCTCCTCAAAAAGATCACATTTCCCAGTCATCGCCCGAAGACCATCAGCATCCAGCACCAGCGTTTTTTGACTTTCCTTTTCTTCCTGAAGAATTTTCACCGTCCTCAAAAGCATTTTATACACATCCCGATGCTGTCCAAGACCCGGCCCGAAAGCTACCGCCTGGGCACTGCGCACACCACTTTCCAGTTTTTCCAGAGGAAGGCTCATGACTTCCGTGAGTCTCGGTGCAAGAACCTTTAACGTATCATCAAAGGAAGTAAGCACCACTAGACCGGATCCCGACGCTACTGCAGCATTCACAGTCAGTACAGCCGCACCTGTAAAGCCTTGTGACCCAGCCACAGCAAGGACTCTGCCATAAGTATTCTTATGGCCTGTTACTGCTCTTCTTGGAAGAAGAGCACGTACGGTTTCTTCTGTAACAAAATATGTGGACTGGGACATTTCAGCTTTCAGCTTCTTTGGAATACCCACAGACTCTACCAGAATCTCTCCGAGATATGGCATGGCGGCATATGAAAAAAAGCCTTTCTTGTATGCTTCAAAAGTCACCGTTTTTTTTGCACGGACCGTATAATATGAAGGAGCACCTTGATCCGGCAGAAGGCCTGACGGAACATCCACCGCCATGACTTTTTCCTGATATTCATTGACCATGTCAATGACAAGACCTGTGAAGGGACTCATTTCCCCATGGAACCCAGTTCCATAGAGCGCGTCCACAATAAGATTCGCATCACCAAGCGCCTCCTGAAAACTCCAAAGGTCCTCCTCTTCCTTGAGTATCGTCATTGGAATCTCCATTTTACTTGCCACCCGATAAAATACAGAAGCATCTCCTTTGATCTGGTCTACATCGTCTAGAAGATAAACATCCACCTCTTTACCCATCTGATACAGTTTAATGGCCAGTGCTATGCCGTCACCGCCATTATTTCCACGCCCGCACAGGATTACTGCATAGGATAAAGAAGGATTGATATGGCGCAGCAAAGAAGAGGCTGCTGCCTCCATGAGGAGAATTCCCGGTATCCCATATTCTGTGATGGCTCTCTCATCCATGGACCGTAAGGTTTTGACATCCATAATCTCCATATGTTCAGACCTCCTCGATAATGACCATGGCAATGGCTCTTTCCTTATCGTGGGATAATGAGAGATGTACTGCCATTTTTTTATCTCCATACACTCTCTTAAGGTGTGGAGATAGAAGCTCCATATTGAAATATGGTTTACCAAGCTCATCCTTCAGAACTTCCATCTCCACGAAAGAAATGCCTCTGATTCCTGTGCCTAAGGCCTTGGAGCAGGCTTCTTTCGCTGCAAAGCATCCAGCAAGACTTGCTTTATTCAGCTCCCCGATGCGCTCAATCTCCTTCTTCGTAAAGACACGTTCTTTTTTCTTTCTTGTGGAGAAGGTCTTTGCAACCCGCTCAATTTCAATAATATCCACACCAGAACCTAGAATCATCATTTCTCCCACCTTCCATTTCTACCATTATATCGTTTCGAAGTTCATGAAAGTAGCATTCTTCCTGTACAGCGGAAAATTGTTATCAAAAAGTTCATAAATAGATCTGAATCAAAAGGATTCTAAGGACAGCAACAATAAAAAAAGACCCGGCATCCCGGGTCCAAGGATCAGTCATTGGCTTCATTCTCTTCTGAAGACTCCAGATGATTTTTCAGTTTCTGAAATTTCCCTTCCGTTCTGCTTAAGGGAACAGGTTCTTGAACTTCCTCTTTCTTTTCAGGATCCTTAATCCTTTCGCTTCGTCTCCAGTCCCTGATGCTTCGAAGATAAGGCCGTTCCACCTCCCTGTATAAAATAAGATAGGCATTGAGCTCCGCTCCCAGAACCATGATGCTGGATGTGAGAAGCAGCCAAAGGAGAAGACCGATGACAGCTCCTAAAGTGCCATAGAATCTGGAGTAATTGGCAAAATTATTAATGTAGTACTGAAATCCCAAGGTAACCAAAATCCAAACCAGTGTAGAAAAAACTGCACCGGGATAAGCATATTTGAACCGGATGCTCTTTACAGGAATAAACATATAAGCAAGAATCAGAATCCCCAATATAAGTCCCACAGGCAGAAGTATTCTAATGAGGGTTATGAATCCTTCTGTTGGAAAATGAGGGAAGTAGCTGGAGATGATGTTGAGAATCGTTCTGCCAAAAACTATACCGACCAAAGCGACTAGGATAGCAAAGGCCAGCTGCACCACCCAGAGAAAGGACACCACATATTTCTTTATAATATTGCGGTCCTCTTTAAAATCCATGGCCCGGTTCATGGCGATCATAAAAGCCCGGAAGCCTCCGGACGCTGTATAAACCGCTGCAAAGATCGACGCTGTCAGAAGGCTTCCCCTCTGAACCAGGACCAGATCCAGCACCGGACCGCTGATGATTTCATAAATCTCTTTGGGCAGCGAATTTTCCATGAGATTGAGAATATAACCAGCATCCAGACCCAGATAAGCAATCACTGACAAAAGGAAAATCAGAAATGGAAAAATCGACAGAAGAAGTCCATAGGTCAGTCTGTATGCATAGACCATGCTCTCGTCTTCGCCTACTTTTTTGATGAATCCCAGAATGAAATCAATAGCTTTCTTCATTTTTTCACTTCCTTTTTTCCAGAATCACGAAAATATAGTTCCATTATACTACAGATACGTCCTTTCCATCTTTCTCTTCCGTAAACAAAAGGAGAAAAAGACATGAACAAACAAGGAAAAAGGGCTCTTGAATCCAGATTTCCGGATTCAAGAGCCCTTTTACAGAATTATGCGATGAGTTCCTCTTCACGATTGATGGACGCTGACTCGATTTCCACCAGCTCCTTCTCTCCTTCAAAGAGAACATTCTTGGAAATGATGGCGCTCATAAGAGCCTCCACTTCCTCATCCAAAATATCCTCACGGACCTTTGGAAGTCTCAGGTTCCACTTCTTGCCTTCTTTTGTCAGGAATGTCATGGTTAATGTGTTCATACTGCCTTACCTCCTACACTAATTGAATTTTGCTGGTTTCCTGAACCGAAACCCCTTCAAAGGTCTGTTCAGAAAGATCCGCAATGAGCATAGCCACCTCATGGATGTCTTCTGCAAGAGCAGAAACCTTGAAGTTTTTGACTCTTCTCAGTTCACCCACATTCTTCCCCTGGTCGTTCAACCTCGTAAAGGTAAGAATAAGCTCCTTGGACTGTAATTCTTGTGATACTGTCATATTTACCAACCCCTTTCACTACTGAATTATGCAGTTTGGTCAAAAAGAGCAAAGCTTTTCTAGAATAATTGAATAAAATTTACGCCAGATGCTATACTGAAGATACTATCAATTCAGAAAAAGGAGTCTTCTATGCTAGAACTTAAAAATGAACACCTCACCGCAACCTTTTTAACCACAGGCGCTGAACTGATTTCTCTAAAAGACAGCAAGGGAACCGAATACCTCATGAGAGATGAACGGTACTGGGGCTATACCGCTCCCCATCTATTCCCTGTCATTGGGATGCTTCAGGATTCCACGCTTCGTCATGAGGGCAGGAATTATCCCCAGAAACGCCATGGCTTTGCCAGAAACATGGAGTTTCAAGTAGCTTCTCAAAAAGAAGATACCTTGGTATTTGATCTTCTCTCCAGTGAAAAGACAAAGTCCCTTTATCCTTTTGATTTTTTATTCCGGGTCATCTATACCTTGAAAAACACCGCCCTGACCATCTCCTATCAGGTGGAGAACAGAAGCAGTGAAGTGATGCCCTATTCCGTTGGCGCACACCCGGCGTTCTGGGTCCCTTTCCAGAAAGATGAAGAGTTCACAGACTATGCTCTGGTTTTTGAGAAGGAGGAGCATCTTGAACGGGTTCCCATCAATATCGAAACCGGACTCCTGAAAAAGCCTAAAACACATTTCATGGAGAAAGCTTCCAGAATCCCCCTCCAAAAGAGTCTTTTCAAGGAAGATGCCCTGATTTTCCAGAATCTCGAATCCTCTTATGTCACTTTGGAGTCTTCCAAGAATGAAGGCACTGTCCGTTTCCATTTTAAGGAATTTCCTTTTCTTGGCATCTGGACCACCGATGATGATGCGCCGTTCCTCTGCTTGGAGCCTTGGGCAGGACATGCAGATTATGAAGGGTTCCAGGGAGACTATCTGGAAAAAGAAGATAATGTCCTTCTAAACCAAAACGAGTCCAGAACCTTCTCCTACACCATTGAAATCCGATAGACGCCAAAAGCGGTGCCCGGTCCAATAAAATGGACTATGCACCGCTTTTTTTCATTCATGGATGATCTTTCAGTCTTCTTCTTCTTCTGCTGCTAAGGCATTCTTCAGGAGAATCACAGTTTTGGTGATTTTCTGATACCTTTTGAAGTTCATTTCATACTGAAGAACCTCTTCACCAGGCAAAAACACCTCTATCTTCTTCTTCGAGTTCAGCCTTATGGCTTCTACTCCTAAGCGGACAGCCCCCAATGCAGAACTGCTGGAAGCTTCCACTCTTTGTACTTCACGTCCCATGACACCCGCAAGAACACTTGCCATTTCATTGTTCTCGAAGACTCCTCCAGAGGCTTTAAGGAGTCTTACCTTCCCATGAAGTCTTTCGAGCTCTGTCAGCACTTCTTTCAAATTGTAGAAGATTCCCTCCACCGCAGCACGGATGAATTGCTTTTTTCCCGCCCTGGGTGTGATCCCCACAAAACCTGCAGAAAGATGACCATCATAATAAGGAGCCCGCTCTCCATAAAGGTAGGGAATAAAAGTGATCCCCTCTGCACCTGGTTCTGATTCTAACAGATTTTTGGAAAGATCTCTGTAAAAATGATCCGGATACTCATAGAAAAGACCGCTGAGATAAGCCAGAACATTCCCTCCGTTATTCACTGCACCACCCAGGACATACTGCCCCTTCCTGAGATAGTAGCAGAAAGTTTTCCCCTCCGGATGGAGAAGAATCCTGTCAGAGGTGATCCTCACCGCACCGCTGGTGCCAAGGGTAACCGCAGCCTCATAAGGCTCTGTCACATCCCCACCAAGATTCGCAAGGCAGCCGTCGGACCCGCCAATGAGAACCTTGCAGCTGGAGGGAAGTTTCGTTCTCAAAAGAACTTCTGGATTGCTTAAAGAAAATATCTCCTCCACATCCACGGGTCTTGAAAATTGCGCAGGCACCATGGAGATCTCTTTCAGAATCTCCTCATCAAAGACCAGATCCTGAAGATGAAAAAGCCCTGTGGCAGATGCTATGGAATAGTCCACCACATACTCTCCAATGAGTTTTCTCATGATAAACTCTTTGATGCCAATGGCCTTTTTGGTTTTTTTCAAAAGATCCGTATTCTTCTGAAACCAAAGCAGTTTGAAAAATGGGCTCATGGGATGAAGAGGCGTACCTGTTTTTTGGTAAAAAGTCTCTGCATCCTCTCTTTTCTTAAACTCTTCCACAAGCTCTTCAGCACGGCTGTCTGACCAAAGTATGCTTTTGGTCAAAGGCTGATCTTTTTCATCCATGAGGATCAGACTGTGCATGGCACTGGAAAAAGCCATATAAGCCACATCATCTCTCTTTTCCTCATGTCTTTCCAAGAGCTCTTCCACTGCTTGAAGAAGGCTTTCAAGCACCTCTTCCGGATCCTGCTCTGCATAGTATGCTTGGCTATGATAGGTATCATACCCTCTACTTATGGAGTCAATATTTTGGAGCGCTTCATCAAAAAGCACCACTTTTGTGCTGGTGGTGCCAATATCTGCACCAATATAATACTTCATCACTTAACATCCTTTTTATGGACCTCATGACCGCCAAAAGCATTTCTCAACGAAGCCACGATTTTTTCCCCGTATTTTTCCTCATCACCTGAAGCATACCGCACCATGAGAGATTGTGCAATCACCGGAATGGGCACCTGTAGATGGAGAGCTTCCTCCAAAGTCCACTTTCCTTCTCCCGAGGAGGGAATCACCCCCGCCAGAGCCTCCTGTCCCGGATCCTCCCGAAGAAGCTTCTCCGTCAGCTCCATGAGCCAGCTTCTCACCACTGAACCATGATTGAACACTTTGGCTACTTGCTCCAGTTCAAAATCATACGGGCTGTGGTGAAGCAGATTGAATCCTTCTCCTATGGCCTGCATCATCCCGTACTCAATTCCGTTATGAACCATCTTGAGATAATGACCACTTCCAGCAGTGCCTGTATAAAGATATCCGGATGGAACGGTAAGGTCTCTGAATAGTGTTTCCATCCGGAAGAATACTTCTTTCTTTCCCCCAATCATCATACATGCTCCATTACGCGCACCCTCCACACCACCTGAAGTACCTACATCCAGATAATGAATTCCGGCTTTAGCCGCCTCCTCTGCCCTTCTCACAGAATCTTTATAGTGAGCGTTGCCGCCATCCATCAGCACGTCCTCTTGATCAAGGAGGATCAGAAGCTTTTGGAAAACCGCTTCTGTGATGGTCCCTGCTGGAAGCATCAGCCACAATGCCCTGGGCCGTTCCAGCGACTGGACAAGTTTTTCCAAGGAATCGTAAAAGCAGCCTCCTTCCGCCACAACCTCGTCTGAAACCACTTCATTAATATCGTGAGCATGCACCTCATGATTTCTCTCTCTCATCTGGGAAAACAGCATTCTTCCCATCTTACCCAGCCCTATCAGTCCTATTACCAATTTATTCACTCCTCTTCTTTGTATCTGTACTCATTTACCATCCGCAGTGCACAAAGCAAAAGGCAAGGATATTCCTTGCCTTCGCCACTAGCTCAGTTCTGGCCAAAAGTCTTTGTTGGCTTCAATTAGATCATCCAGCAGCGCTTTAGCCACGCCTGCGCTGGGGATGGTCTTGGAAAGCGTCAGCGCCTGCCAGAGCTTCAGATAGCTTTTTTCAACATAGGCTTCCACCACCATCTTCTCCACCATCAATTGCTGGTACATGAGGGTTTTTTCAAAATCAGGAATTCTGCCTTGGGAAAGAGGTTCTGGGCCCCCGCTGCCAACAATACATGGCACTTCCACCATGGCATCATCCGGGAAGTTTGTGATGGCACCGTTATTTTCCACAATCATCAGCATTCTCTCATGAGTGTTGTAGGCAATGGCTCTGGCCAGATCCACAATAAAGGATGCATGCGCATCAATATGGAATCCGCTGTCCACCGCAGTACCTTTTCTCACAATATCTTTGGCAGCATCAAACACGGTCTTCTCTCTACCTTCCATGACCTCATTGGCTCTAGTGAAGCTGCAGTTTGCATGGGCAACTTCATCATCAGGGTACAGATAGTACTTCAGGTAGGTGTTGGGCAGATACCTTGGATTTATAGCCAAAAGATCCTTGGCTTTTTTATGGGTTTTCTGCCAGCTGGGGTCTGTATGCTGTGTATCCACTTCAATCTGCGTCAGATATCCATGCTCACTGACATAGGATTTAATGTCCTCAAGATATTCATTGCCTTCTTTATCCTTGACACTTGTCCACCATCCGAAATGATTGAGACCAAAGTACCTTACATCCAGTTCCTTTGGTGTCTTACCAATAATTTGAGACATTCTACGTAATGTTCCCACTGGCATATCACAGATATTCAGAACCTTCGCCTCTGGTCTCAGCACTCTGCAAGCTTCTGCAACAATGGAGGCAGGATTGGAATAGTTCAGCATCCAGCAGTCTTTGGAGTATCTCTCCATATAATCAATGATTTCCAACATACCGGTGATACTTCTCATGCCATAGGCAATCCCGCCAGGTCCACAGGTTTCCTGTCCGATGACGCCGTATTTCAGCGGAATCTTTTCATCCAGTTCTCTCATGGCATATTTTCCAACACGGATATGAGCCATACAAAAATCTGTGTCTGTAAAAGCTTCCTCAGGATCTGTTGTGTGCTTGAACTCTATTTCTGGTGCATTCTCTCTTAGAAGGATTGCAAGTGCGTCTCCTAGAATTCCTTGCCTCTCCCCATCGTTGTCATAAAGTGTCAGTTTCCTCAGTGGAAACCTGTCCTGGTTGTCCAGAAGCATCATGACAATTCCTGGGGTAAAGGTGCTTCCCCCGCCAGCAATCACTACTGAAAATTTCTTCATATGTTCATTCATTCCCTTCAAAATTCTGGAAGTTTAGCTTTCCAGATACAAATCAACCGCTTTGCGTACACTGTTCACCTGTAGTCCATAGACCACCTGAACATTCTTTCCTTTTGACACCACACCAGTGGCTCCAGTCTCACTCTTCAGTCTGCTCTCATCCACTTTTCCGGGCTCTTTCAGCATCACCCGAAGTCTTGTAAAGCAGTTGTCCACCGTTTCAATATTCTCAGCGCCACCCAGCGCTTCAACAATGATGTCAGCTGGAACTTCCTCATTCCTGGTGTTATTCCCGCTCTGCTTTTTTTCTTCGTACTCTTTCTTGGAGTAGAGCTTCACTTCTCCCCCATCCTCTTCTCTACCGATGGTCTTCAAATTCCACACTTTAATGAGGGTTCTGAAGATAAAGTAGTAAAGAAGGAAAAACACGAGGCCCACTGCAATATACATCGGCCATCTTGTCTTTTCCACACCCAAGGGCACGTTATACAGCAGGAAATCTATGAATCCATTTGGTCCGATGGCTCTCACATTGAAAAGGTTCAGAACTACCATACTGAGTCCGCTGAGCACAGAGTGGATCCCAAATAGGATGGGTGACACGAACATAAAGGAAAACTCAATGGGTTCTGTGACACCTGCAATAAAGGAAGTCACAGCTGCAGGAATCAGAATCGCTCTGGCTTTGGCTTTGTTCTCCGGCTTTGCCATCTGATACATGGCAACACAGGCACCGATGAGCCCAAACATCTTGGAAATACCCCTGGCATCCCAGATGACACTCTGAGAAAGAACCTTCACCGTATTGTCTGCAATCTCAGCAAAGTAGATATTCCTTGATCCTTCGAGAAGAACTCCGCCCACTTCCTGAACTCCTCCCAAGGAAGAATAGAGGAAAGGGGTATAGACCAGATGGTGGAGACCCGTTGGAATCAGAAGTCTCTCCAGCATTCCATACAGGAACAGTCCTACATTTCCACTGCCATTGATGAAGCTTCCCAGACCATTAATGATGCTTTGGAAAAATGGCCACACAAAACTGAACAGAATGGCAAGAAGGACCACCACTGGAATAAGAACAATAAAGACAAATCTTGCTCCACCATATATCTGGAAAGCATTGTTGAATTCTTTGTCGATGAATCTGTTGTGCACATAAGCTGTGACAATACCCAGGATGATCCCAAGGAATACACCCATATCAAGGATCTGAACGCCCATGACCATGGTCTGTCCTGTTCCTCTAAGAGAATCTCCTTCAAAAAGACTTCCACTCAGTGCCATAAATTTATTCATGGCATTGATGAATACGAGAAATCCAAGAAGCGCTGTGAATCCTGCTTCAGCTTTCTTCTTCTCCGCAAGACCAACGGCGATTCCTACAGCAAATATCAATCCTAAATTGGTGAGAATGGACACCAATGATCCAGACAAGATCGTGCCGAATCCTTTGGTAACCGGGTTGTCCAGAAACGGAACCGCCTCCAAAAGCTTGGCATTTGTGAAGAGGTTTCCGATGGCAATGAGTATACCGGCAATGGGTAAAATGAGTACGGGGATGAACATTGCTTTTGCAAAACGCTGCATACTGTTCATGAGTTTTTCTTTCATGAGTCTATCCTCCTTTTATCGATAGGTTCAGTTTAGGGGATAGGCCCCCTATTGGTAAAGGGTTTCAACGATCGGGTAGAGTTGGCGGTCTCTGACCGCTTCCCCCTCCCACAGCACCGTACGTACCGTTCGGTATACGGCGCTTTCAATAGTTTAC
>RCMY010000248.1_pt1 | contig 50609 bp, 56 predicted proteins | sample 2041341 | NCBI WGS metagenome assembly RCMY01 (sample SAMN09708234, study PRJNA481090) | Marine sediment metagenome, whole genome shotgun sequencing project.
TCGGCGACACGAGCGAACAGTGCCTTGTTGCTCGATATCTCCGAGAAATGCGCCGCCAAAAGGGGTGAAAACTTGCGTTGCAATTCTTCGCGGACTGGATTGCTATCCGCGCCGGCCACAGTGAAAAACACCCCCAACACGCGGTCAAGCTGGCTGCCTACCTCTTCCAGCGCCTCGATCGTATTGCCGAATGTGGGCGCGGCATCGCAACTGGCAATTGCATCAATCTCCTTGCGGTGCGTGGTCAGCGCTTCTTCTAGCGCGGGCTCGAAATTGTCGTCCGAAATCTTGTCAAACGGGGCAAGTTGAAACGGCGTATTCCAGTCCTGAAGCAAGGGGTTTGTCATGGTGTTCTCCTTTGCTTCGCAAGGTAGGGTTCGGGGCAGGCGGTTGCAACCGTCTGCTCATGAACTTGAAGGCAAAGGAAAATAGCCCCGCGTACATTGGATGCACGCGAGGCACGGTTATCTGTTAAGGGCGGACGTAGGCGAACCCGTCTTCCTGCAATTCAATCAAGCGCACCACACCTGATGGCACGACAGTTGCTTCGGACAGCAAGGCGACGTCGTGACCTGTCTTTTTCTTCATACCGGCCATCGTATTGGCACAAGCAGAAAAGGTGATGTTGTCCAATTCAAGGGACATTGCAGAAATACGCTGCGCGACCGGGCTTTTGTCTGAAATCAGCATATTTAGTCCGGGTCCATAGGTCACCATTTCAATGGTAACAGTATCGCCCTGGCTTTCATAATAGCTGGCAACGTTTTCGGCGTTGTTCAGCGCCATGTTCATCACCTGCGGGTCATTTTGGTCCACGTGAATGGCAACCTTATGGGCCACGCCTTCGGCGAACGCTGCTAGCGGGGCCAGGGCCAAAGCGGCGGCAAGTACGAATCGTTTCATGGATTTCTCCTCCTCTATGATATGATCAGTCTATCTCCCTTTTTGGGACATTGCTGCCTTCATGAGGCGGTACCGCAAACCGGGCAATCATCGCGTTTACTGACTCCGATCACCCGATTTTCGCCGTACAACGCATCATAGATCACCATCTGGCCGCGCAACGGTGCGCCTGCCCCCGTGATGACCTTGATCGCCTCGACTGCCATCATAGACCCGATAACGCCGGGCAACGGGCCTATCACCCCGGCCTCTGCGCACGATGGGGCCAAATGCGCAGCAGGGGCCTGAGGGAACACGCATTGATAGCAGGGCGCGCCCATGGCCGGATCGAAGACGCTAAGTTGCCCTTCCCATTGGCTAAGCGCGCCCGAGATCAAGGGCACACCTGCAGCGACACAGGCACTGTTCACTAAATAACGGGTATCGAAATTGTCCGTCCCGTCCAAAACGATATCGTATTCGCCAATCAAGGCTGCTGCGACTTGTTCATCCAGCCGGCGATGATAGGGGCGCACGGTAACAAAGGGGTTCTGCGCCTCCAGCTCCGCTTTTGCCGAGAATACCTTGGGCATGCCGATGTTCTTGTCTTTGTGAATGACCTGACGCTGCAGATTGGCATTGTCGACCACATCGTCGTCAATCACCCCGATCGTGCCGACACCTGCCGCTGCAAGGTACTGTAAAACAGGCGCACCCAGACCACCCGCGCCAACGACCAGAACTTTGGCGTGTTTCAGCGCTTTCTGGCCTGCACCGCCGACCTCGCGCAGGACGATATGGCGGGCGTAGCGGTTTAATTCAGTCTCGGAGAAAGTGCCCGACTGCGCCGCTGTTGCATCTTGGATCGGGGCTGTCCGGTGGCGCAGATATCTTAGGCCCCATCCATAGGCAGAGACCAACAGAAAGAACCCGGTCAGCAATAACCAGGGCCCAGCACTGCCGCCCGTTGCTTCGCGCAGGGGGTGTCCATCTGGCAACAAGACGTTCATGCCGATCACGGCACCGAATAGAACACCCAGTAGCTTTAGCCGGGTTTCACGGGACCGGCCCAATACCGCACCGGCACCCCAAATTACGGCAGCAAGGATAACAACAAGCAACATTTGCCCCCGAATTCATCTGACTTTGTGTCTTTTACAAAGCGGCAATCTAAGCTTTTTTCCAGCAACACCAACCGAAAAAGCCCGCCGCCCCTACTTCAGCCCCGTCGATCCAAAACCACCCGTCCCGCGCGCACTGTCTGACAATGTGTCGACCTCAACCGTGGCATAGCGTGTGACATCGGCAATCACCGCCTGTGCGATCCTATCCCCGTTCTGGATCTCAAACGGGGCATCCCCGATATAGTACAATCCCACCATCACCACGCCGCGATAATCCTCGTCTATCGTACCTGGGGCATTGGGGATCATAAATCCGTGCTTAAGCGCTAAACCCGATCTTGGCCTAATCTGCATTTCCGTTCCACGCGGCAGCTCGACATGAAAGCCCGTCGAAATCAGCTTGATCTCGCCCTTTGCAAATACCAATGGCCCGTCGGGCAAAAACGCCCGCAAATCCATTCCTGCTGCACCAGCGGTTTCATATCCGGGCAATGGTAAATCCGTATTCCCCGCAACCCGCATGAACTTGATCTCAGACATGTTCTTTTCCTAAAGGCATCGACGCACAAGTTGTTTCCAAATGGACTAATATCCTCGCCGAAGGCATAAAAACTCTTACTTGAGCGCGTCAGAAATGCGTGCGGCCAGTTGCTTGGCCACTTGATCCTTAGCCATACGCGGCCAGTCTTCTGCCCCGGCGTCACTGATCAGGGTCACCGCATTTTCGCCGCCGCCCATGATCCCGGTTGCGGGGGACACGTCATTTGCCACGATCCAGTCACATCCTTTGCGCAGACGTTTTGCCGTGGCGTTTTCGATAACATCGTTCGTTTCAGCAGCAAAACCGACGACCAGTTTGGGCCGCCCCTTCGTCATCTGGCTGACCGACTTAAGAATGTCCGGGTTTTCCGCAAACTCAAGCAGCGGCAAACCGTCTTTGGATTTCTTCAACTTTCGATCGCTGGCCGTGGTGACACGCCAATCTGCCACAGCGGCGGCAAACACACCCGCATCGACGGGCAGCGCCGCATTCACGGCCTCTTGCATCTGAAGGGCAGTCTGAACCCGCACGACTTGAACGCCACTTGGCGGCGGCACATCGGCAGGACCGGTGATAAACACTACATCCGCCCCCAACGCGGCCAAGGCGCTGGCAATAGCCGTCCCTTGCGCGCCAGAAGACCGGTTCGCGATATAGCGCACAGGGTCGATGGGTTCATGTGTGGGGCCTGATGTGACCAGAATGCGCCGCCCGTTCAAAGGGCCATCGTTCAGCTGCGTTTCAATGGCTGCCACGATTTCAAGCGGCTCTGACATGCGGCCCGGGCCAGACTCGCCACAAGCCATGTCGCCCTCATTGGGTCCAACTATGGTGATCCCGTCACCGCGCAACGTGGTAAGATTGCGTTGCGTGGCCGCGTGTTCCCACATGCGAACGTTCATTGCGGGTACGATCATCACCGGCGTATCCGTGGCCAACAAAAGGGTCGAGGCAAGATCGTTTGCCAAGCCGCCAGCCATTTTCGCCATCAAATCCGCTGTAGCTGGCGCAACGACCACAAGGTCTGCAATACGGCTTAGCTGGATATGCCCCATCTCGGCTTCGTCCCCCAGATCGAACAAATCCCGGTACAGCTTTTGCCCTGCCAATGCAGACACAGACAGGGGGGTTACAAACTCTTCGCCTGCGCGGGTCAAAACGGGGGTCACGGTCGCGCCGCGTTCGCGCAAGCGGCGGATTAGATCCAGCGATTTGAACGCCGCGATACCGCCACCGATAATTAGCAGAATATGTTTGCCAGCCAGCATGTTCAGCCCTTCTTAACGCAATCAGGCTGAACCATAAGCCGCAAGTGGCGCTTCGGCCAGCCCCATCACTCCTTACCAAATTCCAGACAGGGGTCTTCGCGGGGGACAGACGGGGACTGTACGACAATATCAAAACGCCCCTCAGGCGCAGCATCGTCTTCGCCCTGCCCCACAGAGACGACGGTCACATCAGGTTGGACCAGCTTGATAGACGCGGGAACGCCCCAATCGGCGCGCGCATGACCGTTGCCAGTGATTACCACGATTGGGCCGCCGGTCTCCTTCAAAGCCTCAAGCGCGGTTTGCGCAAGCCGCGCATCGCGCAAACGTTGCACATCAATCATTGCAGGCAACAATTCGACTGGTAGGGCATCACAATGCGCGGCCATCTGCAAAGCTTCGCGTGTGACTTGTTGGTCGGCTGTCAACGGGACGTCCAAGCCGTATGCATCAGCATCAGCCCCGAACGCGGCCACAAGTCCATCTTGCATAGCTTGGCGCGCAACGTCTCGGGGGATCGCCGCCCCATAGACCGTGGTCATCGGGGACGCCGCAAATATCGGGTAGTACATCGCGAAATCGGGCCAACCCGACCCATTCCAGCCCAGCGCCTGCTCCAACGCGTCTTCGTCAACAACTTTGTCCGGCCGCACCAAGGCTGCTTGCTCGGGCGTCAGCATTTCGTAAACGATGGCTTTGGGCAAAATCTGCTTTACGATATCGGCCTGAACTTGATGGTGATAAGGGTTATCGTGGCTTTCACCCAGAACGACAATTTGCGCGACAGTCAGCCGCGCAAAATCATCGTCGCCAAGGGTTTGGGCCAAGGCAAAGGCGGGTAAAATAGCAAATGCGGCTAAGTACCTGATCACATTAAAAAATGATGTACTTCGGAAGACTGCGTTTCAAGCGACTTGCGCATTTTTCCAAAGGCTGCTGCTTCAAGCTGGCGCACCCGTTCTTTAGATAGCTTAAGTTCCTCGCCCAAGCTTTCCAAAGTCCGAGGCTGCTCGCGCAGCTTTCTTTCGCGAACGATGAACTGTTCACGTTCGTTCAAGGCATGAATCGCGCCCAGCAACCAATTGCGAAGCGTTGTAGTGTCGTGGCTTTCTTCGACCTTTTCAGCTGCCTGTGCGCTGTCATCAACCAGCGCGTCAATCCACTCGCGACCCTCGTCCTCAGCGGATTGGGTGGCATTTAGCGAATAATCAGACCCGGACAAACGGCCTTCCATCATTTCAACGTCATGCATCGGAACACCAATCTCTGTCGAGATCATCTGACGCAATTGATGCCTGTCCAACGTCTCGCCTGCGACCTGGGCTTCCCGCTCAAGGCGGGCCTGCACGCGGCGCATGTTGAAAAACAGCGATTTCTGCGATGATGTCGAACCGGTACGCACCATGGACCAGTTGCGCATTACATGATCCTGAATGCTCGCCTTGATCCACCAAACCGCATAAGTTGAAAAGCGGACACCACGATCCGGATCGAACTTATCAGCGGCCTTCATCAGGCCAAGGCTTGCTTCTTGAATAAGATCGTTCATGGGTGCGCCGTAGCGCTTGAACTTGCTTGCCATCGAAATCGCCAGCCGCATGTAGGCTGTAATCAGGCGATGCAGCGCTTTCTCGTCACGCTGGTCGCGCCAAGCATAGGCGAGTCGCAATTCGGTTTCCGCATCCAAAAGCTCTGCTTTCATAGCGGTCCGGGTTAAGGAAAATTCACGCGCTTGAGTCAGTGCCACTTTTGTCACCCCCTGATAACGAATTTGTTGGCTCTTTACTTTACGAACGCTTTTCCCGGCTTGTTGGTTCATTTATTTTCAACATTTTTATCGACAACAGGTTGAGAGCAGGTCCTAACACGCTACGGTTTGTCACAGAGGTGTGGCTCTTGAGGTAAATAGAATGACAACGTGGCATTGGGTACGGCACGGGCCGACGCATGAAGAAACACTTGTTGGCTGGCGCGATGTGCCGGCAGATTTGTCAGACGTCGCTCAAATTGCCCGCCTGAATGCGCATTTACCAAACGAAGCGATACTTGTGTCATCCGACCTGATCCGCGCGGCGGCAACGGCAGATGTATTGATGCACCCCCAGCGACGACGCCTTCCCCATGACGAAAATCTGAGAGAGCTGAATTTTGGCCTATGGGATGGCATGCATGCCAATGACGTATTTAAAGATCATCCCGAACTCAGTAAGGCCTATTGGTCCAACCCTGGCGATATCTCGCCTCCTAATGGTGAAAGCTGGAACGCTGCCGCTCAACGCATAAATACAGCTGTTGATCGGTTGAATGCTCTCTACCCAGATGACCACATCATCGCAGTCGCGCATTTCGGAGTCATTCTGACACAGGTACAGCGTGCCCTGAATATAAGCCCCAAAGCGGTATTCGCCCACAAAATCGACAACCTGTCGGCCACGCAGATCGTGGTAAACAATGCGCAATGGAATGTCGCCAGCATCAATCATTCTCCGTGATCATCGGTGCAACAGAATAAGATTTGCGCAAGACCGGTTTGCTTCGCTAGAACAGCGCCATGACATATGACCTTTATATCGGCGACAAAACCTTCTCCAGCTGGTCCCTGCGCGGCTGGCTGATGCTTGAAAAATTTGACCTGCCATACCGCAGCCATATGGTCGGCCTCTATGCTGGCACCATGGCTGAGGGCTTGGCAGCTCTTGCACCTGCAAAGTTAGTGCCGGCTTTAAAAACACCGGATGGTGCAATCATCGGCGAAACACTTGCCATGGCCGAAACCTTGGCCGAGCGGCACCCCGAAAAGGCGCTTTGGCCAACAGACCCGTCTGCCCGCGCCCGAGCGCGATGGCTATGTGCTGCGATGGCATCTGGTTTCACCAGCTTGCGCGGCGAATGCCCCATGCAGCTTCAACATGTGAACAAAGGTTTCCCGGTGTCCGAAGCACTGGCCAAAGACCTCGCCCGCCTGCAAGAGCTGTGGGACTATGCAAGCGACGCATCAGACGGCAAAGGCCCATGGCTATTCGGCAGCTACAGCCTTGCAGATGTCTTTTATGCTCCAGTCTGTGCACGGATCGTCGGATACGATCTGCCAGTGTCAGAGGCGGCAAGGGAATATTGTCAGGTAACCCTGAACGACCCCGCATTCAAAACGTGGCGCGCCGAAGGCCTCGAGATCATCTATGATCCCTTCCCCTATGATATGGGCTGCCCCACAACGCCTTGGCCCGCAGCCTGAACCGCCCCCTTATTCAGTTTGCAAGATAAACTCAAATCCCACCATCGCAGCGCGTGTTAACGCTTCTTAAAGACCCCGGACCTACGCATTAACCATCTTGGCTTCCGAAGGACTCCTATGGTTTCGCGCGCATATACGGTTGCATTTCAGGGCGTTGAAGCGCGGATTGTCGAAGTGCAATGTGCAGTTTCAGCCGGGCTGCCTGCATTCTCGATTGTTGGCCTCCCTGACAAGGCGGCCTCGGAAGCCCGTGATCGGGTGCGCGCCGCGCTTTCGTCAATGGCGATTGCGCTGCCAAGCAAGCGGATCACCATAAACCTCAGCCCCGCAGACCTACCGAAAGAAGGCAGTCACTTTGACCTGCCCATTGCCCTCGCCCTATTGTCAGCGATCGACATTTTGCCCGACGATGTCATTCAGTCCGTAATCGCCCTTGGGGAGCTTTCCCTAGACGGCACATTGATCCCAGTCATTGGCGCGTTGCCTGCTGCGATGACAGCAGCAGAACACGACCGTGGCCTATTGTGTCCCGAAGCGTCCGGCGCAGAAGCTGCTTGGGTTGGCAATACGCAGGTCATCGCCGCAAGCTCCTTGGGGGCTGTTGTCCGGCATTATACAGGTCAAGTACCCATCCCCCCATCCGATCCGGGCGAGGTATCCGCACCGCATCAAACCAAGGACCTGCGTGACGTCAAAGGGCAGGAGCGGGCGAAACGCGCGCTGGAAATCGCGGCTGCGGGACGTCATCACCTTATGTTCGTAGGTACGCCCGGGTCTGGCAAATCAATGCTGGCCGCGCGCCTTCCCTCGATTTTGCCCCCGCTTACCCCGCGCGAGGCACTTAGCACATCGATGATCCATTCCCTTTCCGGGCTATTAATCGAAGGGGGCATATCCCGCACACGGCCGTTTCGCGAGCCGCATCACACAGCATCAATGGCCGCCATCATCGGCGGCGGCCGGCAGGCCAAACCCGGCGAGGTCAGCCTGGCCCATAACGGTGTCTTGTTCATGGATGAATTTCCCGAATTTCCACGCATGGTTCTTGAGACTCTACGCCAGCCTGTTGAAACCGGCGAAGTCATGATCGCCCGCGCCAATGCCCATGTGAAATACCCTTGCAAGTTCATGCTGGTCGCGGCGGCGAACCCCTGCAAATGCGGATATCTTAGTGATCCGGCACGGGCCTGCAGCCGCGCCCCCGCGTGCGGCGAAGATTATATGGCCCGCATTTCGGGACCATTGATGGACCGGTTTGATCTGCGTGTGGATGTGCCCCCAGTCGCCTTTACCGATCTGGACCTACCGGGGAGCAGCGAAGGCTCGGCAGAGGCCGCGGCGCGCGTCGCCAAAGCCCGACAAACGCAAGAGATACGATTTAAGGATGCGCCTGACGTGCATTTGAACGCAGATGCCGAAGGCGACCTGCTAGAAAGCATCGCGACGCCTGATCCCGATGCGCGAGAATTGCTGATGCGTGCGGCCGAAAGGTTCCATTTATCTGCGCGCGGTTATCACCGTGTCTTGCGTGTCGCGCGAACCATTGCCGACTTGGACGAAGCAGAGACCGTGCAAAAGCACCACCTCGCCGAAGCGCTCAGCTTTCGGATTCCGGCGTCGGCAGGGATTTGATCCAGGTCGCTAGTTGATCCAATGTATGTCGCCCCTCTGGCAAGACATTGTGAAAGATCGGCCAGACATGGGGCAGGTCATGCTCCTCGCAAAAGGTGACCTGTACATTGCACGCCTTCAAATGCTGACTTAGGGCGCGGGAATCATCTCGCAAAACCTCTGTGTCCCCTACGCAAATCCATACAGGCGGTGCACCGCTGAAACTAGCATCTAGTGTATTTAGCCTCGCGTCTGACCGGTCCGCGTCACCCAGATACATATTCAGCAGGTCGCCCGCCCGCTCTGGTGCGAGGACGGCTTCGCGGTCAGCATTTTCGGAATAGCTTGCGCCTTGGCGTGAACAATCGACAAAGGGCGAAAAACCAAAGGCACCGCGTGGCAGCGGCATTTTTTTGGCCAAAATTTCCGCCAGCAGGCCAAACGTCAGCCCGCCTCCTGCACTGTCACCCCCGATCACAATGTTCTGTGGGGCCACGCCTGATGCGATCAATCCGCGATAGGCAGTTTCGACGTCATCCGGTGCTGCAGGGAACTTGTTTTCTGGCGCAAGCCGGTATCGCGGCATCACAACCCGCGCTCCAACCCGCGCAGCCAGTTGCCCCAGCATTGCAGCGTGGGTTTCGGGGCTGCCAAAAACAAATCCGCCGCCGTGGATGTAGAAGATGACGATATCGGACGTGACATGCTCTGGCGTAACAGCCAGCATATCCACACAGCCGGGATATGTGACTTTTTCAATCCGCGTCCCGCGAGGCGGATGGAAAAGCAGTCGCGCGCTGCGCTCAAGGTTCTGGCGCAGCTTTTCAGGCGTTTTGCTACGCTGCATCCGGCGCTTTTCAACCACCCGTAAATAGATATTCAGCGCCGGACGTATCAGGCTCATGCGCGGCGCGCTTCAATCGCTTCCCAAATTGTGGCGGCGATGTTGGTGTCATCAAAACGTTCAAGTTCCTGGATACCGGTCGGCGACGTCACGTTGATTTCGGTCAGATAATCCCCGATCACATCAATTCCGACAAAGATCTGGCCTTTTTCCTTAAGCACCGGGCCGATGACCGCGCAAATCTCAAGATCGCGGTCGGTCAGACCGACCTTTTCGGGGCGCCCCCCAACGTGCATATTCGAACGGGTCTCCCCCTCGGCTGGAACGCGGTTGATCGCACCGACGGGTTCGCCATCCACCAAGATCACACGTTTGTCACCTTTGGATACTGCCGGCAGGAATTGTTGAACGATCAATGGCTCGCGCGAGAAACCAGTAAACAACTCGTAAAGCGATCCAAGATTACGGTCATTTTCATCAAGCCGGAAAACCCCCGCGCCGCCATTGCCGTAAAGAGGTTTCAGGATCACGTCACCATACTTGGCCTTAAAAGCCTTGATGGTTTCAAAATCACGCGCGATTGTCGTTGGCGGGATCAAATCAGGGAAATCCAGACACATCAATTTTTCAGGATAATTGCGTACCCAGAATGGATCATTCACAACAAGCGTCGTTTTCCGCAGACGGTCCAAAAGATGCGTGGATGTGATGTAATGCATATCGAATGGCGGGTCCTGACGCAGCCAAACCACGTCATACTCTGCCAGATCAACTTCGCGCAGGGGGCCCAACGTGGCGTGATTGCCCTGAACGCGCTGCACTGTTAGATCGTGACCGCGTGCGGTGATCCGCCCCTCTTGGAATGCCAGATGATCAGGCGTGTAATAAAAAAGCGAATGGCCGCGGGCTTGTGCTTCTTCGGCGATGCGAAATGTGCTGTCGGCATTGACATTGACGGCCCCGATCGGGTCCATTTGAAAGGCGATTTTCATACCAGAGCTCCGTACTGTTCATCATTAGATGACGCAGCAGGGCGCAGGGTGCAATGGGTCAGTCGTGGCCAAACGCGTTTTCGACAATGCGCAACTGGCCGGTTTGATCTACCAAAGCCACGTCAAAGCGCACATTGGTAAGGCTGCCATTTGGCTCATTGGCAAGGAATTCTTCGGCTGATCCAAAAATCCTGTCCATCTGGCGACGCGTGATCCGCAAGGCGGCCTGTTGAAAGCTTTTGCTTTTCTTGACCTCGACAAAAATCAGATCGGGTCCGTGCCGCATAATCAGATCGATTTCACCGCGTTTGCCCCGCCATCGTTCGCAGGCAAGGGTAAATCCGCGGCGAACGTAATCCCGAGCGACTGCATTTTCAGCGGCTTGACCAGCGTAGTAACTGACCGATCCCTGAATTTGCTTTGCCGCTGACATGATTACCCGTTCCCTTTGCCTTGTTCCAAGGCGGCCTGGTACACCTGCCTGCGCGGCAGGTTGTGCGCCTGCGCCACCATATCGACGGCATCGCGCATCGACATTGTCTCTAGCGCCGATGCCAGATCAGAGGTTAGGTCACTTTCGCTAACGGACTGTAAACGACCACGGTCAATCAGAACGACAATCTCGCCTTTGGGGGATTTATCCGCATAATACTCTTGCAGCTCTCCCAAGGTCCCACGCCGGATTTCCTCGAACTTCTTGGTCAGCTCGCGGCACACAGCGGCGGGGCGTTCTTCACCTAACGCTTTAGCGGCATCCCGCAGCATCGCCCCCACACGTTTAGGCGATTCGTAAAACACAAGCGTCCCTTGGACGTCTTTCAGCTTTTGCAGTGCCGTTAGACGCGCCGATTTCGCATTCGGTAAAAAACCTGCAAAGAAAAATGCATCTGTCGGCAGGCCGGCCAAGGCAAGCGCTGTTAACACCGCCGATGGCCCCGGCGCGCAGGTCAACATAAGGTCAGCCTGCGACACCGCGCGGGATAGCTCAAACCCCGGATCGGCAATAAGTGGCATACCCGCTTCGGATGCATAGGCGACCGATCGCCCATCCCGAATTGCCGCTAACAGCTTGTCCTGCACACCTGTGCCCGAATGGTCATGCAGCGCAAGCACCCTGCGCCCGTCCAGCGGAACACCGTGAATTTCCATCAATCTGCGCAAGCTACGTGTATCTTCGGCCGCCAAAACATCAGCCGAGGCCAATACGTCAAGCGCACGCAAGGTGATGTCACGGGCGGTTCCAATTGGGACACCGACAAAGTAAAGCCCCGCAGACAGCGGTACCTTCTGATAATTCAAGCTGGACCCGCCTTTCGCACCCTCTATGATCGGGGCATCTGTTCATGGGCTATTGCCGCCGACCTGCCACTTATGGAGTAACATCGCTATGTTCGCTGTTTTCGACACCCTTCGCAAGCCACTGCGGCTTTTGATCCTGCCCTTTTTGGCGTTTGTTTTGGCCGCCTGTGATCCGGCAGGAATGACGAATATCGGGTCTAACAAAGGACCCAAGGTAGACGCCAGCAAACCTGTTCCGGTTGCCTTGCTAATTCCGCGCGGCGGCTCTGCCAGTGACAACCTTTTGGCACAAGAGCTTGAGAACGCGGCCCGTCTGGCGATCCGTGATCTTTCTGGTGTGCAGATCGATCTGCGGGTCTATGGCACAGGCGGCAGCGCAGCCCTTGCAGGAACAGTAGCATCCCAAGCTGTTGCAGAAGGCGCGCAAATCATCATTGGACCGCTGTACGGCGAAGCGGCAAATGCAGCAGGCAATGCCGTTGCTGCGCAAGGCATCAACGTTTTGTCTTTCTCGAACAACCCCAGCATCGCGGGCGGCAACGTCTTTGCAATGGGACAAGGGTTTGGGGACACCTCAAACCGTCTGGTGCGCTATGCAAAAGCTACAGGTAAAGACAAAATCCTGATACTCCACGGCAATGACGTCGCAGGGCAACTGGGCCGCAACGCCATCTTGACTGCCATTGCAGCAAATGGCGCGACATCCGCTGGTGCGGTTGATTACTCACTAAGCCAGGAATCGGTGATTGCAGCGGTGCCACGTGTGAAAGCTGCCGTTGACGCAAATGGTGCCAATGCAATTTTCCTGACCACATCATCAGCCAGCGCGTTGCCACTGTTCGCGCAACTCTTGCCAGAGGCGGGCCTGCCCGTTGCAACGACGCAGTATATTGGTCTGACTCGCTGGGATATTCCGGCTCAAACACTGGCACTGCCCGGCGTTCAGGGGGGATGGTTTGCCCTGCCAGATCCATCCGCAACCGCTGCGTTCGCGCAACGCTATTCCGCGGCCTACGGCAAAAAACCCAACCCGATCGCAGGCCTGGCATTCGACGGCATCGCGGCGGTTGGTGCCTTGGTAAAATCAGGCAAATCGAATTCCCTGTCAGCAGCACGTTTGACCCAAGGTGCGGGTTTCCGCGGGGCCAGCGGTGTGTTCCGCTTCAAGGCTGACGGGACAACCGAACACGGTCTGGCAATCGCAACGGTTCGCAACAAGTCTGTTGTGATAATTGATCCGGCCCCCCAAGGGTTCGGCGGCGCAGGCTTCTAAAGGAAACTAAGTGGTAAAACCATTAGTTGCACAAGCAGAGACAGGTGAAGCAACGGCGCTTCACCTGATCAGTGCCCCCGAGTTGATTTTTGACGAGGACGCAGTTTCCGAAGCCCTGACTGCGGCATTCGAGGATGCATCAGACAGCAGCGAAGTGCGCGCGGCGGCTGTGCGTATCCTTGCGGAGGCCCAGAAAGCGGGCCGCGCTGAAATTGCCCGTGCCTTTGCCGCGACGCCGTTCGACGCGCGCGCAATGACGTCGGCGTATTGTTTTTTGACGGATCAACTGGTCCGCAGCACGTTGCAGATTGCCGCCCAAAGGTTACACCCCAAGCCGAACCCGACATCGGGCGAACGTTTGGCGGTGATTGGCGTTGGCGGGTACGGTCGGGGCGAAATGGCCCCGTTCTCGGACGTTGATCTGCTGTTTTTGATCCCCTACAAAGCGACGGCCTGGACCGAAAGTGTGATCGAATCCATGCTCTACATCTTGTGGGATTTGAAGCTAAAGATCGGCCATTCCACCCGCACTATCCGCGACTGCGTGCGCCTTGGCTCCGAAGATTTCACCATCCAGACCGCACTTCTTGAGCATCGTTTTATCGCCGGCAATCTTGAACTGACTGCCGAGCTGGACCAGACCCTTAAAGCCGACCTTTTTTCCGGTGCGGGCCGCAGTTTTATCGAAGCCAAGCTGGAAGAGCGCGCCGTGCGCCACCGCAAGCAGGGTCTGCGCTATCAAGTTGAGCCGAACGTCAAGGAAGCCAAAGGGGGCCTGCGCGATTTGCAGTCTCTTTTCTGGATCGCCAAGCATATCTATAACGTCGAAAATGCTGCCGATCTGGTGGATCGTGGCATCTTTCTGGAAGAAGAATTTAAAACCTTCGTCGCCGCCGAGGATTTTCTTTGGGCGGTGCGCGGGCATCTGCATCTGTTGTCTGGCCGCGCAACCGAGCAACTGACCTTTGACATGCAAGTCGCCGTCGCCGAGGCGATGGGATACACGGATACAGGCGGCAGACGCGGTGTCGAAGTGTTCATGCAAGCCTATTTCCGCCATGCCACCCAAGTGGGTGAACTAACACGCATATTCCTGACCAAGCTGGAAAGCATTCATATCAAGGCTGAACCCTTGTTGGAGCGTATATTCCGCCGTCGTCCCAAGATGCGCAAAGGCTACGAAGTGGTCGTAGGGCGCCTTGCAATTGTTGATGATGCTGCGTTTATTGCAGACAAGTTGAACCTTTTGCGGATATTTGAAGAAGCCTTGCGGACGGGTATGCTGATCCACCCTGACGCCATGCGGCTGGTAAAGCTGAACCTGAATTTGATCGACGACGACATGCGCAACAACGCCGAAGCGCAGCGCATTTTCCTTGATCTGCTGCTCAAGCACGGCAACCCTGAACGTGGACTACGCCGCATGAACGAGCTGGGCGTTCTGTCTGCCTTTATACCCGAGTTCGAGAACATCGTCGCGATGATGCAGTTCAATATGTACCACAGCTATACGGTGGACGAGCATACGATCCAGTGCATCACCAACCTTGCCCTGATCGAAAGAGGCGAGCTTGAGGAAGATCTGCCGGTTGCGTCGAGTATCCTGAAACGCGGGGTGAACCGCAAAGTCATATATGTGGCTTTGCTGCTGCATGACATCGCAAAGGGCCGCCCCGAAGACCACTCGATCCTTGGTGCGCAAATGGTCCGAAAGATCGCGCCACGGCTGGGGCTGAACAAGAACGAAGTCGACACAGTTGAATGGTTGGTGCGCTATCACCTTTTGATGTCTGACATGGCGCAAAAACGCGACATTGCTGACCCGCGCACCGTGCGTGATTTCGCCAAAGCAGTGCAAACCGTCAAACGCCTCGATCTGCTATGTGTGCTTACTGTCTGCGATATTCGCGGCGTGGGGCCGAACACCTGGAACAATTGGAAGGCCGTGCTGATCCGTGGCCTGTACCGCCAGACCAAACGTGCGCTTGAAACCGGTCTTGAGGATCTGAACCGTGCAAACCGCGGAGACGAGGCGAAAAAGACATTGCGTGCAGCCCTTTCCGATTGGCCGCGCAAGGAATTGCAGGTCGAGACAGCCCGTCATTATCCGCCTTACTGGCAAGGGCTGCATATTACGGCCCATGTCGTGTTTGCGCAGTTGCTTCGCGATATCCAGGACGGTGAAATTCGTATCGATCTGCACCCTGATGAAGATCGCGACGCCACCCGCGCGTGCTTTGTGATGGCGGACCACCCCGGCATATTCGCACGGCTTGCCGGTGCCTTGGCGCTGGTTGGTGCAAATGTGGTTGATGCCCGCAGTTATACGACCAAAGACGGTTATGTGACCGATGCGTTCTGGATACAAGATTCCGATGGAAACCCTTATGACGCTGCCCGCCTGCCCCGCCTCAGGCAGATGATCTCCAAGACACTGAAGGGTGAAATCCTTGCCCGGGAAGAATTAAAATCCCGCGACAAAGTCAAAAAGCGCGAGAGGGCGTTCAGGGTTCCCACCCACATCACCTTTGATAATGACGGCTCGGAAATCTATACGATCATCGAGGTTGATACCCGTGACCGCCCCGGCCTGCTGTACGATCTGACCCGCAGCCTGTCAGAGGCGAACGTATACATCGCTAATGCCGTCATCGCGACCTACGGCGAACAGGTCGTCGATACGTTCTATGTCAAAGACATGTTCGGGCTAAAATACTACTCTGAAAGCAAGCAGAAAAGCCTTGAAAAGCGCCTGCGACTTGCCATCACTGAAGGGGTTGAACGGGCGCAAACCTAGAGGTCGTTGCGCACCACGGCACGCTTTGCGAATGCGAAATTGGGTCGGCAACTTTTCGTTGGCGGCCATTGCCCATCTCACATCAACAATTGCGCTATGCCACGCCAAACGATAGGCCATTGGCACCGCAGTCACAGGGCAAGAATACCAATGAAACCAATCCGTCTGATGTCCGGCTTTTTTACCGTCGGTATCTGGACCCTTCTTAGCCGTGTCATGGGGTTCATTCGCGATGTGATGATCGCTGGCTATCTGGGGTCAGGCCCCGCAGCCGAAGCGTTCTTGGTGGCATTTTCCTTGCCCAATATGTTTCGCCGCTTCTTTGCGGAGGGCGCGTTCAACATGGCCTTTGTGCCGATGTTCTCGAAAAAACTCGAAAGCGGTGACGGCCCAGAAGAGTTTGCCCAAGATGCCTTTGTTGGGATGGCTTTCGTCCTGACAATGTTCACCATAATCGGCATAATCGCCATGCCCGGTCTGGTGCTTTTGATGGCTTCGGGCTTTGCCGGTGACGAACGCTTTGATCTGGCCGTTGAATATGGGCGGCTTGCCTTCCCCTATATCCTGTTCATCTCGCTCGCGGCGCTTGCATCGGGTGTACTGAATGCCACAGGCCGTTTTATGGCTGCAGCCGCCGCGCCCGTTGTACTGAACATCATCTTTATCATTGCGGTCCTCATCGGTGCCGCCCTAGGCCGCGACGGATCAGAGGCATTGGGCCTAGGCATCGATAAAGCGCTTGGCCTGCAAGTTGGCGATACGCTGGCCTTGTCCGTACCCATCGCAGGCATCGCGCAACTGGCGCTAGTGTGGTGGGCTGCCAGACGCGCGGGCTTTACCTTGAGCTTCGGCCGCAGACCCCGCATGACCCCTGAATTGAAACGGCTGGCAATTATCGCTGCCCCAGCCGCACTGGCGGGCGGTGTGATGCAGATCAACCTGCTGGTCGGCCGCCAAGTGGCCAGCTTTTACGAAGGGGCCGTGGCTTGGCTAAACTACGCGGATCGTTTGTACCAACTGCCCCTTGGCGTGGTGGGCATTGCAATAGGGGTGGTTCTGCTTCCTGACCTGTCGCGCCGCCTAAAGGCTGGCGACGAACAAGGCTCGCACGCCCAGATTAGCCGCGCCGCCGAAGTTTCACTTGCCCTTACTATCCCCTCAGCGGTCGCCTTGATGGTGATCCCGTTCACCTTGGCCTCTGTCCTTTTCCAACGCGGCGCGACAACGGTCGACGATGCAGCGGCGATTGGCATTGCGGTGGCGATCTACGGCCTTGGCCTGCCCGCCTTTGTCCTGCAAAAGATCTTGCAACCGCTGTACTATGCCCGCGAAGACACCAAACGCCCTTTCTACTTTGCCGTTGTGGCGATGATCGTGAATGTGGTGCTGGCTGTGGGTCTTAGTCCCTTTATCGGCTGGGTCGCCCCTGCCATCGCCACAACTTTTGCAGGCTGGGCTATGTTCGGCCTCTTGGCCTTTGGTGCACGCGGCTTTGGGTTGGCGGCGAAATTTGACGCCCGCTTTCACAAACGCATTTGGCGCATCCTTGCGGCATCCGCGATCATGGGGGTTGCCCTGTGGCTTGGGAATGTGGCGATGCAACCGCTGCTGGGCCAATCATGGTGGCGGGGCATCGGCCTGTTGATCCTAATTCTGATCGCTGCCATCAGTTATTTTGGCTCAGGCCAGATGATCGGGGCCTTCAAGTTAAGCGAATTCAAAGGTGCCCTAAAACGCGGCTGACTTTCTTTCCAAATGGTTCGAAATCCTGGGGGGGCAAAGGGGCCCCCCGCCTTTGCGTCAGAACTCAACGTTGCCGGACACGGTCGCGCAGCTTCAGCCATTCACCGGGGGCAAGGACAAAACACAATCCAAAGCCCACGAAAAAGCCGAACAGGTCTGCCAGCCATTGGGTGCCTGCCTCGAAGAACACGCCCCACAAAAGCTGTATGCCCATTAACACTGCAATCAGTGAAAAGGCACGGAACTGCTGTTCTCCAAGGCTCGAAAGCCTACGCCACATAACAAAAGAATAGGCCCCGATCAGCCCGTAGACATTTGGATAGGCCCCCACCAGCCAAACCGGATCATCAAGCACTAGCGCATAAAGCGCAGCCCCCATGATCCCCGACGCAAAGAAAACCCCCAGAAATGCGAGTTGCCCCATCGCCTCGGCCACCATTTTGCCAAGGGCGAGCAAAAGCACCATCGCAAATAGCGCGTGGGTGAACCCCAGATGAACAAACGCATAGCTCACGACGCGCAGCGACTCGGACGCTGGAAAACGCCAATTGGCAATCATCCAGTCAAAGATGTCATTCGAAAACCCGTAATCGCGGACCAGCGCCAGACGCCAGCCAACGGCACCGGGGCCGCCAATTATGCCCGCCTCAGCCAGAGACAGCCCTGCCTCTACACCGGCGATGGCCAGAAATAGCAAGGTGACCACAGCAGGCATAGGGTTTACGGGCGGTTGAAAATCGGGGTCTTCCATAGCGGCTCCTTGACGGGGTTGGTGCGCATGGGTAAGCCCATCGTGCCGTCTTTTCCAGCCTTATCGGAGCGTTGCCATGACCGACACCCAATTCACCCCGCGCGTGTTCTCGGGCATTCAGCCGTCCGGCGGTCTTACGCTTGGCAATTATCTGGGCGCGATGAAGCGTTTTGTCGATATGCAGGACGAAGGGTCATACCAAACCGTCTATTGCATGGTCGACCTGCACGCGATCACCGCAAAGCTTCAGGACCCTGCCACTTTGCGTCACAACACGCGCGAATTGGCCGCCGGTTTCATCGCTGCGGGCGTTGATCCTGCGAAATCCATTTTGATCAATCAATCCCAAGTACCGGAACACGCGCAGCTTGCGTGGATATTCAACTGCATCGCCCGCATGGGGTGGATGGGTCGCATGACCCAGTGGAAAGACAAGGCCGGTAAAAACGCCGAGACCGCGTCCCTGGGCCTTTTCGCTTACCCTGCCCTGATGGCTGCCGACATTCTGATCTACCACGCCACTCATGTGCCCGTGGGCGAGGACCAGAAACAGCATCTGGAACTGACCCGCGACATCGCCACCAAGTTCAACCACGACTATGGCGTTGATTTTTTCCCGCTAACCGAACCTGTGATCGAGGGGGCCGCGACCCGCGTGATGTCCCTGCGTGATGGCTCCAAGAAGATGTCCAAGTCTGATCCATCTGACGCCAGCCGTATCAACCTGACCGACGATGCCGACACAATTGCGAAAAAAATCCGCAAGGCCAAAACCGATCCCGACGCTTTGCCGTCCGAAGTTGAAGGCCTGAAAGATCGCCCCGAGGCCCGCAATTTGGTGAACATCTATGCCGCCCTGAACGACCAGACGGTTGAACAGGTGCTGGCAGATGTGGGCGGCCAGCAATTCGGTTCGTTCAAACCGCTATTGGCCGATCTGGCCGTCGCCAAGATGTCGCCCATCAGCACGCGCATGGCCGAACTGATGGCCGACACATCCGAAATTGACCGCATCCTTGCCAATGGTGCGACACAGGCCCGCGAAATCACCGCGCCTATCCTGAAAAAGACCTATGAAATCGTCGGCATGGTTGGCTAAGGCTCAAGCTTTTCTGTCGTGGCCCTGTTGAAAAAGGGGCGCGTCACGCGGGCTTGGATCAGCAACACGGACAGCAAGATCAGCCCGCATGCCGCCCATTGGGCGACGCCAATCGTTTCACCAAAAGCAAGCCAGCCAATGGCAAACATTGTAGGCAGCTCAACACTGCCAGCGGTGGCAGTACGGGCAGACCCGATCATCGGCGCGAAATATGTGTATAGCAGTTGCGGTATCAGCGCGGTAACAAGCGCAATGCCAACCACCCATACCCAGCCTTGTGATGTGACTGGAAAGATTTGGGGCCCTTCAAGGACCACCACAAGTGGCAGTAAACCAACCACAGATCCAATAGATATCGCCGATATCCGCGCCATTGCTGGAACTCCGGCAAGTTTATGCACCAGCACAGTTATCCCAAAGCCAAATCCCAATGGCGCTGCGAACGCGGCCAAAATCCAAACCCATTGAGTTTTGTCGATTGGGGCGACGCCGGTCGCGATAGCGGCGGCAATCAAGATCAACAAAGCGGCAATAATCGCCCGTCGAGTCGGGTGTTCACCCCAAACCAACCACCCGATCACTAGGGTGAAAATCGGATAGCTCATATAGATCACGCCGGCTGTACTGACCGGAACGACCCTCAGCGCGCTGACATAACCCAGCCAGCCCAATGACATGCAGATGCCCGTTCCAATGCCCCAAATCAAAATCGGCCACGACCGCCTTGCGCCCCAAAGGGCCGGTAGAAAGACCATGCCCGCGATCAAATACCGATAAAACGCTACAGCAGGCGGGGCGATGCCCATTTGCGTCAAAGACACGGCAAAATAGGGGACTGTTCCAAACATAACCGCCGCCACGACGACGATAGAAAATGCGAATGTAGTGTCTTGAGAAATGGTATCCGAATTTGTCATCCACACTCGCTATCACAGATCGCGCATTACACAATCCGCACTGGACAGCAGGCCCAAAAATGCATTCTCGCACATCTCCTGCGCGGCAAGGGGGATGGAATCTTGATCAGGCACGCTACATGTTCAATTGGTACAAAGTCGAAAGGGGATGCCATGGCCCATGCAACCATCGGTCACGTCCATCTAAAGGTTGCAGATCTGCAACGTGCTATCTCGTTCTACCGCGATATTCTGGGTTTCGAACTGACACAGCAATTCGGCACCCAAGCCGCGTTTCTGGGTGCAGGTGGCTACCACCACCATATCGGCCTGAACACATGGGAAAGTGCCGGAGGCACGCCGCCCCCTGCCGGGCATACGGGGCTGTACCATGCCGCGTTTCTTTACCCTGACCGCGCAGCCCTTGCGACTGTGCTGAAACGTATCGTTCAGGCAGGTATCGCGCTGGATGGGGCTGCGGACCATGGTGTGAGCGAGGCGATATATCTGCGGGACCCCGACAACAACGGGGTAGAGCTGTACTGCGACCGCCCCGAAAAAGACTGGCCGCGAGATGGAGATGGCAGGCTCAGGATGATAAACGGCCCGCTTGATCTGGACGCCCTGCTGGCAGAGGCACCCGCCTAAGCATCATGGACAAACCGACCGCGTCACGTCAGTTTCCAAACAAGCAAATTGGGGAATGACAGGATGACCACCGGCTTTTTCATGGATGAACGCTGTTTTTGGCATGCGGGCGGTAACTATGCTTTTACCATGCCCATCGGCGGGCTGGTTCAACCTTTGGCATCGGGCGGTCTTCCAGAGAACCCTGAAACCAAACGCCGCTTGCGCAACCTGATGGAGGTCACCGGCCTTATGGCCGAACTGGACGTGCGCAGCGCTGCACTTGCCACCCGTGATGATTTGCGACGCGTGCACCCAGCGGCCTATCTGGATGAGTTTAAACGTCTGTCAGACGCTGGCGGTGGCGAGCTGGGTCTGCGCACACCCTTTGCCGCTGGCGGGTTCGAGATCGCTGCCCTGTCTGCAGGCCTTTCTATCGCCGCGGTAGAAGCTGTCGCAACGGGTGATCTGCAAAACGCCTATGCTCTCAGCCGCCCCCCGGGTCATCACGCCTTGCCAGACTTTCCCAATGGGTTTTGCCTCTTGGCCAACATCGCCATCGCGATAGAGGCCGCAAAAGCCAAAGGATTGCTGGAACGCGTCGCCGTGCTGGATTGGGATGTGCACCACGGCAACGGCACCGAAGCAATATTCTATGACCGCGATGACGTGCTGACCATTTCGCTGCACCAAGAGGGAAACTATCCACTGGATACAGGCGCGCTGGCTGATCGTGGCAAGGGCGCAGGCGAAGGTTTCAACATCAACCTGCCCTTACATGCAGGGGCAGGCCACACCGCCTATCTGCACGCGTTGGACCGTATCGTGGTCCCCGCCCTTGAAGCGTTCCAGCCCGAAATGATCATCGTCGCCTGTGGATTTGACGCTGCCATCGTGGACCCGTTGGCGCGGATGCAGGCAACCGCCGAAACCTTTGCCGCCATGACCCGCAAAATTAAGGAAACTGCGCAAAAACTTTGCAAGGGCAAGCTGGTGCTTGTCCACGAAGGCGGCTATTCAGAGGCCTATGTCCCGTTCTGTGGTCACGCCACCATCGCAGCCCTCGCAGACAGTGATACCGTCGCGCCAGATCCGCACGCGGAGAACTATCGTATCCGCCAGCCCAGCCCCAAATTTGACGCCTTCCTGCGCGATACAATTGATGCAATGGCGCAAGAGTTGAACCTGTAAGAGAGACCTCATGCCGACACCAAACCCAGACGCGCTACATTTTCTGCAAACCCGCCGGTCCCGGCCCGCCAAGACACTTACCACCCCCGTGCCAGACCATGACACGCTGCTGCCCTTGCTGACGGCTGCTGCGCGTACACCGGATCATGGCAAGCTTGAGCCGTGGCGGTTTATCGTGATCGACAAGCCTGCGATGGGCCGTTTGGCGGACATCGCGCAGGCTCGGGGAGAAGCTTTGGGCTTTGACGCCGAGCAAGTTCAAAAAGGGCGCGGCCAGTTTGATCAGGGCCATCTGGCCGTAGTCGTGGTCGAGGTGCAAAAACCATCGCCAAAGATCCCACCGCTTGAGCAGACCTATTCCGCCGGTGCCGTCTGCCTTGCGCTGACAAACGCGGCATTGGCTGCGGGTTGGGGTGCAAACTGGCTAAGTGGTTGGGTCAGCCACGACCGTGAATTTATGAAAAAGGGATTCGGCCTAGCCGAGAATGAACGCATCGCGGGCATCATCCACATCGGGACAGAGACCTCTGCCCCGCCAGAACGCCCACGTCCCGACATCACGGCATTGACCACATGGCTTTGACGGAGATCTTTAAGGCCATCGGTCTCGCGCTTGGCCAATTGACCGACCCACGCTTTCGTCGCGTATTTTTTAAGGGCATCGCATTGGCGCTGGTTTTGCTGATCGGCATCGCCGCAGCTTTCGTCTGGTTCGTCGGATGGTTGACGGGCGATACGACCTGGCTTCCCTTGATGGGCGAGGTCACCTGGCTGGACGATCTATTCAGCTGGGGTGCGGCGTTGTTGTTGATGTTTCTGTCGGTATTTTTGATGATTCCGGTCGCATCAGCGATCACATCGATGTTTTTGGACGACGTGGCCGATGCCGTAGAGGCCGAACATTACCCAAACCTGCCCCGCGCAGACCACGTGCCTTTTGGCGATGCACTGCGTGATACGGTGAATTTTATGGGCGTGCTAATCGGTGTGAACTTGGTGGCGCTGGTCTTTTACATCATCTTTGCGCCACTTGCGCCGTTGATCTTTTGGACGGTGAACGGGTTTCTGCTGGGCCGTGAATATTTCACACTCGCGGCCATCCGGCGTATCGGAAGGGTCGAGGCCAAAAAGCTAAGACGCCGCCACATGCCAACGATTTGGGCCGCAGGGGTATTGATGGCGATACCACTTTCCGTTCCCCTGCTGAACCTTGTTATTCCGATTCTAGGGGCAGCAACCTTTACCCATCTGTTCCACCGATTGGTGTCAGATCCCCATGCAGCCAATATTCAATATCCGCCACGGTGACCAAACCGGACTGAATAAACCAGACGGTAAACATCCAAAGCACAAGCGAAATGCCCGTCGTCCACCATGCCTTTTTCTTCAGGTGATGTTGCTCAGGTGCGCCGGCATGTGTGCCCTCAACGATCTCGCCCAAATCTCCCTGGGTTTTCACCCGAATGGGAAGGGAGATCATAAAGATCATTGACCAGATAACGGCGAACAGAACGAGGGCGGATGTGACACCCATGGTTACACCTGCTCCAGCTCGACCAGCGCGCCGTTAAAATCTTTGGGGTGCAGGAAGATCACCGGCTTGCCATGCGCACCGATCTTGGGCTCTCCGTCGCCCAGAACGCGGGCCCCAGTAGATTTCAGGTGGTCACGGGCCGCGATGATGTCGTCCACTTCGTAGCAGATGTGATGGATGCCACCGGCGGGATTTTTTTCCAGAAAGCCGTTGATCGGGCTGTCGTCGCCCAGCGGATAAAGAAGTTCGATTTTGGTGTTCGGCAATTCGATAAAGATGACCGTTACACCGTGATCGGGTTCATCCTGCGCCGGGCCCACATTCGCACCAAGGGCATTGCGGTACTGGTTTGCAGCGGCTTCCAAATCTGGCACGGCGATTGCTACGTGGTTAAGGCGACCGATCATCATATTTCTCCTGCATTTCTTAAACTTTGTCAGTTTATGGGCCGGGTTTGATCCAAGAGCAATGCGTCACGTTAACGCCCTATTAGCCAAGCGCCCCTAACCATTGAGTCGTCGGAATGTATTGGAGAAGGATAAGATGGAAAAGCTGGGCGTACAGACAGATAACCTTCCTAGCCCTACGGCCGAGCGGCCCTTGCTAGGGCTGACGGTTCTGGTGATCGAAGACAGCCGCTACGCCTGCGAGGCGATGCGCCTTTTGTGCCTGCGGTCTGGCGCGCGGATCAGACGGGCCGATTGCTTGCGTGCCGCCCGGCGGCATTTGCAAGTCTATCGCCCCTCGGTGGTGATTGCCGATTTGGGCCTGCCGGATGGGAACGGCATCGATCTGATACAGGAACTGTCGCGCGCGCAACCGCGTGTTGATGCGCTGCTGGCTATTTCGGGCGACACGCATCTTGCCGCCAACGCAATTGCGGCAGGTGCCGACGGGTTTATCGAAAAGCCGCTGAATTCATTGACCCTATTCCAACAGTCCGTGCTTTCCGTCTTGCCTGCGGATCGACAACCCAAGGGGCTGCGGGTGTTGGCGGATGAAACTGTTGAGCCTGACGAAATCGCCTATCAGGACGACATGGCCCATATCGCGGATGTTCTGGATGATATTGGCGACACCATTACGCTGGACTATGTAGCACAATTTCTGGGCGGCGTGGCACGCAGCGCCTGTGATACGCCGCTAGAAAAAGCAGCAATCGCGCTAGCACAGAAACGCGCTTTGGGGCAGCCGACAGAAGCGGAAAGAGCTAACATAGCGGGCTTGGTCCAGAACCGGCTGGCACAGCGCATCGCAATCTAGATCATGTGCCCCTAAACAAGCGGGTCGCTTGTGACGCGCACCAATCTGGTCAGGTCGGACAAGCTCTCGCGTTGTTTGCCGCCATCGTCAAAGTTACTGGGAGAAAGCCATGCGTCAAACGCCGCTTTCAGACCTGACCACTCTGCATCAATCGCTGCAAACCAGGCTGTGTCGCGGTTGCGCCCCTTCACCACAGCGGCCTGACGAAAGATGCCTTCATAGCTGAACCCAAGCCGCTGGGCGGCCCGCCGCGAGGGAATGTTCAACGCATTGCATTTCCATTCATAGCGCCGGTATCCTGCCTCAAATGCCCATGCCATCATAAGATACATTGCCTCGGTCGCGGCGCGTGTGCGTTGCAACGCGGGGCTGAAGGTGATTGAGCCGACCTCAATCGAACCGGCGGCAGGGGCGATGCGCAGATAACTTGCAACCCCTTCCCAATGTCCAGTCTCAAGGTTCTTGATCGCATAGAACATAGGATCATTGCGCGTTTCAGTATCGCGGACCCATCGGTGAAACTGAGACGACGATGAAAACGGGCCATCGTACATGTAATGCCAAAGTTGATCTTGCCCCTCGAACGCGCTGAACAGCAACGCCGCGTGGGCCTGCGCCGTCAACGGTTCCAGCTTTGCATATTGCCCGGCGAACCCTTCGCGCGGCGGCAAGGGCGGCGCGACAAAATCGGGCACAGGAAAACCAAGAGGCTGCGATGTGGGCACATTTTCATTCATAAGCATTACGTTACGATCAACCGGCGCGAACTCCAAGCCTGTAAAATGCGCACCCCATGTCAAAGACAGCTCATGATCTGACCAAAATTTCGACACAAACTCTTGCCAACATTGCGGCATGAAATCTGTTCTGCTACAAAGGATCCCATCGTATGTTGGCCAAGCTTAAAGCGGCGCGCCTGATATATAGGGATGAAACCCGTATCGATTGGGTCGTGTTGATCGCCGATGCGGTGGGTTTGGCGATCGTTGTATCCGCTTTTGTGAACGCGCGTGTTTCCAACCACGCTCCTGAAATAGCAATCCAGATAGCCAACGCAAATTTTTAGCCCCCCCCGACGGCCCTGTCCTCATCGATAACCAGGTAAGATATCCCGCGTTTTCCTTTCTAGATAGGAAGGCTGAACTTCCACAGGTTGCATAAAAAGCCCGCCATCGGTAAACCGATAGCGGGCTTTTTAGTTCTAAACAGGCCGCTTAATCTTGCGGGATGACCCGCAACCCAAGTTCCATCAATTGATCAGGCATCGGATCATTCGGCGCGTTCATCATCAGGTCTTCGGCGCGCTGGTTCATCGGGAACAGGATTACTTCGCGAATGTTTGCTTCTTCCGCCAGCAGCATCACGATGCGGTCAATACCAGCCGCGCAACCACCGTGGGGTGGGGCACCGTATTGGAAGGCGTTGACCATACCGCCGAAACGCTTTTCGACCTCATCCTTGCCATAGCCGGCAATCTCGAACGCTTTGAACATGATCTCAGGCTTGTGGTTTCGGATTGCGCCCGACACCAGCTCATAGCCGTTACAGGCCAAGTCATACTGATATCCAAGCACCTCAAGCGGGTCACCCAAAAGCGCGTCCATGCCACCTTGCGGCATGGAGAACGGGTTGTGTTCAAAGTCGATCTTGCCAGTTTCTGCGTCTTTTTCGTAGATTGGGAAATCGACAACCCATGCAAAGGCAAAGCGGTTTTCATCGGTCAGGCCCAATTCAGCGCCGATAACATTGCGTGCGCGACCTGCGACGCCCTCGAATGCCTTAGGCTTGCCGCCAAGGAAAAACGCCGCATCGCCGACCTTTAGGCCAAGCTGCTGGCGAATTGCTTCGGTACGCTCGGGGCCGATGTTTTTGGCTAGTGGGCCTGCCGCTTCCATGCCACCTTCGACTTCGCCGGCTTTCAGCTTTGCTTGGGCTTCTTTCACTGGGATACCCAGTTCTTGCGCAACGCTGTCGGCGGTCTTTTCACGCCAGAAGATATACCCCATGCCGGGCAACCCTTCCTTCTGGGCAAACGCATTCATGCGGTCACAGAATTTGCGCGAGCCACCGGTCGGAGCCGGAATCGCGCGAACTTGCGTGCCTTCTTGCTCAAGCAGCTTGGCAAAGATCGCAAAACCGGAGCCCGCGAAATGTTCGGATACAACCTGCATCTTGATCGGGTTGCGAAGGTCGGGCTTGTCCGACCCATACCACAGCGCCGCGTCCTTATAAGAAATCTGCGGCCATTCCTGATCAACGGCTTTACCGCCACCGAATTCTTCAAAGATACCAGTCAGCACGGGCTGGATCGTGTCGAACACGTCTTGCTGTTCGACAAAGGACATCTCGAGGTCGAGTTGATAAAAGTCCGTAGGCGACCGGTCTGCACGCGGGTCTTCGTCGCGGAAACACGGGGCGATCTGGAAATACTTGTCAAAGCCGGACACCATCAACAGCTGCTTGAACTGCTGCGGCGCTTGGGGCAGCGCGTAGAATTTCCCGGGGTGCAAACGGGACGGCACCAAAAAGTCACGCGCGCCTTCGGGGGAAGATGCGGTGATGATCGGCGTTTGGAATTCTTTGAACTTGCGGTCCCACATGCGCTGGCGGATCGACGACACAACGTCAGAGCGCAGGATCATGTTGGCCTGCATTTTCTCGCGGCGCAGATCAAGGTAGCGGTAGCGCAAGCGTGTTTCTTCGGGGTATTCCTGATCGCCGAAAACCTGCAAAGGCAGCTCTTTCGATGCACCCAGAACTTCGATGTCACGCACAAAGACTTCGATTTCGCCGGTCGGAATTTTGGAGTTCACCAGATCATCAGCGCGGGCTTTGACTTCACCATCAATGCGAATGCACCATTCCGAACGGACCTTTTCAACATCTGCAAACGCGGCTGAATCAGGGTCGCACAACAATTGGGTAATGCCATAATGGTCGCGCAAGTCGATGAACAGGATACCGCCGTGGTCTCGTACACGGTGTACCCAACCTGACAGGCGCACCTTGTCGCCTACGTTTGATTTGCTCAGATCGGCGCATGTGTGGCTGCGATATGCGTGCATGACGGGTCCCTTTCTAGGGCTGAATTTGTTCGTGGCAGGTACACCGTTTGGCGCCGGGGAAGTCAAGACTTTCCCGTAAAATAGCGCCATTCTTGACGGCTTCGGCTGCTTGGAAAAAATTAGACCGCCTGCTCCTCCCAAAGCAGGCGGTCCTTCCCGCGCGACGTTTCCGGTTCCTTAAAGAACCAATACATCAAGCGGCGGAAATCCGTTGAACCCGACCGAACTGTATGAGCTGGTGTAGGCACCGCAATTCTTGATCATGATCTTGTCACCGTCCCTGAGGTCAAGTGGCAGATCAACTGGTTTCTTTTCATAAAGAATATCTGCAGAATCGCAAGATGGTCCTGCCAGAACACAGGGACCAACCGGGCCGCCGTCATGGGCGGTCACGAATTCATACCGGATTGCTTCGCCTTCAGTCTCGGCCAAGCCGGAAAAACGACCGATGTCCAGATAGACCCAGCGGCGCAATGCCTCGGTGGATTTGCGCGATACCAACAAGACTTCTGCGGCGATATGGCCAGCCTCGGCAACCATGCCGCGGCCGGGCTCTGCCATCACATAAGGGACTTCGCCAAAGCGTTCTTTTACTGCGGCCATAACTGCGGCGGCATAGCCCCGTGGCGCATCAACCGGATCACCGTGATAGGCTGGAAAGCCACCGCCGATATTCAACAATTGCAGGTCATGACCGGCTGCTTTGGCAGCGTGCCACAGGGGCGCGACCTGATCCAGAACAGGGTTCCAGTATTCAGCCTTACGGGTTTGAGAACCGACATGAAACGACAGACCGTACGGCACAAGGCCAAGCGTTTTTGCATTGTCCAGCAAGGACGGCAGCAAGGTGTCAGCACAGCCAAACTTGCGGGTTAGCGGCCAGTCGGCCAGCGAATTTTCAACGATCAAGCGGATATAGACGCGCGCGCCGGGGGCATGTGTCGCGATCTTTTCCAGCTCTGCCTCGCAGTCAGCGGCGAAAAGGGTCACGCCGATGGAGTGGGCAAATGCAATATCGACGCCGCGTTTGATTGTATTGCCGAATGAGATCTTGGCAGGGTCCGCCCCTTGGGACAGGCACAATTCAATTTCCTGACGCGATGCTGCGTCAAAACCAGAGCCACGTTCGACCAGCAAGCGGATGATTTCCGGTGCAGGGTTTGCTTTGACGGCATAATGGATGTTCGCGTTGCCCAAGCCCGAGCTTAGGGCATCATATTGCACGCCAACGCGTTCACGGCTGACCACGAGGGTCGGTTTATCAAAGCTGTTGTTCCAAATGTAATCCGCGGCTTCATCAAAATTGGACGGTGCAGACGTGGAAAGAGCGGTGGCTGGGGTCGAATTCATGATCATCTCCAAAGAGCAAGGCGAGGCGGGAGCACCCCAACGTGTCGTTTCAAGAGACGTTACCGTCGCTGCATAAACGCGGGTCAATCAGCAGTGAATCTGACCGGCCAGAGGCGCGTGCGTTGGCGTCTGTGAAGGCGCATTTAACTTGTTTTCAGATTCGTGCAAGGGCCAATTTTGGCCCCGCCCGCAATAGTTTATGGCGCGCTCCGGTTGTCTCTCACTTAGTGTTCCGTATCAGCCGTCTTCCCAATCCGTACCAATCGCTTCGCGGTCTTTTTGCTTTTCTTCCTCAACCATCTCACGAACCACTTTATGTTCGTCCGCATCGCTTGGTTCGGGCGTGGAATTGGCCTTTTTTGTGCGCGTCAGCGCCAGCGAAAACAGGATCGGAAAATGGTCAGACCCGATGTTGCGCAATCGATCCATTCGGATCAGGCGGAATTCAGCGCTGTGAAACAGGTGGTCCAAGGGCCAGCGCAACAAAGGGATGCCCGCATGAAACGTGTTATAAAATCCCCGCCCAATTCGCGGGTCTAGCAATCCGGACAACCGTTGGAATCTGCGTGTCGGCCCTGACCATGCAACATCATTTAGATCGCCGGTGACAACAACAGGCAGGTCATCCTTTCCTGCCTCCATCCCGGTCATCCCAATCTCGCCGTCGCGGCCCTTTGTATCGTGGTTCGGCACGGGCGGTTCAGGATGAATGATGTACAGCCTCCAATCCTGACCTGATCTGGTCTGAACCTGAGTGCGGATCGAGGGCACGTCTGGCACCAGCAGGTCTCGTACTTGTGTCTGCGCTAGGGGCAGATTTGACATCAACACGACGCCATAAGAGTTGCTTTTAGGTACTTTTACCCAATGAGCGTACTCGTCTTTTAGGCCATCATAGAGCGCATCCACCCAAGGTTCGTCAACTTCGAGGGCGGTAGCAATGTCAGGTTTTTCTTCGATGATCAGGTCGATCAGACGCTGATAGTCGCGGTTCGATTGCTTAACATTTGAAGCAATCAGTGTGACGTGCGTGTCTGTATCGGATAATTCGGATTGGCTCGCATCAACAGATTGCTGCTGCCAAATCGGCGTGAATTTGGCGATGAATGCGACATGGATTGCCGCCGCGATGGTCAGGATACCAACGGCAAAAATCTTGGCCTGCGGGTCTAGAACAAAAAGCGCGACCACTATCATCGCCAAGGTTAGCACGAAAAGCTGTTCGCGGGGAAAGGCAATACTACGTACAGCGCCGTGCGCGATACGATTGAAGGGAAGGACACTTGAAAGGAACAAGATTACGACACCCAACCAAAACAAGGATTTCAGTAAGAGCATCTGTATTTGGTCCTTTCCGATCTGCAAAAACAACATTGGGCGGAGGGTATAACCCCTCCACCCAATAACCAACGTGTTGTCGGCAAGTTTGGTTCCACTTTGCCCCGATTAGGGGAGAAGTAGCTTACTTTTTGCCGTCTTCATCACCGGCTTCATCATCCTCATCACCCTCGGGCAACTTAAAGAAGCTGTCCGCGTCGGAATAGTCGCCGCGATCACGGTCATCTTCGTCGGCAGGGTTGCCAGACAATGTGAATGTCTCGAGACCTTCAATGGCCGATGGGATTTTGGACTCTGGGTCCATGCCCAGCGATTGTTCCGTGCTGACCAGACGGCGACGTTCATCGTCAGTCATCAATCCACCCTCGGCTGCCTTCTTAGCTGCGGCTTTTTGAACGGCGGCATCCAACTCGGACTGTTTGCAAAGGCCCAAAGCGACTGGGTCAATCGGCTGAATGTTGGAGATGTTCCAGTGGGTCCGTTCGCGGATCGCCTGAATTGTTGGTTTGGTTGTGCCAACAAGCTTGCTGATCTGGCCATCCGACAACTCAGGATGGAACTTGACTAGCCAATAGATCGACGCAGGCCGGTCTTGGCGCTTGGACAGCGGCGTATAGCGTGGCCCACGGCGTTTCTCTTCGCCTTGGGCGGCCGCGTTGAATTTAAGCGCCAGCTTGTGCATCGGATTGGCTTGCGCTTTTTCGATTTCTTCTTCGGTCAACTGGTTATTGGCAACCGGATCAAATCCTTTGACCCCTTGAGCCACATCGCCGTCCGCGATGCCTTGAACTTCCAGCTCGTGCATCTCGACGAAATCGGCGATCTGCTTAAAGCTAAGGGTCGTGTTGTCCACCAGCCATACAGCAGTCGCGCGGGCCATAATTGGTTTTGCCATGTCGGTCTCTCCTTAAAACACACCTTCCCCGTCGCCTGAAATTGGCTGTCCTGCCGGGGCAGAACGGTTTCCATTGTGGGGGAACTTGCAGCTTATATAATGATCCAAGCTGAATAAGGAAAGACCCCAATGCGTTTGCTGATCCTGTGCCTCATCACCCTTCTTGTAGCATCCCCTCGCGGGGCAACTGCCGAAGGTGAAATAGCCGGAGAGTTCGACTATTATGTTCTGGCCCTAAGCTGGTCACCGAACTGGTGCGCCATTGAAGGAGATGCGCGACGATCGCCCCAATGTGACGCTTCTGAGGACCATGGATGGATCATGCATGGGTTGTGGCCTCAATTCCACCGTGGCTTCCCATCGTTTTGCCACACAGTGCAGCGCCCACCATCGCGCGGCATGACCGCTCAAATGGCCGATATCATGGGTACGTCCGGCCTGGCATGGCACCAATGGAAGAAACACGGCAGCTGTACAGGTCTTTCCGCAACCCGCTACTATGAAACCTCGCGCGCGGCCTACGAGGCGGTCGAACGCCCGGCAGTTTTTCGAAAACTCAAGAACGATATTACCGTACCAGCCTCGGTCATCGAAGCCGCATTCCTGAAATCGAACCCCGAGATGTCGCCAGATGGCGTCACGGTCACATGTAAACAAGGCTACATCCAAGAGGTTCGCATCTGCATGTCAAAGAACCTGAGCCCAGTGCCCTGTGGCCGCGACGTGATCAAGGACTGCACACTTGATGACGCGCTGTTCACGCCGATCAGATAGGATATCGCTCGTTGAGCGATATCCTTCGGAGAGGACATTTGAGAGCAAAGAAGATGAGAGCGTGGCCCTGACTTCTCTGTGTCTTACATGTCCTCTCCGGAGGTTGCGGTGCCTAATTGATTTCGAGGATCGTACTGCCTGTCGTTTGACGCGCTTCAAGCGCGGCATGGGCTTTGGCGACATCTTTCAACGCAAAGCGCTGGCCGATATTTATCTTCACGTCACCGGACAGAACTTTATCTGACAAATGCTTAGCCATTGCCTGACAGGTTGCGTGATCGCCAATGTGGGTAAAGATCGTGGGGCGCGTGATTTTCAAAGACCCCTTGGCCCCCAGAATACCAACGCTGAACGGTGGTACAGGGCCAGATGCATTTCCGAACGATATCATCATTCCCAAAGGTTTCAGACTGTCTAGCGATCCTTCAAATGTGTCTGCACCCACCGCATCCATGACGGCATCAACACCTGCGCCGCCTGTCAGCTCGGACACCCGTGCCGCCCAGTCTGTGCTCCGGTAGTTGATACAATGCGCGGCCCCGTGATCCAGCGCCAACTGGCATTTCTCATCCGTTCCGGCTGTGCCAATCAGTGTGATCCCTTCGGACTTTGCCCATTGGCAGGCAATCAGCCCGACGCCTCCGGCTGCGGCATGAAACAACACGGTATCGCCCCGCTTTAGCGGCGTGGTGCGGTGGAAAAGATACTCGACCGTCATGCCTTTCAGCATCATTGCCGCGCCTTCTTCGAACGATATTCCATCGGGCAAGGGACAAACCTGCGCGGCTGGCATCACACGGGCTTCGGTATAGGCACCAGGGGGCTGCGAAGCATAGGCTGCGCGGTCGCCGACCTTGAGGTGTGTCACCCCTTCACCAACCGCTTCGATGATCCCTGCGGCCTCCATGCCCATCGCGTGCGGCAGTTGCATCGGGTACAGGCCGGTGCGCTGGTAAACGTCGATAAAGTTGAGGCCGACGGCCTTGTGGGCAATGCGAATCTCTCCGGGGCCGGGTTCGCCGACCTCGACATCCACAAGCTTGAATTGCTCAGGGCCACCGTGGGCCTCGATTACTGCTGTTAGCGCCATGACGGTTTCCTATCCATTCACTTTTAGAACTATTTTGCCAATATGGCCGCTGGTCTCCATTCGAGCATGTGCATCGCTGGCCTTTTCGAACTCGTACTCGCTGTCCATCACGGGCGCTATCTTGCCGGCATCCAGCAGCGGCCAGACCTGTTCGCGCAATTGTTCCGCAATTCGGGCTTTGGCCAGATCGCTTTGAGGGCGCAGGGTGCTGCCTGTCATGGTCAGCCGGCGGGTCATCAACGTGGCAAAATTCACCTCGACCTTGGGCCCGCTTAGAAACGCGATCTGCACCAGACGGCCATCTTCGGCCAGCGCCTGCAGGTTGCGTGGGATGTAGTCGCCGCCCACCATGTCAAGGATCAGATCGGCACCACCTTCGGCTTTCAGAACATCCACAAAATCGGTATCACGATAGTTGATCGCGGCCTCGGCCCCCAATTTCGCACAGGCCGCACATTTGCTGTCAGTGCCCGCCGTTGCAAAGACACGTGCGCCAAATTCGCGGGCCAGCTGAATGGCTGTCGTTCCGATTCCTGAGGACCCACCATGGACCAGAAAACGTTCCCCCGCCTTTAGGCCGCCACGCATGAACACGTTGGACCAAACGGTAAAGAATGTCTCGGGCAGGCAGGCCGCTTCCTTCATTCCCATCCCGTTCGGGACAGGCAGGCAGTGCGCCGCTGGCGTGGCCACATATTCAGCATAGCCACCGCCGGGCAGCAATGCGCAAACCTTGTCACCGATGGACAGTCCTGTAACACCTTCGCCGATAGCAGAGATCTCACCTGACGCTTCCAGGCCTGGCAAATCGCTAGCTGTCGGGGGTGGGGCGTACATGCCTGCGCGCTGCAATGCGTCGGGGCGGTTTACACCAGCATAAGCGACCTTAATCACAACTTGGCCATGGGCCGGTTGTGGAATGGGGCGTTCGACCGGTTGCAGGACTTCTGGCCCGCCGGGTTTGGTGATCTCAATCGCGCGCATGGTATCTGACATGATGTGTTGCCTCCTTAGGTGTCTGTATTGCGCTCAACATAAGCCAACCAAAGGGGACGTACAGAGCGAACTGATGAACGTCAGGAAAGATCCTAAAGACCACCGCGGGCGCGCAAGGCCTCGGCCACGTGTTCCGCGTCATCAATGGCGAGAACGGCAAATGGAATAATCGTTCGCCAGCCCAACCGTTTGGCAGACCGTGCCCGCCACGACTGCGCCAGCATCTGGCCCTTTTCAACGAGCACGGGAATAAAGCGGATGACCAACGCAATCCCCAATTCAAGGCTGCGTGTCTTAAGCCCGATCTTGCGCAGAGGGGCGGTCAGCCATGTCACCACATCCACCATGTGCGACAGCTTGGTGGTCATCGTAACCAGATTGGCGATTGCGACGGCACTGACCATCCGCAATGCAATCACAGCGCCGTTCTTAGGGTCATTGGTCACCACATGCCAAATCAGGATCAGCGCCATAAATGGCCAAAGGATACGCAGCCGCATCATTCCCGTCTTGAAAAACACCCATCCCGGAAGGGCATATAGCATCAACGTTGCGGTCAGCATCGCGATTTGAAACCAAAGTGCCGTGAAGTTAAACAAGATAAGTGTAGCCGCACAAAGCGCCGCCAGTTTTATCCCCGCAGGCCACCCATGCGCGCGCGTTTTAACCGGAGAGGTAAGTGAAATCATCCTGCTCTCCCAATTGTTGCATCCGGGTCATAAACGCCAGTGTCACTTTTTGGGCCGCGCCGTCTTGGGCGACACGCCCTTCGTCAATCCAGATGACACGATCATAGTCAGCCAGATGTTGCGGGTCGTGGGTGATGTGAACCAAATGCGCATCAAGCTGCGACAATATGCGGGTCATATGCAAAACTGTCGGGATATCGAGGCCCGCAAAGGGTTCGTCCAGAATGATCAGCTTGGGCCGCATCGCCAATATCGACATGAGGCACACCAGTTGGCGCTGGCCTTGCGACAGTTGGTGGATCGCCGCCTTGGCCCAGTGGGTTCGATCAAATTGGGCCAGCATTGCGTCCGAGTTTTTGGCGGCCTCAGCGTTAGATTGACCAAGCTGGGTCAGGCCAAAGCTGATTTCTTCCTCGACTGTGGGAAAGATGATTTGGTGATCGGGATTTTGAAACAGAATGCCGACTGTGCGCAGAGCCGCTTTGCGGTCCTTTGCAACATCCACACCTGCGATGCGGGCCTGCCCGGATGTGGGCGGAACCAGCCCGGCCAAGACGCGCGCCAACGATGTCTTTCCTGATCCATTACGGCCAACAACCCCGATACGCCGCTCGTTCGCCTGCAACGTCATATCATGCAACACCGCGACCCCGCCGGGGGCAAATGATACACCAGTCAATTCGATCAAAGGATGGGACATCGTACCCAAGCACCAACGTTTCAGGTAAGCGGAAAATGCGAACCCGTCGGGGGCTATCAGGTCTGAATGTCAGTGTGAAGTCGGCCTAGCGACGCGGGCTGGTCCAACTGCCGGGCAGACCCATTTTTGGTATCTTTGTCGGGGCTTTTACATGCGAAAGCAGCCAATTCGGCCCTGCCATTAGCTTGCTCAACGTCGGACTGTTGTTCACCTGCGCCTTAAGCTTTTCAATCTGCATCACGTTGTCGATGCGCCGGTCCAGAAATTCCCAAGTCGCCTTATGACCCTCGCTGGTGTCACCCAGCCAGTACAGCACAGTCGACGAATAGACCGCGCTAAGTGTTGCCCGCTTCGTGTACCAGTTCACGTCCTCTGACGTATCGCCCAAGGAATCCCATATTGCATCGCATGTGCCCCAAACCAGTTTGGCACCATCAGGGGCGTATTGGGGCAACGCGAACAAGGCTGTCCCACGGCGCACGACTTCCTTGTCTGTCACGGCCTCAAGGCGGAACCGGACCATCGCGGCGATCTTGTCGCGGAATTTCATCTCGCTCAGATTTTCGGACTTCATCCGATCGATCATCATCGCATCGCCGCGCTTGTGAAACGCCACAGCCAGATCGACCGATCCGCGGGGGCAGACAGCGCGGGCAACCGTCGAATCAACGCCTGTATCTGCGATGGCCGCCTGAAATGTCGCTTCGGACCATCCATCAAACGGGACGTGCAATAATGCGGCTTCCAGCAGTTGTTCTTTGGGGTTTTGGGCGGTTTCGGTCATGGCGTGTCTCCTAAGCGGTCAATGGCTTTGCACTAGACAATATAGGTGTTCGTTGCTATATGGCCAGTTCCTGCAAATCCTTGCAACTTCAAACTAGAAAGGTGGTGAAAACCACATGCAGGTTAGTGTTCGCGATAATAACGTCGATCAAGCGCTGCGCGCCCTGAAGAAAAAACTTCAGCGCGAGGGTGTGTTTCGTGAAATGAAGCTTAAGCAGCATTTCGAGAAACCTTCCGAGAAAAAAGCACGCGAGAAAGCTGAAGCGATCCGCCGTTCCCGGAAACTGGCACGGAAAAAATTGCAACGCGAAGGTATGATGTAAATCATTCTAAGCGACGCATAAGAATACGAACCCCCGATACCACCAGGTGCCGGGGGTTTTATTTTGTCTAACGCAGCTTAGTCAGCGGTGATCCAAGCCTTGGCCGCTTCAAATTCGTTCTTGTCGAAATACTTGGCTTCTTTGCCGATCAAGCGTTTGACGACCTGAACGACCATCGCCTCCCATTTTGAATCGCCCACGACAGCAGCGCGATCCAACTGACCGACATGGTCACGCACGAGCTGGAAGTGCGACGCAATCGCACCCAAACCCTGCCAGCCATCGAAACGCCGGATGTCCAACAGCAACCGAAAGCGATCATTTTTGCGGATAAACGCGTTCATGTCCTCGACCTCGGACGAATAGACATCCGCCGCGATCTTGCCCAGCAGTTCAACATGTAGCCCACCGCCTCCCAAATCTGTCTGGTGAATAGCACCCAGTGATTCGAACAGCCAAAGGCGGGCTTCGTCTTCTTGCCATTTTCCGAATACCGACACAGGGCATGGCATTAGAATGGAAAACGCGCGCACCAGACGTGTCATGGCCTTGTTCGCGGTAACGATGGCAACTCTTTCAAAGCCGCTCCAGTTGCTGATGCCCATTTTTGCATCATCCCACAACGCGCCCATGGTAAAGTCGGTCAAGTCGGCGTCTATCACCAGCAACATCCGCACTTTTTCGCCATTGACCAACGCTGCATCCAGCGCGGGGATCATTACTTTACTGTAGTCATTGTCGGTGATCGGTGCCGTCATATGCACCTCAAGCAGGTTTTCCTGCGTTCCAGTTTTGACCTCAATCATTGTCTTTTCTCCTTTAGAGTACTCGACTTTGCTAAGGCATTGATGATTGTCGGCCGTTGATCCAGATCAACGGCCGACAATCAAACTGGCAAAGCGGTCGTATTGCAGACCGTGCGCAAGGCAAAGCTGGACTGCATTTGCCCCACACCGGGCAGTCGGGCCAGAAACTGACGATGGATGCGCGCGAAATCCTCGGTGTTTTCGGCAACGACCTTAAGCAGGTAATCAGCTGATCCTGCCATGAGGTGACATTCAAGCACCGACGGGATTCGGGCCACCGCCTTTTCGAAAGCATCCAGCACCTCGTCCGCCTGACCCTGCAGCGTGATTTCAACAAACACTGTCGTGGGCACCCCCATTTTCCGGGCGTTCAACAGGGCTACGTATCCTTGAATATACCCTTCGGTCTCTAGCTGCTGCACGCGCCGATGGCAGGCCGAAGGTGACAAATGCACCTGTTCAGACAGATCGGAATTCGACATCCGCCCCTTGCGTTGAAGCGCGGTCAGAATGCGGCGGTCAATATCGTCCAAGCTCATCTATGCAATACTCTCTTACAAATTTGCCAATTCACCGTAGATTATTCCAACTTTGGGCGAAAATGCGACCCATAATCGGTGCCAAATTTCACTTTGGCAGGTGTATCCTAGCGGGCAGACTCCCCCCAACAGGATATACCTAATGAAAATCGGTTGCCCAAAAGAGATCAAGCCACAGGAATTTCGTGTCGGCATGACGCCAAATGCCGCTTTCGAAGCCGTGAACCACGGTCACGAGGTCATCATCGAGACCGGCGCAGGCATTGGCGCAGGCTTTGAAGATGCTGATTACATCGAAGCAGGTGCCAAGATCATCGCCACCGCTGCAGAGGTTTTCAAAGCAGCCGACATGATCGTTAAGGTCAAAGAACCCCAAGCGATCGAGCGCAAGATGCTGCGCGAAGGTCAAATCCTGTTCACCTACCTGCACCTTGCCCCCGACCCAGAGCAGACCAAAGATTTGTTGGCCTCGGGCGCGACCTGCATCGCTTACGAAACCGTCACGGACCGCAGCGGCGGCCTGCCTTTGCTGGCCCCAATGTCCGAAGTAGCTGGTCGTTTGGCACCACAGGTTGGCGCATGGACGCTGCAAAAGGCCAATGGCGGCCGCGGAGTGTTGATGGGCGGCGTCCCGGGCGTTGGCCCTGCGCGCGTGGTCGTCATCGGCGGCGGCGTTGTCGGTACACATGCCGCACGGATAGCAGCCGGTATGGGTGCAGATGTTACCGTGCTTGACCGGTCCCTGCCCCGTTTGCGGTATCTGGATGATGTTTATGGCGGCGTGTTCAAAACGTCTTACGCATCTGCGGGCAACACAATTGAACTGGCCCGCGAGGCTGACATGATTATCGGTGCCGTGCTGATCCCTGGTGCTGCTGCCCCGAAACTGATCAGCCGTGCACAGTTGTCCGAACTCAAGCCCGGCGCGGTTTTGGTTGATGTGGCCATTGACCAAGGTGGCTGTTTTGAAACGTCCAAAGCCACCACGCACCAAGACCCGATTTATGAGGTCGACGGCATTATGCATTATTGCGTCGCCAACATGCCGGGTGCGGTTGCACGGACATCGACGATCGCGCTTGGCAATGCGACGATGCCGTTCATGCTGTCGTTGGCTGACAAAGGCTGGAAGAAAGCTTGCGCGGACGATGCGCATCTCAAGGCAGGGTTGAATGTGCACGCGGGCAAACTCACCTATGCCGCTGTCGCCGAAGCGCTTGGTATGAAAAGCATCACAGCCGACGAGGCAATTGCCGGCTGATCTAACGGCCACGCAAACAAAAGGCCCGCAGGTGACTGCGGGCCTTTTTCGTTTCGTCTGAAGGTAACGACTTACTTCTTGGCGAGCGAGTCGCGGATTTGCAGCAGTACGTCCAGCTCGGATGGGCCGGTGTCGACTTCTGGTGCAACGTCATCTGGCGCTTCGGCTTTGGCTTTCAGGTTGTTGACTGCTTTAACCAGCATAAAGACGACAAACGCTATGATCAGGAAGTTGATGCAGGCGGTGATGAACGCGCCATAAGCAAAAATTGCAGCACCGGATTCGCGCGCGACGTCCAGACCGGCACCGGCAGGAACAGCGCCCGACAGTACGACATACATGCTGGTAAAATCGACGCCGCCCAGCACCAGGCCGATAATCGGGTTGAGCAGGTCGCTTACTAGCGAGCTAACGATTGCAGTGAATGCAGCACCAATGATGATACCAACGGCCAAATCCATAACATTGCCCTTGGCAATGAAGTCCTTAAATTCTTGAATCATAGTGTGTCCCTCGTTTTATTTTTTCGCGCGCTTTACTTATGTTAACGCCGCATTTCAGCCCGTTAGCACAGGTTGTGCCATTAGCGAGCACTTTTTTCGCAAAACATGCAAAATAGAGGGGTAGAAAGCGCTTTTTCAACCCTTAGACCCGAAAATGGGGCCTATTCGGGAAGTTTACCAGTCAGGACATATCGCAAAATTTGCACGACCTGCGCAGGTTCTTGGGCAACTGCCAACGCTGCCGCATCGACTTCCTTTAAGGCATGCGCATGATCCGGGCCGTGCAGGATCACCAATGATTTTCCCAGTGCCGCAGCATATCCCGCATCAAAGGCAGCGTTCCACTGTTTGTACTGATCCCCGAACCGCACGACAACCACGTCGGCCATTTCAATGCCCTTGCGCGTCCGGATCGCGTTCAACTGCGCGCCCTTTCGATCATGCCAAAACTTGTCCGCTTCGGCCCCCATGATAGCAACACCACAATCGTCACTGGCAGCGTGATCAGTCACAGACCCGTCAAAGCTGACATCCAGACCTGACGCCCCTTCGATGATCTGTTCGCGCCAGTCGGTGTGAATCTCTCCGGACAGGTACACATTCAATGTCATGTTGAGCTTCTCCCTTTAACCGCGCAGAACGCCGCCTGTGGCTTTGGTAACTTTATCGATCACCTTAGCCCCGACTGCTTCGATATCGGCATCCTTCAACGTCTGGTCCGTTGGCTGCATCCGGACGGTCAGGGCCAGTGATTTCTTACCGTCGCCCAATGCACCGCCGATGAATTCATCGAACACGCGCACATCTTCGATCAACGTCTTATCGGCACCCATCGCGGCATTCACCAACGTCATCGCATCGATATCTGCATCAACGACGAATGCGAAATCGCGCTCAACCGCCTGCAAACTGCTGGTTCTCAACGCCGGGCGCGTCGCGCCGGACTTGCGCGGCAAGGGCACCTCGGCTGGCCAGATGGCAAAGCCCATTGCGGGGCCTTTGACACCCAATGCGGCCAACACACGGGGATGAATTTCGCCAAACACACCCAGCACCTTTTTCGGGCCAAGGCAGATTTGGCCGTGACGGCCCGGATGCCACCATTCGGCACCGTTGCGGTTGATCTGCACCTTGGCAGGTGCACCAATGGCTGAAAGCACAGCTTCGATATCGGCCTTGATGTCGTAGACATCGACGGGACGGGATGCGCCATGCACATCCTTTGGACCGGTACGCCCGATCAATATACCACTGATCTGCATGTGCTGGTCGCCAGGCTCGCCACCCGTAAACACCGGGCCAACTTCGAACAGCGCCATATCAGGGAAACCGCGTGCTTGATTGCGCGCTGCAGCCTGCAGCAAAGCGGGCAGCAACGCCGGGCGCATGTGGCTCATGTCATTGCTGATCGGGTTCTCAAGGCGGGTGTCATCGTTGCCGCCACCGAACAAGGCCGCAGAAGGTTGATCGATAAAGCTATAGGAAACGCATTCGTTATACCCCAAGGCGGCACAGGCACGACGCGCGGCGGCCTCTCGGCGTTGCATCGGGGAGAGGATCGGCTTTGGAATTCCGGCTGTCAGACGCGGCAAGGGACGCCCTTCCAGCTTAGTCAGGGAAGCAATGCGCGCGACTTCTTCGACCAGATCGGCCTCGCCTTGAACATCGGGGCGCCAGCTGGGCACATGCGCCATATTGCCCTCAAGGCGGAACCCAAGCGACGTCAGCGTCCTGCGTTGGTCTGCCTCGGAGATAGTCATGCCAACAAGCGACTGAACCCGTGCTGCATCCAGCTTATAGGCGCGCGAGAAATCAGGCACCTTGCCTGCAACCACGACCTCGGACGCTTCGCCGCCGGCATTGTCGAGGATCATCCGCGTGGCATGTTCAATCGCATAGGGGGTCCATTCAGGGTCGATCCCCCGTTCAAAACGATACCGCGCATCCGAATTGATCTTGAGCGCGCGCCCCGTAAAGGCAGTGCGTATCGGATCGAAATAGGCTGCTTCGACAAAGACATTCACCGTGTCCATGGTGCAGCCGGTTTCAAGACCACCCATGACACCCGCGATGCTTTCGACCTTTTCAGCGTCAGAAATCAGCGTCATGCCTTCGGTAAATGTGTATTCCTTGTCATCCAGACCCACCAATGTCTCGCCGCCCTTGGCGCGGTGAATGCGCAACATGTTCCCGGCAACCTTATCCGCGTCAAAAACGTGCAATGGACGGTTGCGATCATAAGTGAAGAAATTCGTAACATCGACAAGGAAGGAAATCGGGCGCAACCCGATGGCGCGCAGGGCATCTTGCAACCAAACAGGCGATGGCCCGTTTTTCACGCCACGGATCACACGGCCGTAAAATACAGGGCATTGGTCCAATGTGTCTTGATCGATGGACACGGTGATGGGGCAGGGAAATGTCCCCTCAACCGCTGGCATGTCGCGCTTTTTCAGCGTGCCAAGACCTCGGGCAGCCAAATCACGCGCAATGCCGCGTACGCCCAAGGCATCGGGGCGATTGGGTGTAATCGCGATTTCGATCACAGGATCGACCTTGGCAGGGTCATTTTCGGCCAACCAATCGACAAAACGATCACCGACATTGCCAGATGATAGCTCAATAATGCCGTCATGTTCTTCGGATAGCTCCAATTCGCGCTCGGACGCCATCATGCCAAAGCTTTCGATGCCTCGGATTTTGCCAACACCAATCGTTGTATCAATACCCGGCACATACACGCCCGGCTTGGCAACGACGACGGTGATCCCTTCGCGTGCGTTTGGGGCACCGCAGATGATTTGCTGCAAGCCCTCGTCAGTATCGACTTGGCAAACGCGCAGACGGTCGGCATCGGGGTGTTTCTCAGCAGATTTCACATAACCCAAGGTGAATTCAGCCAGCTTGGCACCACGATCTTCGACGCCTTCAACCTCAAGACCCAGATCGGTCAGCGCATAGGTGATTTCATCAATCGACGCCGTTGTGTCGAGATGATCCTTTAGCCAAGAGAGTGTGAATTTCATCGGTTATTCCTCGTGCAAATGCTTGGGCTAGGGCGTACCGCTTAATCTGCGCGGGTTCAATGCGGTTAGCGCGTCATTCACGCCCCATCAATTCGTCAAGTTGTATGCCCAGCCAGTGTTCCGGAATAAAATGCCCCCCTGAGTGCACATCCAGTGCCACCTTGCGGCCACCGGAGCAATTGTCCCAGACGATGTTCGTGGCGACGGTATTTGCACGGATCAGCCAGTGTTCGGAAATACGACCCTGGCCACAGCCAAACGCCTTGCGCCAAAGGGCCACGGCATTGGTCGCGTCATGGTCTTGGCCACGTGGCAGGCTCATCCAGATGTCTTGAAGGCCATGCACATGGCGTACTTGCTTCGGCGGGTTGGGGCAGGATGTCGCTTGTGAAATGGTGCCCGACATGGTCATCAGTCCTGCAATTTTATCGCCCCGCGCACAGGCGTAGCGCCACGCCATCGCCGCCCCGAACGAAAACCCCGAGATAAAGATCTGGCTTTGGTCCACCGGATATTGTTTGGCTAAATCCGCCAGAACAGCATCGGCAAAGTCGATGTCAGAGGGGTCGTCCTGCCAGAACCGCCAAGCGCGGTTTTGCGCAGAGGGAGCGATGAGCATGACGCCACGAGGATTGGTTTCGATGCCGATGCGAGGGTGGTTAACCACTGTTTTGCCGCGCCGCAGGAACGCGTGAAAATGCATCATCACGGGCAAGGGTGAGGTGCCGTCCCAGTCATCGGGCAGCAAAACATTATACTCGCGATTTCCGATACTGCAGGGGATGTCACCGCCGCAGGTTTGTGCGGATGTTGCACTGGCGAAAGCCGGCAACAAAAGCAGAATGCAAAGCAGCCGACGCATTGCTCTCATTTTACTCTCTCCGCGAGGTCTTTGACGTCGCCCATCCGGTATAGCTTGATCTCACGCACCAATCTCAAGGTCGGCTTTGCTGCAAAAAGAAAAGACCCGATAAGGAAAAACCACGTCGCGGGGATCTGCGCTGTCTCGAAAAAGAACAGGATGGAGCCCACAATGACGCAAAGCGCAGCCATGAAGTCAACAAATGTGTGGACCAGTTCGAACCGCGCATACACGGTTCGGCTGGCTTCCGACAGCTCGCGATTGCTATGACGAAAAAGCTTCACTGCAAGTCCCTCTAGGGCACGCGTTTCACTTACCGGCTCAAACCACCATGCAAATTCGGTTGATCCAAGCTGGCAAACCCATAGTGGCGCAGCCAGCGGAGGTCTGAATCAAAGAACGCGCGCAGGTCGGGGATGCCGTATTTCAGCATCGCGATCCGGTCGATCCCCATGCCAAAGGCAAAGCCCTGCCATTCGTTCGGGTCAATCCCGCCGGCTTGCAGCACCTTGGGGTGCACCATGCCCGATCCCAACACTTCCATCCAGCCGTCACCTTCACCGATGCGCAATTGGCCGTCGACCCATGAACACTGAATGTCGACCTCGGCAGAAGGTTCGGTGAACGGGAAATGCGAGGCGCGGAAACGGGTTTTGATGCCGTCGACCTCAAAAAACGCGGCAAAGAATTCTTCGAGCGTCCATTTCAGGTTCGCCATCGAGATGTCTTTGTCGATTGCTAGACCTTCGACCTGATGGAACATCGGCGTGTGGGTTTGGTCATAATCGGCGCGGTACACACCACCGGGGCAAATGATCCGCAACGGCGCGCCTTCGGCCTCCATCGTGCGGATTTGCACGGGGCTGGTGTGGGTGCGTAACACATGCGGCGGGCGGTTATCGCCCTCGGCACGGGCCATGTAAAATGTGTCCATCTCGGCGCGGGCGGGGTGGTGGCCGGGGATGTTCAGTGCGTCAAAGTTATACCAATCAGTGTCGATGCGCGGACCTTCGGCAACGGAAAACCCAAGTTCGGCAAAGATCGCGGTCACCTCTTCTGTAACCTGACTGACGGGGTGAATCGTGCCTTGGCGCGTGGCGCGGGTTGGCAAGGTAACGTCCAGCCACTCTGACCGCAGGCGTTCATCCAATGCGGCATCGCCCAAGGCGGATTTTTTTGCGGCAATGGCCGAGGTTATCTCGTCCTTGAGGGCGTTTAGCGCGGGACCAACGGTTTGGCGTTCCTCTGGGGTCATTTTACCCAGTTCACGCATTTTAAGCGCGACTTCGCCCTTTTTGCCAACAGCGGCAAGGCGGATGTCTTCCAACACTGCTTCGTCGGCGGCACCAGCGATCTGGCCCAGATATTTCGCTTTCAGGTCATCCATGTCGGCCTCATGTCTTTTGTTCGGGCTGGTGCTAGCAGAATTGGGCCCGAATACAAGTCGCCGCGCCATTTGATGCTGTGCTTGTGCGGGCCGAACCCTGCGCACATAGTGGCCGCGACACGGCGGAGGATACGCATGACAGATACCCGAAATAGCCAAGCAATGCCCCGCCCGGTTGATCGCCCCTGGCTGGCGCTTGCGGGGCTGACCTTGGGGGTGATGATCACCAATGGATTTGCGCGGTTTGCTTATGGGCTGATCCTGCCCGCGATGAAGTCCGAACTGGGGTGGAGCTATGCCCAGGCCGGATGGCTGAACACGGCAAATGCCTTGGGCTATGTTGTGGGGGCAGTGCTGACACTTTTGCTGATCGGGCGGGTGGCCCCATCACAACTGTTCAGCTTTGGTCTGATTGCCACCACTGCCAGCATGCTTGCCACGGGATATGAGGCAACGATGGAATGGCAGACGTTTTGGCGCATCGCCGCGGGGCTGTTCGGCGCAATGTCGTTTTCAACTGCCAGCGTTCTGACTGCACGGCTGTTTCCGGGTGACGCCAAGCGCAACGCGTTGGCGATTGCGATCCTGTTCGGCACAGGTGGCGGTCTAGGCATCATGCTGGCGGGCGCGACCCTGCCTTTGATGCTCGACGTATGGGGTCCGTCGTCGTGGCGCTATGGGTGGTACATCATTGGCATTCTCAGCCTCATTGCGGCCCCTCTTGGGCTGTGGTCCGCTCGTGCGCTCCATGTACCAGCATCGCGCAACACCACGGCTGGCGGGCTGGCGCTAAGGCGTATCTGGCGCGAGCTGGCTGGCTATGCGGGATTTGCCATGGGATACATTGTGTACCTGACGTTTCTGGGGGCCTGGATGACAGATCAAAGGGCGTCGGCCGGATTGATTGCTGGCGTTTGGATCATTTTGGGCGTGGCGCTTATACTGTCGCCCTTCGTGTGGCGCGGGGTGCTGATGCGCCATAAATCAGGGCGACCGCTGGCAATGATTCTGACGGGGATCGCCGCTGGATCTGCGCTGCCCGTTGTCCTGCCGGCGGGGGGGGCGATTGTGATTTCGGCAATTGTGTTTGGGCTCTGCGTGTTCATGGCCCCCAGTGCCATTACCAGTTTTATCCGACAAAACCTACCACCTGAAAGCTGGGCCGCCGCCATGAGCCTGTTTACCGTAGTCTTTGCTGTGGCCCAAACGGTTGGCCCCTTTGCGGCCGGTGCCATTGGTGATGCGACAGGGAACATCGGGTCAGGCTTGTTGGTTGCGGCCTGCATCTTGCTGACAGGTGCCGCGTTGGCCGCATTTCAAAAACCGCTAAACTAAAACGCAAAACGCCGCCCTGATATCAGAGCGGCGTTTCGTAATTCTAACAGACGAATGGCGCTTACGCGGCCAGTGCGTCTTGGGCTTGCTTAACAATCGCACCAAACGCGCCTGGTTCATTCACGGCCAGATCGGCCAGAACCTTGCGGTCTACTTCGATGCCTGCAAGGGACAGACCATTGATGAAACGGCTGTATGTCAGCGCTTCGTCATGGCTGCGCACAGCAGCGTTGATCCGCTGGATCCACAATGCACGGAAGTTGCGCTTGCGATTCTTACGGTCACGGGTTGCATATTGGTTTGCTTTGTCGACGGCTTGACGCGCGACTTTAAAGGTATTCTTGCGGCGGCCATAGTAACCTTTGGCTGCTTTAATTACCTTTTTGTGACGGGCGTGGGTGACGACACCACCTTTTGTACGGGACATATCGGCTCTCCTATCTTAGCGGTCGTAGGGCATAAAGCCCTTGATGATCTTGGCATCGGCAGAACAAAGTGCTGTCGTGCCGCGTGCGTTGCGGAGGAACTTGTTGCTCCGCTTGATCATGCCGTGCTGTTTGCCGGCCTGACTGCCGATAACCTTACCGGTCGCCGATACTTTAAAGCGCTTCTTAGCGCTCGATTTCGTCTTCATCTTGGGCATTTCCGTCTCCTTGACTTGAGTTCGGTAGATGCGCGACTCGGCATGCCACGTGGGCCGGACGCGCGGAACGAAGCTGGCGTATAGGTCGGACCGGAAAATATGGCAAGCGGAAAAGCGTTACCAGAACTTGTAGCGCGCAATCACATGCATAATCGCGTCAGGGATATCGTCCAACGCATAACCGCCGGGATGATTGCGCACTGCGTACACAATCAACCCGCCAGCAATCAGCACAGTCAAGGCCGAGGCGCGCGGCGTGCGACTGTCGGAAAACGCCGAAATGACGGATGGAACAGACAGCGCAGAAAGGGCAAGACCCAAAACCAAAGCAAGATCAGAGTCCATATTTTACACGTCCTTGAAGCTAATTAGTTGCCGTTCAATAGACGCTACTCTGGATCGGCACTAAAAATCAAACGTTCGTCACACGGGGCGACGCGCAAAATGTTAGTGCTGCCTTCGACGTTAAACGGCACCCCTGCGACAACGACCACCATATCTTCCGGTTCAGCATAACCCTCGTCTCGGGCGACACGCGCGGCGCTAACAACAGCCATCTTGAACCGCTCAAGGCGTTCCGTCACAACACAATTAGTGCCCCAGCTTAGCGTCAGCCGCCCTGCGGTCTTGGCCAGCGGGGTCAACGCGATGATCGGCACCCGTGGGCGTTCGCGGGCGATCAACAGGGCCGTTGTGCCGCTTTGGGTGAAACAACAAATCGCTTTGATGTTTGTGGTTTCGGCAATTTCACGGGCGGCAGCAACAATACCATCAGCCACAGTCATCCGGTCAGCGGTACGCGATGCTTCGATAATCTGTGTATAGGTCGGGTCCAACTCGACCTCGGTGGCGACGTTATCCATCGTACGAACCGCCTCGATCGGATAGGCTCCAGCGGCGGATTCAGCCGACAGCATGACCGCATCGGCACCCTCATAAATTGCGGTTGCAACGTCAGAAACTTCGGCGCGGGTTGGCATCGGGCTTTCGATCATCGATTCCAACATTTGCGTCGCGACGATCACGGGCTTTGCCGCCGCGCGGCATTTGCGCACCAGACGTTTCTGGATGGGCGGAACGTTCTGGATTGGCAGTTCGACACCCAGATCGCCACGCGCAACCATGATGCCATCGCTGACAGCAAGGATATCGTCGAACCGTACAACGGCAGACGGCTTTTCAATCTTGGACAGCAACGCCGCGCGGCCTTTTGTAAGCTCACGCGCCTCAATCACATCCTCGGGGCGCTGAACAAAGCTGAGGGCAAGCCAGTCGACCCCCAATTCGCAGACGAACTCAAGGTCGGCGCGGTCCTTGTTAGAAAGCGCGGCGAGCGGCAGAACTACATCAGGCACATTCACGCCTTTGCGGTTAGAAATCACCCCACCAATGACCACTTCGCAATCGGCAAAGTCGGGACCGCAGTCTTTGACCTTAAGACGAATCTTACCGTCATTAACCAGCAAAGTTGCACCCGGCTCTAGGGCTTGGAAGATCTCTGGGTGTGGAAGACAGACACGGCTTGCGTCGCCTTCAGCCTCGTTCAGGTCCAATCGGAACGCGGCACCTTTGACCAGCAATTCGTTGTCGCCAGAAAACACGCCAACGCGCAGCTTTGGCCCCTGAAGGTCGGCAAGGATACCGATAGTCGATCCTGTTTCTTTTTCGATCTGGCGGATAATCTTGTGCTTGATCCGAATTTCGTCATGACTGCCGTGGCTCATGTTCAAGCGAAACACGTCCGCACCCGCCGCATGCAAAGCCGAGATCATCTCATGCGTGTCCGAGGCTGGCCCCAAAGTGGCGACTATTTTTACATTACGTGTGCGTCTCATCTTGTGCGTCATCCTTCGTCAGGTTTAGGCCCGTCACTGGCCCCGAGTTAACTAAATTTGCCCCTGTCTAGCATGGGGGTTGCGCAGAGTGGATAGTAAATATGTTAGCGTTAACATAAAAAACCCGCAGCCCGCCGGATTTTCATTCGCCCGCGCCTCGCCTAGAGATAGATGGCAAAAGGTTTCAGCAATATGACTTACACCCCATTCTCGATTGATGGCGCGGATCGCCCCGGCCGCTGGCTGGTCACCTGTGATCATGCCGCCAACACTGTTCCAGACAGCATTGCAGGCGGTACGTTGGGGTTGGACAACGCAGATATGGAGCGTCACATTGCCTATGATATCGGGGCTGCAGGTGTATCGCGCGCCTTGGCCGAACGGCTGAATGGGCCAGCGATCCTTAGCAATTTCTCGCGTTTGGTGATTGATCCCAACCGCGGCGAAGATGACCCGACACTTTTGATGAAGCTGTATGACGGCACCATCATTCCCGCCAACAGGAATGCCGATCATGGCGAACGGGAACACAGGCTTAACACCTGCTATCGCCCCTATCACGACGCATTGGCAAAGCTGGCAGCACGCCCTGCAACCGTCATCGTTTCAATCCACAGCTTTACCCCACAATTGCGCGGCAAGCCCCAGCGACCATGGGAGATCGGCGTGCTATACGCCCATGACAAACGGCTTGCCGTGCCCCTAATGGACCGCTTGCGGCAGGAAACCGGGCTAACGGTGGGCGATAACGAACCATATTCTGGTCATTTGCCTGGCGACGCCATTGACCGCCACGCGCTTCAACAGGGCCGCCCCAATGTGCTGATTGAACTGCGCAGTGACTTAATCGCCTATGCCAAAGGCCAACAAGCCTGGGCCGACCTTCTGGCCCCGGTCCTTGAATCCACACTGGCCCAGACCCAACTTTGATATCAAAGAGGAGAGACAACATGCCCACACAAACCGAGATCGAACTGCAAGCAGCCGCCTTCCGCCGTCTGCAGCAACACCTGATGCAAGACCGCACCGATGTGCAGAACATCGACATGATGAACCTCACCGGTTTTTGCCGCAACTGCCTGTCGCGTTGGTATCAAGAGGCTGCAAACGAACGCGGCATCGAGATGGGCAAAGAAGAAGCCCGCGAACTGTATTACGGGATGACGATGGATGAATGGAAAGCCAACCATCAGACGGACGCAAAGCCCGAACAGCAAGAAGCATTTAAGGTTGCGTTCGAGGAGAATGTCGGGAAGGGGTAACGGCGTTCTTGGTCCGGGGGCCAACCCTAGAATGGAAGTCCGCTTCGAGCCCAAACTACCGAAATTCTTCAAAGCACGAATGACTGCCATAGACAGACGAAAAGTAAGCACTATATCTACCGCTGGTGTCTCGCCGAGTTTATAATCTTCAGATCATCATATGTGCTCAGAGTGGCA
>RCMY010000659.1_pt1 | contig 50563 bp, 39 predicted proteins | sample 2041341 | NCBI WGS metagenome assembly RCMY01 (sample SAMN09708234, study PRJNA481090) | Marine sediment metagenome, whole genome shotgun sequencing project.
ATACGGTTGTCGATAACCAGGCTCATCGCGTCGTCGAACAGGGTCGGAAATTCATCCAGCCAGTCGGCCATATCGGTGAGCAGCTTCAGCGGCACATCCTGATGGACGCCGCCGGGCCGGAACCACGCGCTGTGCATCCGGGCGCCACTGGCCCGTTCAAAGAATTCGAGGCACTGTTCGCGAATTTCAAACACCCAGATATTCGGGGTCATAGCGCCGACATCCATGACATGCGCGCCGATATTGAGCATATGGTTACAGATGCGGGTCAGCTCGGCGAACAGCACGCGCAGATATTGTCCGCGCAACGGCACTTCGAGATCGAGCAATTTCTCGATCGCCAGCACATAGCTATGTTCCATCGCCAGCGGCGAACAATAATCGAGCCGGTCAAAATAGGGCAAGGCCTGCAGATAGGTCTTGTGCTCGATCAGTTTTTCGGTGCCGCGGTGAAGCAAACCAACATGCGGATCAACCCGCTCGACCACTTCGCCGTCGAGTTCCATCACCATGCGCAATACGCCGTGCGCCGCGGGATGCTGCGGCCCGAAGTTGATCGTGAAATTCTGGATTTCAAGATCGCCGATCGTCGGGTCGATCTCATTGGTCAGGTGATCCATTTCGTCGAGATAGTCAGCCATGTTGACCTACCTTTCCGTTCGCTTCGAGCGAAGTCGAGAAGCCGTGAACCAATATGTCTCGACTACGCTCGACACGAACGGGGAGAGAATACATCATCACTTCCTGTCCCCTGCTTTATTCGTACCCGACTTGGTCCGCTTCGGGGCCGGTTTCTTGACTTTTGCCTCGCTGCGCTTCGATGGCTTGGCCGCTTCCTTGTTGGCCTTGTCGCCAGCGCCGGTATCTTTCGTACCATCGGTCGTTTTCGGGGTCGGCGGCGGCGCAACGCCACCCACTTTTTCGTCACCGGGCAGGATATAGTCCGCGCCTTCCCATGGCGACATGAAATCGAAGCTGCGGAAATCCTGTGCCAGTTTCACCGGCTCGTACACCACGCGCTTGGCTTCTTCCGAATAGCGCATTTCGACATAGCCGGTCAGCGGGAAATCCTTGCGGAACGGATGGCCCTGAAAACCATAGTCGGTCAGGATGCGGCGCAGGTCGGTATTGCCGTCGAACAGCACTCCGTACATATCGAACACTTCGCGCTCCAGCCAGCCGGCGACTTCCCAGATATGGGTAACACTCGGCACCGGCGTGTCTTCGTCGGTCGAAACCTTGACCCGGATGCGGTGGTTCTTGGTCAGGCTCAGCAGATGATAGCAAACCTCGAACCGTTCCGGCCGATCCGGATAGTCAACCCCGGCGATTTCCACCAGCTGCTGATATTCATGCTTCTCGCGCAGCTTGTCCAATACCGTAGCCAGCTTGCTGCGCTCGACAGTGAAGCTGATCTCGCCATAGGCCTCGACCGTGTCGAGCAAGGCTGCGCCAATTGCTTTGCCAAGCTTGGCAGCAACGCCGGTGTTGCTGGAAATGACGGGCGCGGAATGAGCCATTAGATCACCCCGTTCGTCTCGAGCGAAGTCGAGAGACCGTTGGTCAGTGAAACATGTCTCGACTGCGCTCGACATGAACGGATAAATTGCAAGCTCATCATCATCACCGCTCGAACGTCCCGATACGGCGGATTTTCCGCTGCAATTGCATCACCCCATAAAGCAAAGCCTCTGCCGTGGGCGGGCATCCGGGTACATAAATATCCACCGGCACGATCCGGTCACAGCCGCGCACAACCGAATAGCTGTAATGATAATAGCCGCCGCCATTGGCGCAACTGCCCATCGAGATCACATATTTGGGATCGGACATCTGGTCGTAAACCTTGCGCAGCGCCGGTGCCATTTTGTTGCACAGCGTCCCCGCGACGATCATCACGTCCGACTGGCGCGGACTGGCGCGCGGCGCTGCGCCAAAACGCTCCATGTCGTAGCGCGGCATATTGACGTGGATCATCTCGACCGCGCAGCAAGCGAGGCCGAAGGTCATCCACCACAGCGAACCCGTGCGCGCCCACTGAAACAATTCTTCGGTCGAAGTGACAAGGAAGCCCTTGTCATTCACTTCCGAATTCAGGTCCTTGAAAAACGCCTGTTCGGGCTGGGTATCCGACCGCATCGGCGTGCCATCGGCGTTGAGAATTGCCGTTCCCGTGGTGTTTGCCTCTAATCCCACTCCAGCGCTCCCATTTTCCAGGCATATATATAGCCGATGATTAGTTCTGCGAGGAATACCATCATCGTCGTCCAGCCGACCCAGCCGGTCAGATCAAGCGACACCGCCCACGGAAAAAGAAACGCCGCTTCGAGATCGAAAATGATAAACAGAATCGCGACCAGGTAGAAACGCACGTCGAACTGGCTGCGCGAATCTTCAAAGGCTGGAAAGCCGCACTCATATTCCGAAAGCTTTTCCGCGCTCGGATTATGGGTTCCGGTCAGCCTTGATACGCCCATCGGCAGAAACACGAAGGCCGCTGACAAGCCTGCGGCCACAAACAGGAACAACAAAATTGGTGCATATTCGGAAAGATCGACCACAGAAGACTCGTTTCGCTAATATTCGGGGCCGCTTTTAGGCAGTGGCTCCGCAAGGGGCAAGGGCGAAGTGGCTTAAATTTTTGGCCTTTTGTGAGGTATTCGCACTTACAGCAGTGACTTTGCCAATATCCGGTGCAGCTTGCTGTGCAGCGCTTCGTTCGATGCCAATATTTCACGCTGGCCGATTGGCTGATCGCCGCCGGTATAGTCGGTGACAAAACCCCCGGCTTCGCGGACCATCAAAATGCCCGCCGCAACGTCCCAGACCTTTAATCCGGCTTCCCAGAAGCCGTCATAGCGGCCTGCCGCGAGCCAGGCGAGATCGAGCGCAGCCGAACCGTTGCGCCGGATACCGGCCACTTGCGGTGCCACGGCACCAAAAATCCGCGCCCATTCACTAAGATCGCCGTGGCCCTTGAACGGAATACCCGTGGCAATCAGTGATTCCGACAGATCGCGCCGGGCGGATACGCGCAGGCGTTTCTCGCCGAGCCATGCGCCCTTGTCCATTTCCGCCCACCAGGTCTGGTCGTTGAGCGGTTCGTAGATCAGTCCACTGGTAATCTTGCCCCAGCCGCGGCCGTCGAGCGAAGGCTCCTGAACCGCGATCGAAATCGCAAAATGCGGAATACCGTGGAGAAAATTTGTCGTGCCGTCGAGCGGATCGATGATCCAGCGCGGCTTGCCTTCCTCGCCTTCGATCATCCCGCCTTCTTCGAGCACGAAGCCCCAGCCGGGCCGGACCTTCAGCAGTTCATCATAGAGAATCCGCTCGGCGCGCATATCGGCCTTCGAAACAAAATCGGCCGGCCCTTTTTTGGAAACCTGGAGATGTTCGACTTCACCAAAGTCCCGGCGCAGCCGCGACCCCGCCTTGCGCGCGGCGCGTTCCATGACGGTGATAAGGGCGGAATGTGCTGGCATTTGTCAATCGCTCCGTTCGTCTCGATCTTTGTCGAGAGGCAGGTTTGGAACCGCAACATACCGCGACCTGGCGCGATACGAGCGGCGGTTAAAAATCCTCAGGCCTTGCCAACATATTCGCGGGCATAGACATCGACGATGATCCGGGTTCCCGCAGAAATAAACGGCGGCACCATGACGCGGACACCATTGTCGAGAACGGCGGGCTTGTAGCTGGACGAAGCCGTCTGGCCTTTGACCACACCATCGGCCTCGACAATCTCGGCCTCGATCTGGTCGGGCAATTGCACAGAGAGCGGTTTTTCGTCGTATAGCTCCAGCTGCACATCCATGCCATCTTGCAAAAAGTCCACGGCATCGCCGAGCAAATCGGCAGGCAATGTGAGCTGCTCGTAATTTTCCTTGTCCATGAATGTCAGCATGTCGCCATCTGCGAAGAGATACTGAAACGTCTTGGTATCCAGCCGGACCTTCTCGACCGTGTCGGCGCTGCGGAAACGGATATTGGTCTTGCGCCCGTCGATGAGATTTTTCATCTCGACCTGCATATAGGCGCCGCCCTTGCCTGGCTGGGTATGCTGGATCTTGGCAACCTTCCACAAGCCGCCTTCATATTCCAGTATATTGCCGGGACGGATATCCACACCGCTGATTTTCATCGCTAGTCTCGCTTGATAGATTGTTTGATTGAGCGGCGCTGTAATCTGCTGGCTGATAATAGGCAAGCCCGGTGACGACGAAAGGCTGTGCGATTGCGCACAGGTCTTTTTCATACAATACGGCGAATCGCTCAGCCGCTATTGACTATCTCATGGCACAGGCAGAAATCACGCGGCCCCGACGCAACGACACAAATGAGACACCCTGCGGGCAAAGCGCGCTGGCCGCTGGCCTGTTCGGCTATTCGATTTGTGACGGACAAATGCGCTCGTTCAAGCCTACTGAGGGCTATTTGCGCGATATGGAACAAATGCCCAGTTTTGCACCGCCTTCGGTCAGCAGCTTCGTCGCCCAATATCTGGCTTCGAATATCGGCAAGACAAAAAGCTCTTCGTGAGCGAGCCTAGCTTTTTTCCAGAATCTCGCTGAATCGACGGATGGCGTGGGCCGGGCCTTCGGAATCATTCCACACGGCACCACTCAACGCGAGGAAATCTGCGCCCGCGTTGATGAGCGGTTGACAATTCTCCGGCGTGATCCCGCCAATGGCCACACAAGGAATTTCCATCATCGCAGACCACCACTCAAGTATATCCAGTTCCGGCGTGTGAAAGGTTTCCTTCGTGGTAGTGGCAAAGAAAGCGCCAAAAGCCACATAGTTCGCACCGCCCTCACCCGCTTCCATCGCAAGATGGCGACTGTCGTGGCAGGTGATGCCAATCTGTGCGTCCCCACCCAATTCCGCACGGGCATTTTTCAAATTCTCGTCACTTTGCCCCAGATGTACACCATCCGCACCCAACCGCCTGGCCAGCGCGATATCGTCGTTAACGATGAACGCCACGTCAAATTCGTCGCAAATGGCCTTTAGCGGCTCGGCAAGCCGGACCGCGTCATCCTGACCAATATCTTTCACGCGAAACTGGAAGGCAGCGACCGGTCCGGCTTCCAGCGCTTCTCTCAGCTGTTGTGGAAAATCGCCACCGGTTTCGAGCGGTGAGATAAGATAAAGCTGGCAGGATGTATCATTCATAATTGTTCATTCTTCCCGGACGACTGCCATCAGGAAACCATCCCATTTTTTGGCTCCAACGGTCTGTATGGCTGTGGCGTCCGCTTTCGGGTTGTTCTTCAAGATTTCATATAGTTCGCGAGTGCCGGGCACTTTCGGATCATCACTTTTGGGATCAATTATGCCGCCTTCGCGAACGACATTATCGAATATCAGCAAGGCTCCCGGCCGGGACAGCTTTATCGCATAGTCCAGATAGACTGCATAATTTTGCTTGTCCGCATCGACAAATACCAGATCAAAAGGCGCGCCAGCCTGTTTTAGCAAGTTTTCCAATGTTCCGGCCGCCTCGCCGACAAGGATATCGACTTTGTCATCCAGTCCGGCATTTACGATATTTTGAAGTGCCACAGTTGCATATTCGGGCTCCAACTCCAATGTCACCAGTTTCCCGCCTTCACCCAGGCCGCGCGCCAGCCAGATCGCAGAATATCCGCCCAAGGTCCCGATCTCGAGGATATTTTCTGCCCGATTTGCACGTGCCAGCAATTCCAGCATACGCCCTTGCGTAATCGAGACATCAATCGGTGGCAATCCAGCTGCCGCATTCGCGGTCAAACAGGCATCCAGTACCAGATCCTCGCCAATCAGATGCTCAACGATATAATCGTCGACATCGGACCAGCGTGGATCAGCGCTTTGCAAAATGATGTCCTTGCTATCGCTTCCTAAGCAATCGACGCCCGATAGATCTTGTCGATCGCACCGCCGAGCACAGCGTCAAATTCCTCATCGCTTTGTGAAACACGCAAATCCTGAAGCAATCCACGGCTGAAGCTGGCGATCATGCCCTCGTTCTTGGCGAGTTCCGCGCAAGCGTCGTCGGTCGAGTAACCGCCGGACAGCGCCACCAGACGAACCACTTTGGGATGATCAATCAGCGATTTGTAGAGATTGGGCTCAACCGGAATCGACAGTTTCAGCATCACCCGCTGATCATCCGCCAGGGCATCAAGCTGCTTGGTCAGTTCGCCGAGCAAGATCTTGTCGCATTCTGCGCGTTCTTCGCTTTTGATGTTAATCTCCGGCTCGATAATCGGCACCAGCCCGTGGCTCAAAATCTGTTTTCCGAATTCGAATTGCTGCGCGACATTGGCAGCAATACCTTCCGCATTGGCCTTGTTGATGACCGAACGCATCTTGGTGCCGAACATGCCTTTGGCGACCGCATTTTTGCACTGTTCGTCGAGATCCGGGATCGGCTTCATCAACTGAACGCCGTTTTCTTCGTCCGCCAGCCCCTTGTCGACTTTCAGGAAGGGCACGACGCCCCGGTCCCACAGCGCCTCCGGCACGGGCTTGCCGTCCGCTTCGCCATTCATCGTTTTCTCGAACAGGATTGCCCCGATGATCTTGCCGCTGCCAAAGCTTGGCGCGGTGATGATGCGGCTGCGCATCTTGTGGATCAGTCCGAACATTTCGTCGTCGTTGGAGAACGAATCTTCGCCAATGCCATAGCCAGCTAGCGCTTTTGGTGTTGAGCCACCGCTCTGGTCCAGCGCGGCGATAAAACCCTGACCATTTTCGATTTTGTTCAACATATCACTATTTGCCATTTTTCGATTCCCATTATATTTTCAATTGGACTTCTTCAGTGCTTCGACGCCAGGCAGGGCCTTGCCTTCCATCCATTCGAGAAAGGCACCGCCTGCGGTCGACACAAAACTAAAATCATCAGCAACGCCGGCATGATTGAGTGCGGCCACCGTGTCGCCGCCGCCCGCGACCGAGAGCAGTTGCCCTTCCTTGGTCAGGGCTGCCGCCGTTTTCGCCAGGGCAACCGTCGCAACATCGAAAGGCGGCGTTTCAAACGCACCCAGCGGACCATTCCAGACCAGAGTTTTGCAAATCTTGAGCACGTCCGACAATGCCTCAACCGCAGCCGGACCGATATCGAGGATCATTTCATCTGACTCAACCTCGTGCACATTCACCGTGCGGGTTGGCGGATTGGATCTGAATTCCCTGGCCACCACCACATCATAAGGCAGATGAACCGTGCAATCGGCCCGGTCCGCAGCTTCCAATATTTCATTGGCAACATCCGCCAGATCATGCTCGCACAGCGATTTGCCGACGTTGACGCCCCGCGCGGCCAGAAACGTGTTGGCCATGCCGCCACCGATGATCAGATGATCGACTTTTTCAACCATCTGCCGCAAAACATCGAGTTTGCTGGACACCTTGGCACCGCCGATAACCGCAGCGACGGGATGTTCCGGGTCACCCAGTGCCTTGTCGAGCGCGGTTAGCTCGCGTTCCATCGAACGGCCGGCATAGGAAGGCAGATAATGCGCGAGACCCTCGGTTGTCACATGCGCACGATGCGCAGCGGAAAAGGCGTCATTGACGTAGAAATCGCCAAATGAGGCAATTGCCTTGGCCATGCCGGGATCGTTCTGCTCTTCACCGGGTGCAAAACGGCTGTTTTCAACCACGGTGATGCTGCCCTCGGGCAATGCGGCAATGGCGTCATGATCCGGACGCGGCATGAAGCCCACATCCCGGCCCAGAACCCCGGCGAGCGGCCCGACCACGGGTTCGAGTGAATATTCCCGCCTATATTCGCCTTTGGGCCGACCGAAATGGGCGAGCAGCAGCAGCTTTGCGCCCTTGTCGGCCAATTCAATGACCGTCGGCAACAAAGCCTTCAGGCGCGTATCATCGGTCACCTTGCCGTCCGCCATCGGGACGTTCAGATCGACGCGGATCAGCCCGCGCTTTCCTCGAACGTCGCCGATGTCATCCAGTGTTTTGAAGCCGTTAACAGACATTGTTCAGAGCCTTTATGCTTTAAATCAAGCCTGCCATCACCTTGGCGGTGTCGATCATGCGGTTGGAGAAGCCCCATTCATTGTCGTACCAGCTGACGACGCGGACAAGCTTGCCGTCCATCACCGTCGTTTCCAGGCTATCAACCGAACTGCTCGCAGGCTGATGGTTGAAATCACTGGAAACCAGCGGCTTGTCTTCAAAGACCATTACGCCCTTCATCGGGCCGTCGGCTGCTGCTTTCAGCGCTCCGTTGATTTCCTCGACACTGGTATCGCGACCGGGTGTGAACACCAGATCGACCAGGCTGACATTGGGTGTCGGTACGCGGATGGACGAGCCATCGAGCTTGCCGTTCAGTTCTGGCAGTACCAGACCAACGGCCCGGGCAGCACCGGTCGTCGTCGGGATCATGTTGACCGCACCGGCGCGCGCGCGCCGCATGTCGCTGTGGATCTGGTCGAGCATCCGCTGGTCATTGGTATAGCTGTGGATCGTGGTCATGAAACCGCGTTCGATACCGACCGTGTCGTTCATCACCTTGGCTACCGGCGCCAGGCAGTTAGTGGTACAAGAAGCATTGGAAACAATGACATCCGATGACGTCAGGACATCGTGGTTGACCCCGAAGACAACCGTTTTCAAATCACCCTTTGCCGGGGCCGAGATCAAGACCCGTTTCGCACCGGCATCGATATGCGGCTGCGAGGCTTCCTTGGATTGAAAGAATCCGGTGCACTCCAGCACGATATCCACGCCCATTGCACCGTGCGGCAAATCGCCCGGATTGCGTTCGGAAGTCACGGCAATTTTCTTGCCATTGACCATGATGTGATCGCCATGGGCGGTCACTTCGCCGGGGAAGCGGCCATGAACGCTGTCATAGGCGAAAAGCAGCGCATTGGCGTCCGCATCGGCGAGATCGTTGATCGCGACCAGTTCAAAATCATCATCATCGCGTTCCAGAATCGCGCGGGCGACAAGACGACCGATCCGGCCAAATCCGTTAATTGCTACTTTCGTCATCTGTATTGCTCCTTTGAATTCAAACACACTGGCAAAGTTCAGCCAATTTTCTCTAATATCTGCGGGGTAATCACATCCACGGTCAGACCGAAATGTGCGTAAAGATCGTCGATGGGTGCCGACGCCCCGAAACTGTCGATACCGAAGCGAAGCCCATCCAGTCCGGTATAGCGCTCCCAGCCATAAGTTGTGCCCGCTTCGATGGAAATCCGCAAAACCCCGTAGTCGCCGAGCAGTTCATTGCGATACTCATCGGATTGCTCGTCAAATAATTCGGCACAAGGCATCGACACAACATCCGCGCCCATTCCGGCCGCCTCCAGTTTGGCAGCGACATCCATCGCCAGCGACACTTCAGAACCGGTGGCAATCAGGACTACGCGCTTTTCACTCTCGGCCGCTTTCAGGCGATAAGCACCCTTTTCACAAAGGTTTACGCTGACGTCACCACGCAGGGGCGGAAGGCCCTGACGGGTTAGCGCGAGGGTCGAGGGACCATCCGAGCGCTTGATTGCAAGCGCCCAGCACTCCGCCGTTTCAATCGCATCAGCCGGCCGATAGACATGCATGTTCGGCATCAGCCGGAGGCTTTGAACATGCTCGATTGGCTGGTGGGTCGGACCGTCTTCTCCCAGACCAATGCTGTCGTGCGTCATGACATAAATGACCCGGGCATTCTGGATTGCGGAAAGCCGCATCGCACCGCGGCAATAATCGGTAAAGACCAGGAATGTGCCGCCATAAGGGATGATACCACCGTGCAGCGCCATCCCGTTCATCGCCGCCGCCATGCCGAACTCGCGGATGCCGTAATAGATATAGCGCCCGGAATAATCCTCTTTGGTCAAAGGCTTAGTGGAAGGAGTTTTCGTATTATTTGAACCCGTCAGATCGGCGCTGCCACCAAGCATCTCGGGCAGAGCCTCGGTAATCGCCCCCAGAGCCATTTCCGAAGCCTTGCGCGTCGCGACCTTTGGCGGATCCTTGGCGAGGCCAGCGAGATAATCTTGCATCGCACTGCCGTCAGGCAAGTCACCGGCCATGCGCCGCTGAAACTCGTCCGCCTGTGGATGGCCACTCAGCCGCTGTTCCCAATCGGCCCTTGCAGCAGCGCCCTTGCCACCCAATTGCCGCCATGACGCCAGGATATCTTCCGGAATAACAAAGGGTTTATGATCCCATCCCAAAGCTGCGCGGGTTCCGGCAATCTCTTCATCGCCGAGCGGAGCACCATGGGTTGCCGCGGTCCCCTGCTTGGTCGGAGCACCATAGCCAATGATTGTCTTGCAGGCGATCAGGGAAGGTCGTGGATCTGCCTCCGCCTCCCCTAGCGCCTTGCGGATATCGTCGAAATCATGGCCATCGCAGGAAACGACATGCCAGCCGGATGCACGATAGCGGGCTGGAATATCTTCACTTGTCGATAAATCTGTTTTTCCATCGATAGTTATGCCATTATCATCCCAAAGAACATTAAGCCTGCCCAAGCCCAGATGGCCCGCCAGACCGACCGCTTCGTGATTGATCCCCTCCATCAGGCAACCGTCACCGGCGATGACCCAGGCCTTGTGATCCACCAGATCATTGCCGAACACCGCGTTCAGGTGACGTTCTGCAACCGCCATGCCCACGGCGGTCGCAAATCCCTGTCCGAGCGGGCCGGTGGTCGTTTCCACGCCGTCCAGCTTGAAATTTTCGGGATGTCCGGCACAGGGCGAACTGAGCTGACGGAAGTCCTTGATATCCTCCAGAGTCGGTCGCGCATATCCGGTCAGATGAAGCAGTGAATAGATCAGCATCGAGCCATGACCCGCGGACAGTATAAACCGGTCGCGGTCTGCCCATTTTGGTGCGTGCGGATCGTATTTCAGAAAATCGCTGAACAGGACGGTCGCCACATCCGCCATGCCCATCGGCATCCCCGGATGGCCGCTATTGGCCGCCTGCACCGCATCCATGGCGAGCGCTCTGATGGCGTTTGCCATGTTTTTTTCGGTAACGGTCATGGCTGGTCTAATCCCCTGGATTGGCGAGTGAGTGAGCGCAACGATATGCTGCGATTCGCTATTTTGCCTCCTCCTTTGATGGTCCAGCAAGGCGGCGTCAAGGTTCGCTTTTCCCGATCTGCTGTTTACGGCGAAGGAATAGATTGATAGCAAGGAAAGACAGGAACTTACCTGTTGGAAGCAAGCTATGGAAAATGCTCATGGACAATGAACCAGTCATCCTTGCCATAGGCCGGATTGAACGCGCATTAAGCCGCATAGAATCGGCAAAAAGCACAATCAAAACGGATATCGACCCGGCGCTGGAGGCGCGCCACGAAGCGCTGAAATCGGAAATGAAACAGGCAATCCGGACGATAGATGGCCTGATCAAGCGACAGGAGCACTGAACATGGCGCAAATGAAACTGGAAATCGGCGGCCGCTCCTTCATGGTAACCTGTCAGGACGGTGAAGAATCCCATCTGACCAAGCTGGCCGCGATGGTCGATGGAAAAGCCCGGGAATCCGGGGACCCGACGGGGCTAACCGAAAGCCGGATGCTGCTGTTCACGTCGCTGCTGCTCGCCGATGATCTGCACAGCGCGCAAGCCGCTAGCGGCCAATCTGCCACTACCGGTGATCCCGCGCAACCCGGCCCGGTGAACAACCAGGTGGTTGCCGCATTGGAAAAACTGGCCGACCGAGCCGAACAACTGGCAAATAGCCTTGAGTAACTCCCCTATCACGCCTAGATAAGTATTGACGGGTACTGTCTGGCACGAGCTTGATACGAACATCCCTGAGGCGATATAACTTCCTAGGGAGCTGTCCCTGCCCGGATTGCGGACTGTTTTGCAGTCGGGTCCGACGCATATGGCGCCCACCTGACGTAATAGGCGTCAGAGGATTTTCCGGCACACGACCAAGATGGTCCCGTCACCTTTTCAAAGAAAGCGTATTTTTTGAGTAGTTTGAAAGATAAAAAGAAGAAACTACGCGAAGAATATAGAAGGCGACGAGATGCCTTCGTTGGCCAGCTGGATGTCGCCAGCCGCAATCTGTCTTTCCACCACCCTCCCTCACCGCTGTCCCGCCTGATCAAGCCGGGTCAGACGGTTGCGCTTTATCGGAGCATCGGTTCGGAAGCACCCACGGAGCGGCTGATCGAATATTTGACGAAAACCGGCGTCAGCATAGCATTGCCGAGGGTTACGGACGGTGGTTCGCTCGAATTTCGGCTGGTGTCCAGCACGGATATGCTGGTGTCCGGATTCAGGGCTATACCCGAGCCCGGCGAAACCTGTCCAATATCCGATCCGGATATGATCATCGCACCGCTAGTGGCCTTTGACCGATCCTTGCGAAGATTGGGTCAAGGCGCAGGATATTATGACCGGAGCTTTGCAAAATATCCGGACGTGCCCCGCATTGGTCTTGCCTGGTCGATCCAGGAAACAGAAGAAATACCGACCGAACCGCATGATGTGCCGTTGCACATGATCGTGACGGAATGTGAAATAATAGAATGACTTAGGATGACGTCGTGACATCAGAAATCGATAAAGGCCCACAAAATCAACCGAGTTGGCGCAAGCCGGTTGGCATGATATTGATATTGTTGCTGATCCTGCTGTGGTCGGGCGTTGCGGTGACTCTTATTGACCAGCTCAGCGGGCTTAATTTCTGGCTGCAATTGCCGGCCTATGTCATTCTGGGGATTGCCTGGATTTTCCCGGTCCGTCCATTATTGACGTGGATGAATAAGGGATCTTATCGCCAATCCCCTCAAAACAAGGGAAATGGCGCGAGTGACGAGACTTGAACTCGCGACCTCCGGCGTGACAGGCCGGCGCTCTAACCAACTGAGCTACCATATGCGCCTGCAATGGCGGTGAAGCAGCGCAAGTATAAGAGCACTGCATCCCTGTCAACTACACTCTTTCGAATATCCCACATATTTCGGATCATGGCTCAGCTAACCATCGTTTATTGCCCTCTCGTAGCACGATGCCTGCCACTGCTCCGGAAATTTGGCAAACCCCTCTATTAACGGCAGCAAATTTCAAATGTTACAGTTCGTTACGGTAAACAGCGGGTTAACCACCACGAAAGGTCTCCTTAATTAACTAAAATTATCGGCTGATTTCTGCCGGTTTTGACGACCTAAAACTCATGACGTCATTTAGTATGTGTTTACGAAATATTTTCCTTTCTTCGGCATATAGACGGCATGAATTACCTGCGAACACATGATTTTGGACGCCGTTCCCATTCACTTGCGATGCTTGCCGTTGGTCGCCGGATGGCGCTCGCGATTGGTACGGCATCCCTCGCTCTGGCCTCAACATCAGCATATGCAGCGGGCACGGTCGCTGGAACCGATATCGTCAATGTCGCACAGGCAACTTATGACGGGCCACCAGGCGGGCCACCGGTCACGATTGATTCCAATATTGTAACCATCAAGGTCGATGAGTTGCTGGATGTCACGGTCGTTTCCAGCGACCCGGGTGACATCGCCACTTCGCCCGGATTGGCCGCACAGGTGACGACCTATCAGGTCACCAATACCGGAAACGGTTCCGAAGCCTTCACACTGTCAGCGGATACCGCGAAGCCCGGCGATGAATTTGACACGACATTTGAACAGATCATTTTCGATACCAATAGCAATGGAGTCTACGACCCGGGAGTCGACACCATTTACACGGCCGGCACCAATGATCCGGTGCTCGCGCCAGATGAAAGCGTCACGGTTTTCATCCTTTCCACCATTCCCGCCTCCGCCAATGACGCGGATCGCGCCGAAATTGAACTTTCAGCAGTGGCCAATACCGGCAGCGGTACGCCGGGTGACATATTCCCCGGACAGGGCGACGGCGGCGGTGATGCCGTAGTCGGTTCGACCGGCGCAGATGACGAAGCCAGCGGCTTTTTCGTGGTGCAGTCCGCGGAAGTCACCTTGGTCAAGAGCGCAACCATCGTCGACCCCTTCGGCGGCGCAGAGGCTGTACCAGGCGCGGTCATTCTGTACCAGCTGGTCGCAACGACAACGGGCACCGGCGATCTCACCAATCTGGCGATCACTGACGATATTCCCGCAGACACTACTTATAAAGTCGAAAGCATCACGCTGGAAGGCGCGGCACAGACCGATGCTGCGGGCGACGCCGACGCTGGCTCTTTCAACGGCAGTTCAATCGCCGTGTCTTTGGGCACGGTTCCAGGCGGACAAACGCGCACCATCACATTTCAAGTTACAATCGACTGATAATAATCGGGGAACTGCAACATGTTAAAAAGATTATTCCTTGCAATAGCACTCACACTGCCCGGCACCGCTATGGCGGCCAATAGTGTCAGCCTGTCGAGCGATGTCTTCGTTGAGCGCAAGGTGGCGAAGCCGAACGGCACCACCGCGGTGGTTCTCGAACAGCCAACGACAGTCATACCTGGCGACAATCTTGTGTTCGTCGTCAAATATAAGAATGTCGGCAGCGCGCCGGCTTCGGATTTCTCTGTCACCAATCCACTGCCAAAGGCAGTCGCGTTCAATGGAACGTCTGATGGCACCGAAATTGTCTCCGTTGATGGAGGCAAAACCTGGGGGCCCCTTTCGGCTCTCACCTACCCGAGCGTGAATGGCAAAGTTCGTCCCGCTCTCATGACCGATGTAACGCATGTAAAATGGAAATTTAACCGCTCTCTTTCGGCAGGTTCGGAGGGGAAGTTAATATTTCGTGGCACTGTGAAGTGATCGAAACCGCACGGATTGCCGCGGGGTAAGGCAATCCAAATGAAGTGAAACAGGAGACAGTAATGACCAGTAAGCTGAAACTTCTCGTTGCCACAAGTATCTTTTCTACGGCGGCGCTGGGTGTAAACCCGGCGTTTGCCGCAGACTTGGGTACTGATGCCGGCACGAGCATCACCAATAACGTAAGCGTTGCTTTCAATGTGGGGGGGACCGCTCAAACGGCGGAAACCGACAGCGACACGTTCGTCGTCGACCGAGAGGTCAACCTTGTTGTAACCAAAAGCGACGGGGTGAACACCATCGTTGCTCCCGGTGCGACACAACAGGCAGTGACCTACACGGTCAGCAACCAGACCAATGACACGATTGACGTGTTGTTGACGACCGAGCAGCTGGGTGGGGACGATTTCAACGTCACCGGCGCTATCACCTTCTATCTTGATGATGGCAATGGAGTATTTGACGGTGCTGACTCACTGATAACATCAATCGATAATTTGGCGGAAGATGTGACGGCTACCGTCCACGCAGTCGCCAATATCCCGGGTGGTGTTGTAACCGGCAATATCGCTAACCTTGTATTGATCGGCCAAGCAGCCGATTCTGTCACCGGAGTGGCATTTGTCGATAACTCAGGCGATGTGGATGATGCATCTGTCGTCCAGAACGTCTTTGCAGACGGCGCTGGCACCGGAACCGGTGACGGCGCAGGTGATGGTTATCACAGCGATACCGACACCTATGAAGTTGCTGGAGCGGACATTTCGGTGTTCAAATCCAGCCGCGTCGTCAGTGATCCGCTGGGATCGGCCAATCCTAAGGCTATTCCCGGAGCGATTGTCGAATATTGTATTTCGGTAGCAAACGGAGCCGGTTCGGCATCGGCAACAGGTGTCACTATCACTGATACGCTGCCAGCAGATGTCGGCGGCAATGGCATTACCTTTGTACCGGGGTCCATCCTGGTGGATGCTACCGCAGTGATTTCTGGCGGTCCACCGACCCAGACCTGTTCTGGTGGCGTTGCGGGTGGTAGTTTTGCAGATCCAACCGTCAGCGGTACCTTGTCTGACATTGCTGCGGGCACTAACCGCGCCATGATCTTCCGTGTAACGGTAGACTAGGGCACGTCGGAATATAGCGGCAAACTGGCAGTTTTGCTGGTTTGCCGCCATTTTTCGCTATTATCTGTGGGTCTACTCCCCAACTTTCTTAGGCCTGTCGGCCTGGCACTTGCTGCATGCGTGTTAACCGCGCCTGCCTCTATGGCACTCGCGCAACCCGAGTTTGCCGAAGAACAGCCTCAAGCGCCTGATTTTGCCATCGAGCAACCGCAGAATTTGCCGCTAATCACGAATATTGCGCAAGCGGAATGGGATATAGGTGGCCAACGGCTCCGAAAACCCTCCAATCGTGTCAATATTCAAGTCGTTCCGCCGCCCAACAGGCCGCCCGAACTCACAATTTTTCACCTTGCTGACCCGCCCGGGGCTGACAAGGTCCCTATTCTGGGCACGATGTGCAGGGGTTCGCTGGGTAGTATCATGATCGAACTGGGTGGTGTTTTCTCGGGAACACCCAAAAATCCGGCCTCGATCATGCCAACGGACACAATTAGAGCTGGCGAACCACTGATTATTTCGATTCTCGCTGCGGACAGAAATCGGGATCCTCTGGCAATCGAAAGCTTTGATGTTGTTCTCACTACGCCCAGCGGTGATCGGGAACAGATTAATATTGTCGAGACTGCGGCCAACAGCGGCCGATTTGTCGGCATTATCAATACGGCCGCGGTGCCGCCTGCTCCGGTGCAAGGGGATTGCATATTGTCGGTCAGTCGCGGCGATACACTCGACATCACCTTCCATGAAATCAACGGCACTCCCATCGGGACAGCGAATGTCGGCATCCTGATAGATCCCTTTGGCGAAGTTTTCGACAGTGGCGACGGCACGCCTGTTCCCGGTACGCGCGTGACCTTGATCGACGTGTCGACTGGTCTACCGGCCGAGGTTTTCGGCGATGACGGCGTTTCTGTCTACCCCAGCACGGTGATTGCAGGCGGGACCGTGACCGATAGTGCTGGAAACGTCTATGATTTCTCTGACGGCTTCTATCGCTTCCCCTTCGCACGACCCGGCCGCTATCGCCTGCTCATCGAGCCTCCGCAGCCATACAGCTTCCCGTCAGTGGCGACACCGCAGCAATTGGCCGGTTTCCGGCGGACAGATGGCCTTCCATTCACCATCGTGGACGGATCTTATGGCGGAATCATCATATTGGACAATCCGGCACCGGTGCGTGTGGATATCCCGCTGGACAGGCCCGGAACGCCCCTGGTGATCACCAAAGCGGCTTCGGTTGCGCTAGCGGCACCGGGAGACGCGGTTCAGTACCGGGTTACCGTGCAAAATACCGATCCTGTGCGAAACACCGGTCAGATTACGATTTCTGACCGGCTACCAGGCGCGATGCGGCTGAAAACCGGAACCGTGCGCTACAATGGCGCCCTGATCACACCTAATGTCCAGCCTAATGGCCAGGATTTCACCGTCGAGGCACCGCCCCTGCCCCCTTCGGGTAGCGGATTACTGACCTATATCGCAGAAGTACGTCAGGATGCCCAGCCAGGAGACGCGCTAAATCTCGCGGCGGCTCGAGACGATCGCGGCGCGACCAGTGCGACCGTCGATGCTGTGGTACGCATTGAACGAGACGGAATTTCCGAGAGATTCACCCTTATCGGCCGGATTACCGATGGTGGTTGCAATGTCGACCCTAGGGAAGCCTCCGGCATCGGCGGTATCCGCGTGATGTTGCAGGACGGAACCTACACGGTCACCGACAGCGACGGACGCTATCATTTCGAAGGCCTCCGACCCGGTTTGCACGTGGTTCAAGTAGACCCGTCGACCTTCCCCGCCGATCTGGCACCCGTCGACTGTGCGCAAAACACGCGGACCGCAGGCAGCAATATTTCGCGCTTTGTCGAAGGCCGGGGTGGCGCGCTGAAACGCGCAGATTTCCGGGCAAAAAAGGTTGCCCCAAGAGAAATCCGCGAGCAGGATATCTACCGGAAGCCCGAGCCTTTATCGGATCCGGAAGCTGCCGGAGCAGGTCGCGATTGGGTATCGGGGCAGGATCCCGGCATCGCCTGGCTATTCCCCGAGGAAGATCATAATCCACGCGTGAAAGCGCTGCGCGTCGCCATCAAGCATCACTCCGGGCAGACAATTGAACTGTCGATCAACGGCAGGCCGGTTAATCCCCTTGCCTTTGACGGGACCAAGAAGAGCGCGAACGGCAAAGTACGGATCAGTACCTGGCGCGGTATCGAAATTGACGACAGAACCAACGTCTTCGTGGCACGGGTAGTCGATCAGAACGGTGTTCTGGTTCAGCAACTTGAACGGAAAGTCCATTATGCCGGCAGCCCGCTCAATGCGGAATTGCTCAAGGACCGGTCGGTTCTGATCGCCGACGGTGTCACCCGTCCCGTCGTTGCAGTGCGACTTACGGATCGCACCGGGAAGCCTGCCCGTCATGGCATGGTTGGCGACTTTAAGGTCCCTGCACCTTATGCACCCGCCATTGAAATCGATGCCCAGCAGGCCAATCAGATCGCCGGTCTCGAACGGGGCGCGCCGGTATGGCGGGTCGAGGGCGAGGAAGGCATCGCCTATATCGAACTGGCGCCGACTACGGCTTCCGGTTCGCTCAGCATTTCCTTTCCTTTCCGCGATGGCGAGGTGGAACGTACCCAACGCATTGAAACCTGGCTCGATCCGGGTGACCGGCCATGGACCGTTGTCGGCTTTGCGGCGGGCACACTCGGCTTCAACACACTCGACGAACGGCTCGAGGATCTGGTCGATGACGATGACAATATCAACGTTGATGGCCGGATCGCGCTTTACGCAAAGGGCCGTGTGACGGGCAAATGGCTGATGACGCTCGCCTATGACAGCGACAAGAAAGAAGACGAGACGCGGTTCCAAGGCGTGATCGATCCGCGGCGCTATTATACGGTTTATGCAGACCGCAGCGAGCAGCGCTATGATGCCGCTTCGGTGCGCCGCCTGTATCTCAAGCTCGAAAGACCGCAGTTTTACGCACTTTTTGGTGATTATGAGACCGGCATTGATGAGCCCGAGCTGGCACGATATCAGCGCGCCTTCAACGGAATCAAAGCGGAATATCGCAGTGATCAGGTGCACCTCAACGCCTTTGGCGCAGACTCGCCCAATCGATTCCGCCGCGAAGAAATTCAGGGCAATGGCCTGTCCGGTCCCTACGCCCTCGCCACCCGCGACATCTTGGCCAACAGCGAACGGATTACGCTGGAAACCCGCGACCGCTTCCGTTCGGACCGCATTGTCGAACAGCGCGAACTGACCCGGCATATCGATTATGACATCGACTATCTTGCTGGCACGCTGCGCTTTCGCGAACCGATCCTGAGCCGCGGCAGCGGGCTCGATCCGCAATTCATCATCGCCGAATATGAGGTTCTGGGCGTTGGCGACCGCAATCTGAACGCCGGTGGCCGCGCCACCTATCAGACCGTTGACCGGAAACTTAAAATCGGCGCGACCGCCGTTCATGACGAGAATGAGAGCGTAAAAACTGATTTGCTCGGCGTCGATGTTCGCTATCGGCCCGACGCAAGAACCGAATTCCGCGCGGAACTTGCCGTAACCGACAATGAAGCGAAAACCGTCACCGCGACCAACACCGGACAAGCCGCAACTGCCTGGCTGGTCGAAGCCGAACACCATGGTTCGAAATTCGACCTTCTCGCCTATGTCCGGCGTCAAGCAACCGGCTATGGCCTGGGACAGCTCAATGCAGCCGAATCCGGCACCCGCAAATTCGGCATCGACGGCCGGGTTCGGGTCCGCGAGAATCTGTCGCTGGCGATCACCAGCTATCAGGAAGATTTCCTGATGTCGGGCGCTCGTCGCCGCGCCGGTACCGCCGAACTGGAATATCGCACGGACAACAGATCCTTCCGCGCAGGGATGGTCTATGCCAATGACCGGCTGTCCGACGGCACGGTGAACGAATCCACGCTCGTCCGGCTCGGTGCGACGCAGCGGCTGTTTGACGGCAAGCTGGAACTGGATGCTCAAACCGAATTTGCACTGGGTGGTCAGGACGAAAGCATCGACTTCCCGGCGCGGCACAGCTTTACGGCTCGTTACGCCATCACGAAGGACATCAAGATCATCGGAACTTACGAGATTGCCGATGGCGAGAATATCGATGCCCGGACAGCGCGGATTGGCGTTGACGTTAGGCCCTGGGATGGCGCGCGCATTGTTAGCAGCATGAACCAGCAGGAAATAACCGAATATGGCCCGCGCACTTTTGCTGCCTATGGCCTGACACAGAGCATTCCGCTGGATGACAAGTGGACAATTGATTTCTCGCTGGACGGCAATGAAACCATCGGCGGATTTGATCGCGGTGACGTTATCAATGACCAGCAACCGGTCGCTTCGGGCGGTTTTCTGGGCAATGACACGTTGCTGACCGAGGATTTTCTAGCGGTTACCGCCGGCTTCACTTTCCGTAGTGACGACTGGAGCTGGAACGGCCGCGCAGAATATCGCGATGGCGACATCAGCGAACGCTACGGCTTTACCACGGCGCTTCTCAAGCAAATCGGCGAAGGCAGCGCTCTGGGCGCGCTGGCCAGCATATTTGTAGCGGAAGATGAAACCGGGGTCAGCACACGGGTCGTCGAAGCGGAAGCCAGCTGGGCGCATCGCCCGACCGACAGCGAATGGTCGTGGCTTGAAAAGCTCGAATTCCGCGAAGATCGCGTCCGCAATGCCGTCGCCGGGGCGTCCGGTCCGATCGGCGGCGCGCCACTGCTCGTCAATGGGAATGTTACTTCGCGTAGGATTATCAACAGCTTAAGTGTGAATTACACGCCGATCAATGCTGATCGGGGCATTTTCACGGAAGCGGGAGAATATGGTCTCTTCTGGGGAAGCCGCTATGTTTTCGACCGGTTCGGCCCAGATGATGTCGAAGGCTGGAGCAATGTGGTCGGCGCGGATATCAAGTTCGACCTTTCCGACACGATCGATGTCGGCGGCCAGGCCACGGCGCGCATCGGCAATGACTTTGACAGTATCGCCTATTCCGGCGGGCCGAGCGTTGGAATCACGCCGTTCAAGAACGGCTATATTTCCGTCGGCTATAATATTGTCGGCTTTGCAGACCGCGACTTTGAAGAAAGCCGCTACACCAGAGATGGCCCGTTCATCACATTCCGGCTGAAATTTGATCAGGAGACGCTAGGAAGTCTAGGGCTTTGAAGGTCGAGGGCGCATCCGAACGCCTTCTCCCGTGAGGGAGAAGGATACAAAGCCTTATGAGCAAAGCGAATTAGGCGGCGTTGGATGAGGGTGTTCTGCTCTCTGAAGCGCAGTACACCCTCATCCAGCTGCGACTAGGCAGCCAAGCTGCCAAGTCTTCGCATCCTTCTCCCTCACGGGAGAAGAGAAAATTGAATCCTTCAGTCAGCGAACAGCAAGACCGGCGTTTCCAGAAAATGCTTGAGCGCCTGCACATAGCTGGCGGCATCATAGCCATCGACCACCCGGTGATCGCACGATATCGACAGGTTCATCAGCTTGCGCGCATGAATTTCACCGTCGATGATCATCGGACGTTCGACAATCTTGTTCGGTCCGATAATCGCCACTTCGGGGCGGTTGATTACCGGTGTCGTCGCGATACCGCCCAACGGTCCGAGAGATGTCAGGGTCAGCGTGGATCCGGTCAAGTCCTTCGCCGTCGCCGTTCCATCGCGTGCAGCGGCAGCCAGGCGGCCAATTTCCGAAGCCAATTGCCAGATATTGAGGTCCTGCGCATCGCGTAGCACCGGCACCATCAACCCCTGTGCGGTCTGTGTTGCCATTCCGAGGTGAACCGAACCGTGCCGGGTGACAACGCCCGCTTCATCGTCATAGGTTGCATTCAACATGGCAAAATCGGGCAAGGATTTGCAAATTGCGGCAATAATCAGGGGCAAAATGGTCAATTTTGGCCGCTCACCGCGATTGGTATTGAGGTCCGCGCGCATATCCTCGATCTCGGTCATGTCGATTTCGTCAACATAAGAGAAATGCGGAATATTCCGTTTGGATTCGGCCATGTTTTGAGCAATTTTGCGACGCATCCCGATGACTTTGATCTTCTCGTCATCGCGTTTTTGAGAAGCACCGGACGGACGATATCCCTGCCCCGATCCGTAGTTCAAAAAGGCATCGAGATCGCTGTGACGGATATGCTCTCCCTGTGCTTTGACCTGGCTGAGATCGACACCAAGATCGGCGGCACGCTTGCGCACAGCGGGGGTTGCGAGGACTTTATGTCCGTCGGTTTTCGGGGGTGTGACGTCAGACTTAGAAGCTTTTGCAGGCAGCTCTTCAGACTCTTTCTGAAGTGTAGGCTTTGCCGCATTTTCTGAATTATTTCGTTTGTTTTCAATATCTTGATCCGACGCCAAGATGTCAGCTTCGGCCGGTTTGGCTACGGTAGCAACTGTCTTAGATGCTTCCAAATCTTCCATTTCTTCCAGATCAACATCACCCTCAACCTCGATCTCAACCAGCATCGAACCGATCGCGATAATGTCGCCTTCTTCACCGGCGACCGCAATGATCTTGCCGGAAACCGGCGCCTCCATTTCGACCGTCGCCTTGTCGGTCATGACGTCAGCAAGCGGATCATCTTCCGCAACGACATCGCCAATCTTGATATGCCATTTGACGATTTCCGCTTCGGCAATGCCCTCGCCAATGTCAGGCAGATTGAATGTATATGTGCTCATGATTTCAAGTCCCCGACAATTTTTTCCAGCGCCTCACCAATCCGGACAGGCCCTGGAAAATACGCCCATTCCAGACTGTGCGGATAGGGTGTATCAAATCCCGTGACCCGTTCAATCGGTGCTTCGAGATGATAAAAACAGCGTTCCTGTACCAGAGCCGACAGTTCTGCTCCAAATCCACTGGTGCGCGTTGCTTCGTGCACAATCATGCAGCGACCGGTTTTTTTGACCGACTCTTCGATCGTCTCGATGTCGAGCGGTACCAAAGTGCGCAGATCAATGACCTCGGCGTTTATCCCATGTTCTTCGACCACGGCCTTCGCGACATGGACCATCGTACCATAAGCGAGAACCGTCACCGCATCGCCTTCACGCACGATCTTCGCCTTGCCCAGCGGTACGGTATAATGGCCCTCGGGCACTTCTGACTCGGCAAATTTGGACCAGGGCGAGACCGGATTGTCATAATAGCCGGTGAACGGACCATTATAAATGCGCTTGGGCTCAAGGAAAAGTACCGGATCATTATCCTCTATGGAGGCAATCAGCAGGCCTTTGGCATCATAGGGTGTGGACGGAATCACCGTTTTCAAGCCGGATACATGGGTGAACATGGCTTCGGGCGACTGACTGTGCGTCTGCCCGCCAAAAATACCGCCCCCGACCGGCGAACGCACAGTCATCGGCGCAGTATATTCGCCGGCCGAACGATAACGCAGCCGCGCAGCCTCCGATATCAGCTGATCCATGCCCGGATAGATATAATCGGCAAACTGAATTTCCGGTACGGGCCGCAAACCATAAGCGCACATGCCGATCGCTGCGCCGATTATCCCGCATTCCGATATCGGTGTATCGAAACAGCGCGTCTTGCCAAATTTTTCCTGCAGACCGGCGGTCGCGCGAAAAACACCGCCGAAATAACCGACATCTTCGCCCATGATTACGACATTTTCGTCGCGCTCCATCATAGTCTCGAGACCGCTGTTAATGGCCTCTATCATGTTCATGACGGCCATTTGATTTCCCGCTCTTTATTGGCCTGTGCGGCTTGTTCTTTAAGATGCCATGGCATTTCTTCAAATACGTCCTGAAACATGGTTTCAAACGGCTGGTGCAGTCCGTGGCCCAATATGCCGTTTTTGGCGGCTTCCTTGACCGCTTCCTTGACCGCTTCGAGGCATTCCTCGTCCAGCGCCTGCTGCTGCTCGACACTCCAGACACCGCGATGGATCAGATGCCGCTTGAGCCGCATGATCGGGTCGCCCAATGGCCATTCTTCCCGTTCCTGCGCGCTCCGATAGGCCGCTGGATCATCGGAAGTGCTATGAGCATCGGCGCGATAGGTAAAATGCTCGATCAACGTCGGGCCCTGATTGGTCCGCGCCCGTTCTGCCGCCCATCTGGTTGCCGCATAGACGGCCAGCGGATCATTGCCATCGACCCGCAGTGCGGCGATGCCATATCCGGCGCCACGAGCGGCAAACGTGGCCCGCTCCGCGCCGGCAAAGCCGGAGAAAGACGATATCGCCCATTGGTTATTCACGACATTCATGATCACCGGAGCATTATAGACTGCGGCAAACGTCATCGCCGCGTGGAAGTCGCCCTCTGCAGTCGACCCCTCGCCGCACCATACGGCGGCAATCCGGCTATCGCCCTTGCTCGCGCTGGCCATCGCCCAGCCCACCGCCTGCGGGTACTGGGTAGCCAGATTGCCCGATACGCTGAAAAAGTTCAGCTTCCGCGAACTGTACATGATCGGCAGCTGGCGACCCTTGAGCTTGTCTGCCTTGTTGGAGAAAATCTGGTTGACCATCTCTATCATCGGATAGCCGCGGACAAACAATATCCCTTGCTGGCGATAGCTGGGGAAACACATGTCATCCGCGTGCAATGCCATCGTGGCAGCAACCGACGTCGCCTCCTCCCCCGTGGATTTCATGTAAAAACTCGTTTTACCCTGGCGCTGCTGCCGATGCAGCCGGTCATCAAAAGTGCGCACCTGGACCATTGTGCGGAGCATCTTGAGCAGTGTTTCGTCATCCAGCTTGGGATCCCAGGGACCCACCGCCTTGTGTTCGTCATCCAGCACGCGGATCATGTCATCGACCATATCCCGCATATCTTTCGGTGCGGTGTTGATATCCGGCCGCGCCTGAGCGCCGGCAAGCGGGATTTCCAGATCGCTATAGTCAACCGCATCACCCGGACGAAATTTCGGCTCCGGCACGTGCAGAGTCAGTGGCGGCAAATTGCTTTTGGGTTTTTCGTCCGCCATCGGGCCTCTCCAGCATGAATCGCGCAATTGTTGCGCTGCAATATTCGTTCAACTAGCTGTTACAATATTACAAAAGCTAATTTAGGTCAATCTCCCTGCCCTTTTGACCGGTCAAACGGCCACCGGCGCGGAGATATGGGATTGGGGGGCATAATCCTGCACCTCGAAATCCGCGATATCATAGTGAAAAATCGACTCGGGCTTTCGCAGGATCTTGAGTTTGGGAGCACCAGCAGGCTCACGCGCGATCTGCTCTTCCACCAGATCAGCATGATTGAGGTAGAGATGCACATCGCCGCCATTCCACACCAGTTCTCCCGGTTCCAGACCACATTGCTGTGCGATCATCCGGATGAGCAGCGCCGCCGAAAAAATATTGAAAGCGAAGCCCAGACCAAGGTCACAACTGCGCTGATAGAGTAGCCCCGACAATTTCCCTTTGGATACGTAAAACTGGTAAGTCTTGTGACAGGGCGGCAAAGCCATCTGGTCCAGTTCGGCAACATTCCAGCCGGTAAAAATATGGCGCCGCGAACCGGGATTGTTCTGGATCCCGTCGATCAGCAGGGCGATCTGGTTGATGCCCTTATCCTCGCGGCGATATAGTCCATCACCCTCCGGTGTATAGCGCGGCCAGTCGACCCATTGTTTGCCGTAGACCGGACCGAGATCCCCCCATTTTGCCGCGAAGTCATCATCCTCGATAATCCGCTGCTCGAACGCATCCCTGTCAATTTGCTCGCCGCTTTCCTTGCGATATTTGTCGAGTGGCCAGTCGGTCCAGATATGCACTTTCTGCTTCACTAGTTCGCGGATATTGGTATCGCCAGTGAGAAACCAGAGCATTTCCCGCGTGGCCGTTTTCCAGAATACGCGCTTGGTGGTAAGCAGCGGAATGGCATCGTCGGCGAGGTCAAAGCGCATCGTCACGCCAAAAGTAGCGCGCGTACCCACGCCGGTGCGATCGACACGCTCATCACCTTGCGTCCAGATTTGCCGCATCAGGTCGAGATATTGCTGCTCATAATGCTGTCCGGGAATCAAACCATCATTCTCCAACCAAGTGTTTTGCAAACGCTAGACCGCTCTGGTCATATCCTCAACCAGCCAGTTGATTGCAACGTCATATTTGCGCAGTTTCGCTCCCATATGTTGCCCGGCGACCAAGCTGGAGTGTTAGCCCGGCGGACTGGCTAAGGCTTGAACCGGATATCGGACTGGGATATAATCAGTAGATGTATCCCTCGCGCCGAAAAATGCGAACGGATCGGGAAGTAGCTCAGCCTGGTAGAGTACTGCGTTCGGGACGCAGGGGCCGGAGGTTCGAATCCTCTCTTCCCGACCACCAATGTTCCGAAAATGCAATCCGGCCCGCTGCTAGGCCATCAGAGAGTAATTTTTCTCTCCAGCGCCACGACACATCTGCTTTGCTATTTTTATTTCCTCACCGTCGATGATCGCAACATCCGTGATGCTCAGGCATTTTCGGCCATCGGGTTCAGCGGTCAGCGCGGTAATCATCGACGAGCCGGAAACATCAGCACGGGTCGGACTTTGCCATGTCGCGACTGCACCGACTTCCTCTTTCTGGACAATGGTCATCGTGGCTTCTGCGGCCTTTTCCTGTTCTTTCTCGTCAAGCCGGCAAGCGATTTCCGCACCGATGACCGCACCCAATCCGCTGGCGAGTACGGTCCCAACCTTGCCCAAGCCTGCGGCGTTCCCGATCACGCCGCCCAATATACCGCCAATCAGTCCGCCGCCGGTTCTGGCGCCCTTGCATTTTTTTGAACCGGATTTCTTTTTCTTCTTCCTTTTCTTCTTTTTCATCGGCTCGTCAGCCGCGCCCGCAGCGCTCGCGATTTCCACTGAGCCGTCCGTGTTTCCGGCTGATCGGTCCATTCTGACCTTCGGCTGCGCGAGCGCCTTTTTCACATCAAACTCCGGCACCGGATACCCGCCACACCCGGTATTGAAACAAAAACGATCCTGCAAATATTCGCGATCCTTTTGATAGCGCGCTTCCGCCGTCCGGTAGTCGGCCAGGTTGACCCCTTCAGGATCCGAATCTGCATGTTCCCTCATCATCATCTCGTAAAAACCGTCCTGACGCTTGGGAGAATATTGCATATTGCCGCCGACTTTATCGACATAGAGTTGGGAGATGGCTTTTTGATGTTCGATCATCCGTTCGCGAAACGGCGTCAGGATTTCACTGTAATATTTGTCCAGTTTGACCGTACACTGGTTGATGTCGTCCGCTTTGTCGAACGGCATCTCAAAAACTTGATGGCCTTCCCGGCAATCAGGATAGCCTTCCGCGGGCAATAGCGGTGTCGGGGGCAAGGCCGGCAATTCTGGTTCCGCAGTCGTAGGCGGGACATAGGCCAGCTCGGATTCCGACCTCTGGCTGGAATCTCGGGATGGCACCGGTAGTTGCGGTACGTTTTGCTGTACAGGCGCTTTTTTCGGGATAGCCAGCGCCGCAGAAGCTGGGGTTCCAGTAAGGCTATTCTTCATGGGAGAGGCCGCATTGGAACTGAGAAGAAGCGGCGAAGAACCGGATTTCGAAACGAGGGATTGAACAGACTTACTGATTGCAGAATTGGGCCGAGTGGTGGCGGCCATCTTCGTCGAACCGCGCAACTGCGCGATGTTCTTATTGGCCAGATCGGCAAAAAGCCCTTCGGGGAATTCCTTGAGATAGGCTTGGTAGGCGGTCAGCGATCCGGCAGCATTTGCGCCCCGCCACATCAGGGCATCCATGGTCGAACGATTTGCGGTCGACAAGGACGCTGCCGGTGATCGTGTGGTGGTTGCTAGCACCGCCGCCGGTTTTGATACCGTCTGCACCGGTTGCACAAGATATACCGGCGTCCCCGTGATACTGGCACTTACAAATGGACGCTGGTTACCTCCGGTTGCCGCCAATACGTCATCGCGGATCGCCCCGCCCAACATCTGAAGCGGCAAATCTGGCTGCGGCAGTCGTTTTGCCAGGGACTTCGCGAATGGCGAATTGAACCCGCTACCATCGGTTGCGGTTTGTCCAGGCGCCGCTGCGTAAATGACCAGCACACCATCGGCATCAAATCCCGCCAGCCCCCGGGTGACGGCCCGGGTCCCAGAAGCCCAAGTGTTGCCAAATGGATTGTTGCGGCACGCATCCAGAACAACCATCCTGATTCGCGCACCCGAAACCGATTCCATCATGCGTTCGATATTGATCGATTCATAGGGTAGGTCGAACGCAGTATTAAGTTCGGCATCAATCGGTATGAGCCAGTTCTTCCCCTGCCCCTCCATGCCATGGCCGGCATAGTAGATCATGGCAACGTCCGCGCCGTTGGCTTTTTCCCGGAAGGTGCGAAGTTCGCGCTGGAAACTGCTTATCGTCAAATCCAGCGCAACGACAACATCATCAAAGCCTGCTTTCCGGGCTGAATCGGCGACAATATTGGCATCATTGACCGGATTGGGTAACGAACTGGTGTTGACATATGCCGAGTTGCCAATGACCAGCGCAACGCGTTTGGCTTCGACCATGGCTGGCCAAATCATTGCCAAAAAAACGATTATTATGATCCCCAATCGGATCATTGATCACCCCCATGATCCCGCCGAAACGATCAAGCGAATATTCGCTGATTGCACTGCGATGACAGGTTGTTGTGGAGACTGCGCCCCCTACTCCACAAATTGCTTGAACGCTTTAACCAAAAATCATCAAAAAATGCAATGCTGATAACCAAAAATCGTAATTTTTCCAGCGGTTGCCGGAAGGAGACCGAGACGCTTTTTGTTCCTTTAGAATGAGATTATTGGCGAGATACACAGTTGACTTTCGCTTGCCCTCTTCCATGGCCGGAAATGCTGGCGGCTCGTGGCCTACAGCCTGGGTAATCAAAGACGTTCATTTGGAAGCCCTGCTCGTTTCATCCGACGATCCGCAAATCGTGATTTGGGGATCGGTTCTGGCTCGCAAAGGGGTGGTATTCATCTCAAGGCTGATGGCCGACGATCGGTCGACCGATTTGTCCACGAACAAGCGATAACCCGCAATATTGCAGCCACGGGAGGGGATGTAACCCTGCTGAACGCATAGTGCGATTCTCGGTCACAATCAAAGAGGCTTAACCTACTGAAATATATGATTTTAAATCCGTAATTGGGTGTTAACCTTATCTTGAACTTAGGCCTGTAGTTCATATCCCCATGAACACCTGCGTATTGATAGTCGATGATCGGCCAACTAATCTGAGGATATATGCTCAGTTTGTGACGTTGATGGGGGAAAAATATTCCGCCGTCACTTATGCTGACCCTGTCGAGGCGCTGCATTGGCTGCGTAACAATAAAGCCGATTTGATGGTGGTCGACTATCGTATGCCGCAAATGAACGGTGCAGAGTTTATCCGGAAAGTCAGGATGATGCCAGGCGCCAGCGACATCCCCGCTATTGTCATCACCGCTCATCAGGACCGCGAGTGCCGGCTTGCCGCGCTGGATGCAGGCGCCACGGACTTCCTGCAAAGCCCGGTTTCGCATGTCGAATTCTGCAGTCGCGCTATGTCACTACTGACCAAAAGCAAGAAAAGTGTAACTCTGCGCAGGCGTGCGTCGGAAATTGAGCGCAAGCATGCAACGGCCGACGCAACAACGTCAAATGATGGCCCCTCAGGGAAAAGCATGCTCGAGCAGATTATCGACACAATCCCGATCATGATCAATGCAACAGATCGGTCCGGGAAATGCCTTTTCACAAACGCCTATCAATCCGCCTTGTTCGACAAAGACCCGGATGAAATGGTGGGTCTGGATTTTGCTGAATTTTTCGAACCTGCCTTGGCCGCCAATTCCCGACGTAGGAACGAGCTCGTTTTGAAATCCGGCCTTGCCATTCCCCATTATGAAGAAAAAATCACGAGCGATGGCGTCGATCTGATATTTCATTGCAACAAATCGCCACTGCTCAACCACAAGGGTGAAGCGATTGGTGTTTTGACCACAGCGGTTGACATAACCGCCCGGAAATTTGCTGAAGAACACAGAACCCACCTGGCATTGCACGACATGCTGACCGGGCTTCCCAATCGGGTGCTACTTGCCGAGAACGTCAAATCTACCATCGACAATTGCAAGAAATCGAGTAGTGAAGCGGCTCTTTTACTGCTTGATCTCGACCGCTTCAAAATCATCAACGACACCCGCGGCCATCATAGCGGCGACGCTCTTTTGCGGGAAGTCGCAGAACGCATTTCTAAAGTTATCGGTCCTGACGATTTTGCAGCACGCATCGGTGGCGACGAGTTTGCGATAATCCTCAGCAAGTTCGAAAGCGTTGATTCGATCAATTCGCGCTGTACCAAGATTCTCAATTCGATCAGTGAACCTTACGCAATCAGTGGCGTAGGCCAAGTTATCAGTGCATCGATCGGCGTGAGCCTCATCCCCAGTGACGGGGATGAGTACGAAGAAGTCCTGCGCATGGCAGATCTTGCCATGTATGACGCAAAGGCCAATGGCCGAAACTGTCATCGGTTTTTCTCGGAAGACATGAACGAAATTGCGCAAGCCGATGCTGCGTTAGAGAACGAATTGCGCGACGCACTCACCGAAAATCAGTTTTCACTGGAATATCAACCAATCGTGGATGCCAAAACTCTCGAATATGTTGGCTTGGAAGCTCTGATCAGATGGGATCATCCGGTTCGCGGTCGGTTACTGCCTATCCAGTTTATACGGGTTGCTGATGACAGCGGGCTTATGGATCTACTGGGCAATTGGGTGATTGGCGAAGTATGCCGTGAAATAAGGGCCCACGCAGATCAGGGTATTGATCTGCCCCGCGTGGCAATCAACGTTTCACCAAGACAATTTCAAAATCACAATCTTTGCGATGAATTGCTCGCCAGTATTGAAGCCAACGGAATTGAACCTTCCAAAATTACCATCGAGATCACTGAAGAACTGTTTATCGACAATAACGAACAAGTCAGAGCGACGCTCCAGCGTATTCGCAATCATGGCGTAGGAATCTCGATTGATGATTTCGGGACTGGCTATTCATCCCTGCAATATCTGAGAGATTTACCCGCCAATTGCCTCAAAATTGATCGCACTTTTATATCGCGGATCGAACATAGTGCGGCAGATCGGGCCATTATCGGAACCATCGCGCATTTGGCTCATGCGCTGGGTATGCGTGTTGTCGCCGAAGGAGTTGAAAATGAAGCGCAACTGGATTTGTTGCGGATTTCTGGCTGCGATGAGATTCAGGGATTCCAGATTGCACGTCCACAACGGGCCGAAGATCTCCGCAAATTATTTGACGGACGGAAAATTCATCAACCCAATCGATCGGCAGAAGGTTAACCACTGTGTTATTCCGAAAATCCGGAGCCTTGCCGAAATCGCATAGCCCACACTTAGATTCACCCCATGGCATGGACGGCCAAGCGCCAGATCGTGAACATGAAATGATCAAGAACCGGATCATTTTGATTGTGCTCGCCGGCTCGGCCTGCGCAATATTGGGTGCGCCCCTTGAATTGATCATCGGATTCGGGGTCTATTTCGTTGTCAGCATCGCAATCGCGATAGCCTATCACATCCACAGGAAGCCATCGAATTTAAGACGGGTCATCGGTCTATGTACGGACTTTGGCGCAATGGCTTTCGGATTCCAGGTCGGCGGCCATAGCAGTGAGGCCTTTTACCCACTGATGCTCTGGGTCATCCTCGGCAATGGCTTTCGTTTTGGTGTGCCGTGGCTTTTTCTGGCTTCGGCGATGGCGGCAATCGCATTTGGATGGACCATCTACACCGTCGACTTTTGGCGCAATAGCCCTTCGCTATCGACCGGCCTTCTGATAGGATTGCTGGTAATACCGGCTTATTGCTCGACACTGATCACGAAAATTTCCCAAGCCAAGGAAGAAGCGGAGGCAGCGAGCAAAGCCAAGAGTTTGTTTCTCGCCAGCATCAGCCATGAATTGCGGACGCCGCTGAACGCCATCATTGGCTATGGCACCCACCTGCTCGATATGAAGCTGCCGGAAAAACAGCATCAAATGGTCGCAACCAGCGTTTCCGCAGGTCGTCACTTATTGCACCTGATCAATCAACTGCTGAACTTCGCGCAATCGGATTCTCGCGATGAACTGCCAGATCCCAAGCCGTTTTCGCTTGTCGACGTTCTTTCCGAAGTTCGCGAGATCATGCAAATTGCAGCCGACGAGAAAGACCTCAAGATCATCCTTCAAGCGGAACCCGGCAGCAATCGAATCATTTCTGGTCAACTCGATTATGTCCGCAACATTCTCATCAATCTTACCAGCAACGCAGTAAAATTTACCAAATCTGGGTCGATCACCTTGAGGTGTGGTTTCACTCCGGAGAATGGACAAGAGCAGATGTGGCTGTCGGTGACTGACACCGGCCCCGGTATTCCATGGGAAGCCCAACAGAAAATTTTTGATGTTTTCCAGCAGGCAAATGATTCGATTGCGGGCGAATTCGGCGGAACCGGATTGGGATTGGCAATTTGCCATAAACTGGCCGCTCAAATGGGTGGGCAGATTTCTGTCGAAAGTGAACCCGGCGCAGGCAGCACATTTAGCTTGTCATTCCCGACCGAAACCCTGGAAGTCGATAATTTTAGCTCCAGCATAGATACAGTCAGAATTCTGTCACTAACGCGGGATGAGCATGCACCGGTCATCTGCAATGTCGACAATCAGGCGATAATAATCGACCATGTCCAGTGCGACGAATCAGCGGACATCGAAAAAATTCTCGAGCAACGCAGCACTGAATCCTATGACATTGCTCTGCTAGACGATGCCATTGCGAGCGAACATAATGATGAATCTCCGCTATGGTCTGCGTTCCGGAAAGCCAAGCTTCCTCCAGTTTTGTTCGCCGAGGGCAAAGAGAAAAACCTGAAAGATATTCAATTAAGAGCGGCCTTTGCTACGCTGCTCCCTGCGGGCTCAGATTTCAGCACTATCCGCAGCGCCGTCCAGATTGGCTGTTCATTTGACAATTCAGATGCGCAACATCAGTCAGATTCAAGAGACGATATGCTGCCAGCTGAAGTCTCACCTGTTCGGGTGTTGATAGCTGACGATAACCGCACCAACCAGATGGTGCTTGAAACCATCCTGGCCAATGCCGGTCATGAAGTTACCGTTGTCGCAGACGGAGAGAAAGCGCTCGAAGAGCTCGAGAAAGGTTCTTTTGAAATTGTTTTCCTGGACGTCAACATGCCCGTTATGGGTGGTATTGAATGCTGCAGACTCTGGCGTCAGATTGAGGGCCCGCGGAAACATATACCGATCATCGGTCTGACGGCCGATTCAACCGAAGACACGGAAAAAAAATGTCTCGACGCCGGCATGGATCTTCGAATGACAAAACCTATTGAGGCAAGTGCACTGATCGAAGTCATAGCTTCACAAACGGTCAAGATAGTCGCTCAAGTAGAAGACAAAATCGGTTCCGATCCGTTGGGAGTGATCAGTAATCTCGACGGTCAAAAACGCTGGCAGGATCCACCCGCCATAGATCCGGCTCAGCTAGACTATCTTCTCTCGATTGGAGATGAGACTTTTGTCCAATCCATTATCGACGCCTATTTGGAAGATGCTAGCGAGGTTCTGATTGCTTTCAGGAAAGCAGTTAACGATGAATCGGTTGATGATTTTCGTTTTCATGCCCATGCGTTCAAGAGCGGGGCCGCAAATGTGGGCGCGACCTACCTCGTTGAAACATGTTCAAAGCTCGAGGTGATTGGCGAACGAGATTTCAAGGATCAACGGTTTGTATATCTGGCAAAAATTGAACAGCTAGTTACCGATATTCGTATTTGCCTTGATACCGTTTCGACAACCGGTAGCGAAGATATGACTGCCAAAAACAGGTCGGCTAATCCAATTGACCGTCAAACCGCTCTCAGTGACCGCTGAATACGGCGATCCTGCGCGGTTGCCAAGCGCTCCATCTTCCGTACATCCGCTTCCTCCAGATAAAGCGCAGTTTCGGCCCATGTATCGGTAATCTCCAGCAGCTCTTCGAGGCTGACCGGGTTTGCGATTTTACGAGCACGATAGACAGCACGTTCCGCATGAAATCGTTTACGGTTTTGTTTGGTATATTCTATGATGGCGGCTTCACCCATGCCATCTTCTGCCAATATGTCGACGACACCCATGTCGTATAGCTCGGCGGCGGTGAACAACTTGCCCTCAAGGATGAACCGCTCGGTATCTTTCCGACCAAGACGCTGTCGCAGAAAACTGTATGCACCCATACCCGGGAAGAGATTGAATAATATTTCCGGCAGCCCTAGTCGCGCGCTTTTTTCGGCAACCAGTATGTCGAATGCCAGCGCGTGCTCGAAACCACCTCCTAGTGCATCGCCCTGCACCAGAGCCATGGTTATGATCGGCGCACCAAAGCCGGTGCTATTTTCATATTGCATATGGACGCATGTGCGGGCGTATTTCTTCAATGCTCCCAGATCACGGCGACGAATACAATCTGCAAAATGTTTCAAATCACCGCCAAGATTATAAATGCCGGGCGTGTGTGAACCGCATACAAAATAGCGCAAGGGATCTGGTCTTTTTGATCCATCCATCGCATAGTTGGAGTGGAGCCAGTCCTGGACCTGCTGGATCTCGTCGCCAAGTTCATAGGTGTAGCTCGGGCGAGATTTCTGGTTCATGTAGCACCAGAATATTTCATCGGAACGATCAAATCGCAGGTCGATTTCTTGGAACTGTTTATTGAAAATATCAGATTCAGAAGTGGACGAAGCCTGAGCTAGCATATCATTCGCCTCGATCAGCAAACGCTGTTCCACATCATTGGCTGCGCGACTGCGAAATTCCATACTATACTCCTTGTGTGACAAAGGTGCTTGGCGATACTTAGCCTAACAATTTCCACTGCCTACGGTATCGAATTTTATGATATGCCCCATTTCAAAGCAAGTAAAACCAAGAAGATTTCCTAACATACTTAATTGATTCAGAAATTTGCTTATATTTGAATCATTTGAGTCAAAATAGTTCATCCAAATTCGTTAATATCGTCAACAAATGTCACAATCCTCCCATACCGCGATTTTGATTTGCGCCTTTTTTCGGGTACTTGAGCTCATTGAAAACCGTTGTCTTCAACCGGCGTCTGACTCGGCTCCAGCTGATTGAATTACCAATCCGCGGAACGCGCGCGCAGCAGAGCGATTGCCTTTGGTAACTTCGTACACATCCTCTGCAATCGGCATGGCAACCCCGTATTTCTTGGCCAGAGCGATCACTGCCGGCGCGCTTTTGACCCCCTCCGCAACCATTAGCATTTCATCGATGATTTCATCTATATGGCGCCCCCTGCCCAACTCGACCCCAACATGACGATTGCGGCTCAGTGGACTGATGCAGGTGGCGATCATATCACCCATCCCGGTAAGCCCGGAGAATGTTTCCGGTTTGCCTCCCATGGCAACGCCCAGACGCGTGATTTCAGCAAGTCCTCGGGTAATCAATGCGGATCGGGTATTATCCCCGGCTCCAAGACCATCACCCATTCCGACAGCGATGGCGATGATATTTTTAAGCACCCCTCCCAATTCGCAACCCAGCAGATCGGTGTTTGTGTAGACACGGAACAGACCCGAGTGGAAAAGTTGCTGCAGCTGTTTCACGATAATCTCGTCTTCCATCGAGATTACGCTGGCTGCGGCCTGGCCGGCCATGATTTCGCGCGCCAGATTAGGACCGGTCAAAACGCCGACAGGATGACCTGGAAGAACCTCTTCAATAACTTCGGTCATCCGTTTGCTGGTTGCCAGTTCCAGACCCTTGGTCAGACTGATAACGGGAACCCACGGTCGGAGATGTTGCTTTGCTTGTTCCAGTACATTGCGAAAATTGCTGGAAGGGATACCCATGACAAGCACGTCCGCGCCGGACACAGCCTCGCCGATTTCCGATGTTGCGGTCAAAGCTTTCGGTAATTTGACGTCTGGCAAATATTTGCTGTTGCAATGATTGTCGTTAATATCGCTGACAGTTTCAGGATTGCGTGCCCAAAGTTTTATCGGCGCGTTGCGCGACACCAATGACGCCACCGTGGTCCCCCATGACCCTCCACCCAACAGTCCGACTTTCAACTCCATAAACACCCCTTTTCGCCGACCCCTCTAGCGGAAGTCCATCCTGATCAAACTGAAGGGAATTTCAGTATTTTGCAAGGAACTCGAGATGATGCTTGGCGGTGCCTTTGGGATTTTCGATCATCGGAACATGGCCGACATCTTCAAACACGACCGATTCTGCGCACGGGATGCCATTTTCCAACACATCGACACAACTGACATCGATCAATTGGTCATGACGACCCCATATGATAAGTGTCGGCGTCTTCACTTGATCAAGTTGGTCATTCAGCGGGTTGCCCGTGCTATCTTCGACCAAGTTCCAGAATATCTTGTCGAGCAATTCACGGTGCACGGCAAAATCCTCATAGAAGATTTTCCGAAACTGTCCGGGAACTTTCATCGGTTTGTGGGCGATAAATGCGAGCATCCGCTTCACATCGTCGGGGCTGTGTATCTCCAGCGGGTTTTTTCCGTCCTGCGCTTCCTTCTGGAGCTTGCTTTCGCTCGTTCCTACTACCCCGGCATTGTTGAACAGCGTCATGGAAATCAGACGTTCCGGAAAGTCGAGCGCAAATCGCAGTGATACAAAACCGCCCATACTGTTCCCGCCGATATGGCATTTTTCAATTCCCATAGCATCCAGAAAGTCTCGCACGCGCGATGCTTGTGTGACCATGTCATAGTCACGGTTGATATCCCTGATATTTTCTCCGAACCCCGGCAGGTCGGGCGCAATCAACCGGTATTTGCCCACAATCTCTGGCGCATAAGCTGCCCAATTATCCTTGTCACCGCCAAAACCGTGCAGAAGCACCAAGGGTTCGGCATCGGGAGAACCACCTTCCAGATAGGGCCAAAGCATATCACCCACTTTGATCGACTTTACGGTCAGCTTGCCCTTTCTGCGCAAGGCATCTCGGAAGAACCCGAACAAGGTGCGCGGGAACAAAACATAGAGGGCAATCAATGCCACCATGACAATTCCCAAAACTGCAATAAATATATTCATGGCTCGCCGTTACCCCTTTCCAGCTGACAGCTGTGTGTCCAGCCAGCCGGTCATATCATTCAGAACTTCGTCTTTTTCCGGTTCATTGAAAATTTCGTGGAACAACCCCGGGTAGATTTTTAGCATCTTGTCGCGTGAGGAAATGTGGGCGTCCAGAAATCTTGAGCCTTCCGCTGCGGCCAAACTGTCTTTCTCGCCATGGAGCATGAGCAGCGGCAGCGAAATCTGTCCGGTATTTTTCTGAACTATGGCCATGTTGCCAAGCAATTCGGCGGCCAGCCTTGCACCCATTTTGCCATTGTAGACGAGTGGATCGGCGAGATAGTCAGCGACCACTTGCGGGTCACGGCTGATGCCGTCCGGATCGAGCTCGAGCACCCCCAACTTGGGTAAAAACCGGGACAGAAAGCCACTCATTGCCTTCAGGAATGCAGAGGGCTCCTCCGCCGCTTTTATCGCTGGACCGGAGAGCACACAGGCGGCAAATCGGGATTGCTTCGCGAGCAGGTAGGTAGCGCTGATCAACCCGCCCATACTATGTCCTACAAGCACGACAGGTAAATCACGAAAATCCTTCCTAGCATTGGCCAGCAACTGATCGACACCATCGTGAAACACTGAAAATTCCGGAACGAAGCCCGGCGTGCCATCCGATCTGCCATGCCCCCAATGGTCAATCGCATAGACAGCATAGCCCTTACTCAGACAATGTTCTGCAAAATATTGGTATCGCCCCGAATGTTCGGCATAACCATGAATGAGCAGAACCAGAGCTTTGGGATTACTGTCAGGCAACCATTTCTGCCAATATAATTTCGCTCCCGCTGCCTTCGATTCTGCCGGAAGCCCGAAGTTTCCGTCTTCGTGTATCAAGCGATTTTCCTTTTTACGACCACTTCATGATCATGTGCCAGATCATTTTCATATTTGTATAAGATCCGGTCCAGCGTCTGGCTGATCTTGGTCTGGGTGCGAACCATCTCGATTTTCGGCCATGCCGTGCGCTCACCGAGCTGGATCAGTTCGGCTACATCCTCAAGCGGCAAATTGCTCAATATCTTGGATGGTCCCCAGAACATCGTCGGACGTATGATATTGATATCACCGGTATAGTCCTGATTGATAACCGACAGCGCCATACTAGCCATGCTGTTCAAACGCGGGAAATAGGACAGCGGCTTCTGCATCATTTCCACATTGGCGTTGAACCACGCTTTCATGGTCGCCGTCGAAGCATTGCGAAGCGAGGAGAGCGGATTTCGTTTCTGGCTGAAATCAGTGGCAAAAGGCGTGACCAGCGGATTGGCCTGACTGACGATATGATGATTGACACCGTAAAGCCTCGCCAGTCTTTTCGCCGGCAGATCATGAGTGACCGAACCGTCAACCCATTTGCGATTGGGAAGATAGGGAACTCGCTCGCCGCGATGGTTTTTCGCCGCCAATGTCACGGAAGGATAGATACCCGGGACCGCGCAGGAAGCCAGAACCGCTTCCCGAATATAGACATTGGGAGATGCAATGGCGTTGAGCAGGCGTGCAGTCTGGTGTTTTTCTGCCGGTGCGATGGAAACATTGAGATGGCGCCCGGTGAGTTCATAGGCCTCCTGAAATGTCAGATCGGGAAGTAGGTCTGTTAGACGCTGGCGTATTTCGTCCGCCCGTATGCGTCGGGGCCCGCCCAAAAATCCACCCGGACCGTCGTCTTCATCACCCTCGCCGATAATCAGATTCTCTGGTTTGAAAAATGGCGGTATATCCTTGTCACTATGCGTGCTGATCAAAGCGCCGATGATCGACCCGCCGCTGGAACCGGACATGATATCGGGCAGCAATCCTTCCTGCCATAGCGCCTTTGCGACCCCGACATGGAAATAAAGATACGCACCGGAACCGCTCATCAGGAACGCTGATCGTCCATAGCAATGCTGCGCCCGCCGGAAGAAATCGAGTTTTTCCTCAAACGGGATGTCGGTCACCTTGTCGCTCGCCAGATATTCCAGAGAATTTACAATCGCGTCGACATAATCCTGGATAAGCCGCTTGGTGCCAAATTTCGCTTTCTGGTGGAGGCGGGCATGGCCCATTCCGTCCATATTTCCATGAATACCTTCATTCAGAGCGTACAGAAGGCCAGCATTGTCCTGCGCCTTCCAAAACTTGGAGAGGCGTTTCAGACGGCGGCGGATGGAAGTATGGTCAAAATGCTTACTCTCATCAGATGCCTTCCATATGTCGACTCCGGTGGACTTGTCGTGTGCTTTCGCTGCTTTCGACCATTCGGAATAGCTCTTGGCCTGAGCCATTGCTTTTTCCATCTTCAAAGTCGTGTTCAGAATCATTTTCGGTTCACTCTTTCACCAAAATTGCGCTTGGTATCGATCATCGCCCGGGAATCGGACGGCGTACAATCTATCCGCTCCTTATTTCACTTTCGGCTTGCCCCGCCGATTGCTTTTGATGCGACTGTTCTGGGTTTTTTGGCAACCCTTCGATACATCACCGAACCTTCTTTGGGCGCTGCCGCCTTTTTTGATGCCACCACCGTTTTTTTGGTACGGCGTGCGACAGCACTTGGTTTGGCATCGCGCAGTTCGTTAAATGCCCTTTGCAGGCATTCCCTGAAAAACTCAACATCCGGCATTATTTTTCGGTCGGAAATGACGCTGAAGGAGATTGTTCCATTATAGCTTGGCGTTGCAATAAACAGGCCCATTCCATGCGCCAGAGGCGCCAAACCATATTGGTGCGTCAGCTTCGCTCCGTTCATATATAGCTGAATCTGTGGACCGGGAACGTTGGAAACCATCAGATTGCTCATTTTCGGAGCAAACCGTTCGTCGGTCAGAATTCGCGCAACACCCGCCATGGTAACACTTGGAATATGCTTGGTTAAATCAGTCATGATTCGTGCACTGAGCCCGGATTTTGCTGCCTTGGTCTCGCGCGTCGTATCCCTGATTGCTTCGAGGCGTTTGACCGGATCGGCAATATTCGACCAGATTTTGATCGTCATCGCAGATATGTTGTTGCCGGGATTGGCTTCGTCACCCGAACGACTGCGCGCGTTGACGGGGGCGACAGCGACAAGAGAAACCTTGGGAAGTTCTTTGTGCTTGGTCAAATAGTGACGCAAAGCGCCGCTGCAAATCGCGAGTACCACGTCATTTATCGTCGCATCGTTCACTTTGAGACGCATTTTCTTCAGTTCTTCGAGGTCAAATGTGATCGCATCGAACATTTTGTGTGGCGTAACAGGACCGTTGAACCGGGTTTCAGGAACACCGGATTCCGCTTTCTCGTCGCCGCCTGTCAGGTTTTTTTGAGCCGATGACATAAGCGCAGGCGCAAATTTCAGCATTGCCTGGGCCAATTTTACCGGTGAAGTCACCGTACTACTGACCGCACGGCTCAATATCTCGGCGGCTGTCGGCAAATCGTTGACCACCGGCTGGCCTTCGGGCAACGGTATCGCAGGCGTACCTTTTGCATCCTTGTCCGAAAGAGCGGCGAAGAAATGCGCACCAGACACTCCATCAATGGTTGAATGGTGAATCCGCGTCAAAATAGCATAGCTGCCCTTGGCAAAGCCGGAGATATTGTCGAGACCTTCCAGCACGTACATGTCCCAGAGTGGCCGGGTCATATCCAGTGGCTTGCTGTGATGGCGAGCCACGTGAATGCAAAATTGCCGCCAGTCGCCAGGCTCCGGCAGGCGACCGTGCGATATATGTGCCTCGAGATCGAAATGCTCGTCCTTGACCCAGTAAGGGTGGTCGATATCCATCGGTAGCCGGTATAATTTCCGCTTGAACATCGGCGAGACATCAAGGCGTTTGCGCATATGTTCGATTATGTCCTTGAACCGCACCTTCCCACCGGACGCAGTTGACGGATCATAAATATAGACAGCCATCACATGGGTAAGGTTGGTCGCGGACTGAATATACAGAAACTGGGCGTCCTGTGCACTTAACTGGCTTATATTGCTCTGCTCGGTCATCTGTTATGTCCTTTTGGCGGCCCTGTTCATTCAAATATCTTGTCGGCCAGAGCAAGCACTTCGAGACGGGATTTTTCCATACGTCTGGAAAGAGCCCGGAACTTCCGCAAAAGCGCTTTTCGCTCCGCAATCGTGTCCGTAGTGGTCTCACCGGTCAAACCGAGACCCGCTGCCATTTTGAAGCCGTTTTCAAACAGAATTTTACCGATCGAGGCCTCGCTGGTGATCCGGCGGAGCAGGTAGGCCTGCCGCCCCTCTTTCAAAGCCAATGCCACGCAACTCTTCTTGTCAATTGCTTTGCCGGGCTCTAGCCGCGACAAGATATCCAGGACGATGGTATAGGCCTCCACAAAAGGCAAGAACACCGCGTGGCCGATCAGTGGTTGGAACCGGTTGGTTAGACTGGCCAGCTTGACACCCCCCTCCTCCAGCTTCGCTTTCCATTCCGGGTCAGCGCGTTGCAATTCTGCCTTCAGATTCTCCCGATATTGCTGTTTCTCGGGATAGAAAAACTCGAACTTGAACAGGTCGCGAAGCCGGTCTGTCTCATCCCAGAACACATCTTCTGACTTCTCGTCACCGACTTCCCGTGCCTTCAGGATCGATAATTCGATGATCGCCTTGTCGAGAAAATGATGGATGATTGAGTTGCGATAATAGCTCGCGATCGGATGCTGATCAGGCTCGATCGCGTAAACCAGCGTTGAGCCTTTGTCATAGCGAACAAGCAGCCCGTTGTTGACCAGCGTCTCGACAACACGCTGAAAGCCTTCGAGATTCTTGTCTGTCAGATCATCGCTCAGCCGGATATCACGTTCCCGGGCCCAGCCAGTCAAAAAGATTATCACGGCGCGCAGTTCATCTGCTGTCATCGCCCGCGGAGCCGTGCCGAGCAAGCAAAGGCACATAAGCGAAGTCAGGGTCAGCGGCGTCGCCCGATTGGCCTGTACGGCAACTTGAAAAGCCATTTTGGACAAGGCCAAACGATCGTTCGGATCGGGTGCCTTTTTCACAATCACCGGCTCGCCAAAGTCTACATAAACTTTGCCCATCGGTTCGCGCAGGCTGCGAAGATAACCGATGAACCAGCTCAGGGACTCCGGCTTCTTGATCCGCCCCGTCTGCTCGCTAGCATATTCTTCCACATCCCGGATCAGATCGAAACTGGTGACAACCGGAATGATATGCACATTTTCGATATCGTTGCTGTGCGCGCTGTCCATGACATATTTGAGCAAGCCATAGCGTGGCGGCATCAGCTTGCCGAGCCGCGAACGCGTGCCTTCGAACGCCCAGGTCATCGGGAAACGTTTTTCGAGCAGATAGCTGACATAGTAACGCAAAACGAGCTTGTAGACGGGATTATTCTCGAAACTCCGCCGGATGAAAATTGTCCCGGCACGGCGCAGCATGAAACCGAGTCCAAAAAAATCCAGATTGATGCCGCCAAATAAATGAATGAGGGGCAAGTCGTTTTGATAGGCAAGATCGGTAGCGGTGACACCATCGATATAGGTTTTATGGGTAAACAACAGCAAGGTCGGATGTTCCCGCATCGTTGTGCGCAAACGGGTCAACTCCTTGCGGTCAAAAACCACCTGGTCCTCATAACCCTGCGACAGCATGAACCGGTCGAGTTTTGCCTTCATATCGATAAACATGGGACTGGGCCGGGCGATCAGCTCCTTCATATATTTTGCGGCTTGTTCGTAGAGCGCCACTTCGCTCTCGCCCAGATCACTGGAAAGCTTGGTCATCGCGGCCCGGAACCGCGCATCGCTGCGCAGGCCATCCGCCACATGCCGGGGCACCTTATAGCGTCGTCCCCGCAACCCGCGCTCGGCAATATCCAGCACAAGGCCGGCTTGGCGAACTACAAAGGCAGAAAATTCGGCATTGTCGGTCTGATCATAGTCCTTGCTGAGTTCGGCAAACCGTTGCTCAAGTTCGCCGATCGTCGCGGGTTGGCCGGCGAGGCAATGAGCTCGGCGCTTGTTGCGCAAAAGAATGGATTGAGCGCGAAAGCTACCCGGATTGCGCGGATCCCCAAAAATGACATGACGCATTTTGACCGCCCTGCTTTTTTCGAAATTGGGGATCCGCCAGGCAATACGAACCGGCACAACCAAAGTATCCGGATTTTCCTTCAGTTTTTCCCCCAAAGTGCCGAGGCGCAATTTCGCGCGTTCGTCAGATAACGGCAAGGAAACCCAGTTCAGTTTCCCGCCGGGTCCGCCCTCGGCGATGGATGTGTGAAGCCAATCGAGCAAATGGCGGCGCTCGACACCGTTGCGCGCGTCAATGATAAATAGCTTCGGGCCCTTCGCCAGTAACGGTCCGGAATTTGCCATTGGTGTTGCTTCTTCCATCCCCGCTCCTAGAATTCAGGCTATTCCGCCGCCTGCATTTTTGTAGGCTTTACCACCGCTGGCTTTCCTGGAGAGGTAGATCGACTTGCGGGCTTCTTGGCAACGGATTTCTTCACCGCAGTTTTTTTGGTACCAGATTTCTGCAGGGCGGGCTTCTTCCGAGCCACCTTCTTTTTTGCTGCAGGCTTGTTCGCCACCGCAGCCGGTTTCCGGGATCGCTTTGCACCGGTCGCCTTGTTTGCCGGTGCGCGTTCCTCGTCAACAAGCGCTGCAAGTGCTTCCTCTTCTTCAGCTTGCCCCAGAGCCTCGAGGAACATCCCGCGCACTTCTGCGACATGCTCATTCATCGTCCGAACCGACCATTTGCTGGTATCCACGGCAGGCAAAACATCAACCCTGACCTTTGCCGGGCGCATCAAAAACTCGTTTTTCGGAGCGACATCTCCGGCGTTGTGAATGACGATAGGCACCATCGGCACACCCGCCTGGATCGCCATATGAAAGGCTCCCTTTTTGAACGGGCCGAGTTTCGGCGAAAGGGTTCGCGTGCCTTCCGGCGCGATGACGATGGATTTGCCGTCAATCTTGATGGCATCAATCAGCGGAGCCATCGCCTTGATTGCGCTCCCGGCATTGGCACGGTCAATGAAAACTGTTCCGGCCAATTCCATCAGCTTGCCGATCACCGGCGTGTCCCGAATCTCCTTCTTGGCCACCCCGCCCATGTCCCGGCGGATCAGTTTGGCCAGGATCATCACATCGGCTTTGCTCTGATGGTTGAAGACAAAAATACACGGCCGCGAAGTCCACAGATTTTCCTCGCCGCTCACTTCCAGCTCGCAGCCTGTCAGCGCGGTTGCAATATCACCGAACAGGCCGGTTGAAAAATTCATCGCTTCGCGCTGGGATCCGGTCAGCGCCCAGATCGGCAGTGAAGCGACCGCAGACCCGATCAGCGATCCAGTGGCGTAGATCGTCCGGATATAGTCCACCGGCTTGCCCTGCCCCCGGCTTTCATATTTTTCCAGGGGCCAGTCATTCTCCCGCGCCACTTCGCGCAGTTTCGTATTCGGATTCAGCGGCCGCGGCTTGCCGACCCGTTCGAGCAGTTCGATATCGTCATAACTGTCTGAATAGAAATAGCTGTTGTCGAGATCCAGGCCATAGTCCGCGGCCAGACTTTCGGCTGCGATAACCTTGCCTTCGCCGAAGCATAAGGGCCGGATAATATCGCCAGTAAACTCGCCATTCTCGACTTCATACTGCGAGCACAGCACATGCTCGATATCGAGATCACGCGCGGTCGGCTCGATCTGGTAGATAGTGGCGGATGACACGATGGCGATCGTATGGCCCTTGGCGCGATGGGCTTCAATCAGCGCCCGCGCCTCGGGATAGACTTTGCGCGCAATATATTTTTCGTAAAGCTCTTCGCCAAATTCAAAATAGCTCTCTTCGGTTACGCCTTTCATGAATTTCGCCGCACCGGTCATCAGCCCGGAGAAGCCCATATTTCCAGTGCTATATTGCGCCATCACATTCATCGTTTCAACGATTTGCTCGGCGGTCATTTCCCGTCGCTTGATTTTCTCCCACAACATCGCGGTGGCCGAATAACCGGCGATGATGGTTCCATCGAAATCGAACAGGGCGGCAATATGCGCGCCTTCCGGAGCATCCAAAACGTCCTGCAAATGGGATTGATATTCAGTCATTTTATTTCCGGTCATTCAAACGTCCTTCGCCCAAAACCTATCGTGCCAAAAAACCGGACCTTTTCCCAGCTAATATTGGAGATAGCGTCGATGCCACTGCGCGATTGGTGGCGAAAGTCCCTTTATGGTTCAATTCTCACCGAAGGACAAAGATTTCTGCAGAGGCAGGTTGGCAGAACGGCAGGGATTCGAATTGGGTCCTTTCTGCACGGGCCGCAGGACGATTTTCCCATCATGCCTCCGCTCCTGCCTCGGCGAATATTATGCGTGCCGCGATATGGGTTGCGGGGCCGCGCTATGATCGCTACACGCTGCCGCGTCTATGAGGTGCGTTGGCTGAGTGGTCGAAAGCGCCGCACTCGAAATGCGGTATGCCAGCAATGGTATCTAGGGTTCGAATCCCTAACAGACAAAAATTCAGGTAACCTTGCGTTTGAGAGAATTGCCGCGGTCACCCGGTATATCCACCCAAAGTCCTGACAGGTCGTTGCTTCTGCAATCCAACACGCCAGGCAGCCGTTTGCCGACTTGTGTGGGCAGAGCAGCCAATAGAACGAAATAGCGCCGCGGGAGAGATTATATCGAGCAGAACATATCCACCAGATACAGCGGTTCCTAAAAATTCTCTAACGATTGACAGCAACATACACGAGGCTCGATCAACAGTAAAAATTGCATTGCTCCGACTTTGGAGCTGACAGCAGATGCATCAAATATCTTGCTCATACTCGCTTACTGAATCGATGTTGGATATTGCATTTATTGCTTCTGATATTTTGATCGCAGCCATAGGCTGTTCCAACTCATCCAGCTCGGACAATATTTTACGAAGAGATTTCGCAATATCCTGAATTTTCGTACTTCTGTCCATTTCCCTGCTTCCTCCCGGCGCTTGGCAGTTATTCGGAGGGATTTATGGATTTGTTACAGCAGGTTGATCGACGCGCATCAATAACGGTCGAAATTGTCCGAGCGAAGCCGGCAGTCCTCATGTTGATCGCAGCCGAGTTTGCTCAGAACCGGAAATTTTGACCCCTTTGTACTGCTCATCATCATAAGATTGGCAAGCAATATTATTTGCCGAGGGTCACACGGGTCACACCCCCTAAAGTGAAAAAACCGGTGGCAGCAGACACGGACTATTTGGGCATAAGATCAACAATCTCCTTGGCGATGGAGAACCCGCCCAGCGGCCGGAAAGCGTTCCAGCGAGGCGCAGGGAGGTGCGCGCAAGAAACAGCATGAGGCAGCAGGGTCATATTGCTGGCTTATCAGAAGGGGAAGGTTGTAGGAAAGAGGGGTTTTGGGGGATAGTTTCGGGTATTGGTGCGTTTGTAACCGTAATCTAACTAGTCCATATATGCTTTATACCGCGTTGAGGACGGAAAGCGTGTCCCGCATAATCGATTGTCCCTGTTTCGTTAGTTGCAACTGATTAACATAGTGACCGTCCTGACGCGCCGACCAGAATATGTAACCTTTACTTTCGAGGATATTCAGATAGCGAAGCGCGATTGTCTCGGGGAGCGATATACGGCGGAATATATCCGCTACGGATATATTCCGTTCCTCATCAGTCGCGATGACGAGCTGGATCAGAATTTTCCACACGGGTTCGCCCAATGCCGTCAATTCCTCCCCCAGATTTTTCGCTTTGATTTGATGAAAACGCTCAATTACTCTGGCCAGTGATAGCAGCTCCAGTGTCGCTTCATCTCGCGATTTTCGGTTGCTCAGCCATTTCGTATTTCGCTCCAAATCTGCAACATAATCCACGAGATGGTGAATTCCGTCCACGATTGGCGGATTGTCTGTTTCGACTGCCTCAAGCTGTTGAAGTTCATGATCCTTGACGGTTCTTTTCGTCATTTTTTGCCTGTTCATTTTTATACCCATAATCAACACGGCGGCTGTCTGCGGCGTATCGTCCTGCGCCGACATCTAGACACGGGTTGGGTTTATCGAATTTTCATTCTATATGACATCATTCGCTCAGGTTATAACGATAGTAAGCATATGAAAATACAAACATATTTTAGCGGCTGTTACGAAAATACCTTTCAAAGTTTCACGATTTTACTTGTGTCATCTGTTGTTTGAGTGAAATTTGCTTCTGGCAAAGCGAGGGTTAATGGCATTTCGTCAGTTTGACATCAACATTCAGGACTTGCAGACATTTTTGGCGGTTGCCGAATGTTCGAGTTTCAGTGACGCAGCACTAATGATGGGTAAATCGCAACCCGCAATCAGCAACCGGATAAAACTGCTTGAAGAAAAATTGCAGAGACAGTTGATCACCCGCGATACCAAATCTGTTCGGCTCACTGACGAGGGGAAAAGACTCCTGACACATGCTGTGAATCTAGTCGAAAAGATGGCGATTCTACATGACGAATTTCACGAAAAGGGGGGAAACCGGAAATCTATCGTCAGGGTTTACTCGCCGATCATGATCAGTGCGGCGTCCATGCGAAGTGCAATCAAAGAGTTTGAAGTCCAAAATCCGCAAATTACCATAGAATATATAGACGACACGCCTGCACGCTGTATTCAAAGCGTCATCGACGGCAAATCCGATGTAGCAGTGATTGTCGAAGTTCCTTTGCCACCGAACGCAGAGTTCAGACCCTTATTCAAGGATAACTGCCAAGCCATATCGGCCGCAGACCATCCCTTGGCCCGGAAAAAATCCGCAAGCCTCTCGGAAATTCTGGAATATCCAATATTGAGCCCGGATATGTATATGGTATTGAGGCAAGAGATTATCGTTGAAGCCGAGAAGCGAGATGCCAAGATTACATTTGTACCAGAAGCTTTCGGAGTGACAAACTTCGTTTCCCTGTTGGCAATGGCGTCGTCGGATATGGGTGTCGCAATTAATTCAACCAATTTTATCCCCACATCATTTGAAGGGGTCGTCGGCATCACGGATATCGAAGGTTGCAAGTTCGAACGCACTTTTGGACTTGTCACTGCCACAGGCAGGCGACTTTCGCCGCCAGCAGGGTTATTCTGCGAACATATGGCAAGAATATATTCGTAACCGGAGATAACAAAACGTCCGCTTCCCAACCAATTCCTGTCCACCTGCCTTCATCGATCAACCGGCAGGTTGGAGGAACTTAATTTGCCTTCTGGAGTGATGGTTTTGGACCGATAGATGAAGGACGGCTTCCGTGTCTGGGTCAAGCAAGCGCGTAATTCGCCTAACCCCTCTCCTTCACCACAGCGAAATCCCGATGCGGCGCTTGCATCTGATCCCAAAGCGCCTAAATTGTCAGCATGATTTCAACCGATCCCTTCAAGTCCGGCAATCCCCTGCCTGCCGACACGCCCGCCATCCTCGATGCGCGCTTCGCGATTGGCGATGTCGTCCGCCATCGCCTGTTTGATTTTCGCGGCGTGATCTACGATATCGATCCAGTATTCGCCAATAGCGAAGAATGGTATGAGGCCATTCCAAAGGATTTGCAGCCGCCGAGAAACCAGCCATTTTATCACCTGTTCGCAGAGAATAACGACAGCAGCTATGTCGCCTATGTCAGTCAGCAGAATCTCGTGTCCGACGATAGCGGTGAACCGATAGGTCATCCCGATGTCGCGCGGGTGTTTCGGGCGACCGAGAGCGGTCGATATCAGCTACACGGCATTCACCGGCACTAAAGCCGCCGTCGTCAGCGTGGTCAGGACTTGATCTTCCAGCCCGATTTCAGCAGAAAATAGCATAATAATGCCAGGCCGATGTTGATCGCGAGCAAAATCAGTGCTCCCGCTACAACGGGCGAATCCGCCTCGCCCAGAAAACCGTAGCGAAATCCGGAAATCGCGTAGAAAAAGGGGTTGGCGTGGCTCACCGCCTGAAACGCCGGAGCGAGACGGTCGATCGAATAGAATGTCCCGGACAGAAGCGCCAATGGCGCAACCACGAAATTGGTGACCGCAGCGGCATGGTCAAATTTTTCAGCCCAGATCGATGTCAGCACGCCAAGAAAGGACAGCATCGCTGCACCCATGATGCCAAACCACAGCACCGCCCACCAGTGGGTAATTCCGACATTGACACCCGGCCAGATAAACATCGCCAGCCAGACCGCAAATCCGACCAGCGCCGCCCGTGTCATCGAGGCTGCGACCAGAGCGGCCAATAGCTCTCCGACCGATAATGGCGGGGTCAGATAGTCAATGATGGTGCCCTGTATCTTGCCGACCAGCATCGAAAAGCTGCTGTTGGCAAAGGCATTTTGCAACATGCCCATGCAGATCAGGCCCGGCGCGATAAAGTCGGCGAACGGAGCACCCAATATGAGGCGGTCGCCGCGTCCCAGAGCAACCGTAAAAATGATCAGGAACAATAATGTGGTGATCGAGGGGGCCCAGATCGTCTGCAGTTGAACCTTGTAAAACCGCCGAACCTCTTTCCCGTATAGCGCCGAAAACCCGGCCCAATTGACCCCGCGAATGACCGGCACGCCCGGCTCGGCAAAGCGCATGGCATTTGCAGGCCCGTCTGTCGTTTGATCTTTTTCGGGTTGGTCGAGCATATTCCTTCCGCCTATCGGCTCCCACCGCCGATCACAACCCCATATCGTGCGGGTATCGCGCTTATATCATAGCATTATCGTGGTTGTATATTCACCCCGGCAACCCTATATCGCCCCGAACTCGAGATGATTAGGACTTTGCATGGCTTGGACGGATGAGCGGATCGATTCGCTGAAGAATATGTGGGAAAAGGGCCTGACCGCCAGCCAGATCGCGGAAGAACTGGGCGGCGTCAGTCGTAATGCGGTGATCGGCAAGGCCCATCGTCTTGGCCTCAAGTCGCGCCCGTCTCCGGTCAAAGCCAAGCCCAAAGCGAAAAAAGGTGTAAAGCCTGCGGTCAAGGCGAAAAAGCCACCGACCAAAAGCGGCAAGACTGCCAAGCCCAAGGAAGAACATGTCGCGCGGCGCGCGATGCCGCCGCCAACGCCGGCTGCCCGCACCCATGCTGCACAACAGGCCCGTCAGCCCAAACATGACGGCCCGAAGATCGTGTCCGTCGGCCCCGGCGGCTTCTTGCGTCAGGGTCCGGGCGACCAGCAGGCCCCGATTCCGCCGGCACCGCCGCGGCGTCTGGTTCCGGCCAAGCCGAGCGAAGAAATTGCCGACAAGACCAGCCTGCTGGATCTCAATGACAAGATCTGTCGCTGGCCGATCAACCATCCCGGTGAACCGGATTTCCATTTTTGCGGGCAGGAAGTGAACCCTGGCTTTCCCTATTGCGTCGAGCATTGCGGTCGCGCATTTCAGGCGCAATTGCCGCGCGGCACCCGTCGCCCGCCTCCGCCGCTGCCATTTGGCGGACCGCGGGTCCGATAGGCGGTTCGCGCGGGATCTCGTGATTTTACAGTCCTTTGGCAGATGAGCTCATA
>RCMY010000249.1_pt1 | contig 50545 bp, 34 predicted proteins | sample 2041341 | NCBI WGS metagenome assembly RCMY01 (sample SAMN09708234, study PRJNA481090) | Marine sediment metagenome, whole genome shotgun sequencing project.
TTGACGAGGCCGGAGATCGTGCCGTCGGCGGTGAGCGCCGTGCCGTCGTAGACCTTGGAGGCCGACGGGGTGGTCACGGTCAGCGTGGCGGGATCGATGGTGAGCTTACCGTCTGTGACATTGGTAGTGCCACCCGAAAACGTATAATAGTACTTTCCATCGACGAGGAAGTAGTTCACGCCTCCTGCTGTGCCTGTCTTTGCGCCAGTAGGTGCACCGACGGTCAGTTTGTCTTTGTTGAGGCCCATAGAATAGGTTCCGGCATCAGTACCTGAAGCCTTAGCAGCAGTCGGCCCGACGGTTGCGTACGCACTCGTATTCGTTCCAGCGGACACAGTATCGGAATCGGACGAATCAGAAGCCGCAGTAGCCACGCCTTTCACCTCAAGGGTGTAACCAGTGACGCTCTGCTCTTCGCCGTTATATGTCTTCTCAGCGGTCCCGCCGGTCAGAGTCACGTTCAGAGTTTCTGCCCATACCGCGTAGAGGGTGTTGCTCGTATCGTCCGCCGCGTAACTGCCACCAAGAATGTAGTCGACAGTATTGTCGCCAGAATTATTGCTCCAGCCAATCAGAACATAGCCTTCACGAGTGAATCCGTCGGTCGGCAGGGTGAACGAGTTGTCAGACGTGCTCTTATTGCCGTTGAGGTCCTTGTCAGTGTAATCAGCTGAGCCAGAACCGCCGTTTGCATCAAAGTGAATCTTCGTTACGCCGATGGTGGCATCGACATAGTTGGCAGTAATGGTGACCACTCCGCCAGTCGCCTTGGAGGCGTCGAGGGTGATTGTGGCGCCTGGGTCGTAAGGGTCACCGTTGTACGTCCAACCAGAGAGTCGCTTTCCAGAAGGAATGTGATCCGAGTCGAGCGAAGCCGGCAGTACCACCGTTGCGCCATCGCTATAGGTAGCCGAGTCCTCGAGAGTAGTCTCGTTGGCGCCTGGCGTCGAATAGATGACTGAATATGAGCCGTTCTTCTTCCAGTGGGCAGTCAGCGTGACATCAGAGGTAACCGGAGTCGCGAAGTTGTAGCTGGAATCGTCGTTGTACCAACCGATGAACGTGTACCCTTCCCACGTAGGCGTAGAAACAGAGAATGTGTCACCGTATTTAACGGTGAAGCTCGCATCCTGGCCGCTGGACAAACTTCCACCATTCGCGTTGAGCGTAACGGTGTACTGGTTCTTCGTCCAGCCAGCATACAGAGCAAGGTTGTTCACTGGCATCTTGAGCGTGCTGAAAGCGACTTTGCTTGTGCACTCGGGGTCGAGATACCATCCAGAGAAGGTATAGCCCGCGTGTGAAACGCTAGGGGAACCTGGGTCGGAGACTGCTGCCTCATACTTATAAGTTTTTGATCCAATGGCCACATTGCCGATACTATCAAACAAGTCCAGGCTTGGGGTGTTGCGGCTGAAGCGAATCATCAATCCGCTGCCATAATCTCCAGTGCGGGAGCTTACCCCTTCTCCTACCGATGCGGTATTCCAGCTATAGCCCCCGTCGACGCTGTACTCGCTGAGAGTAAAGCCAGTGTACTTGTTAGTAAAATAGAAAGGACCACCAGACGTAGAGATGTCTTGGTCTAGCGTCCACGAGCCGTCGAGCGCTTCCTTATAGAAGCGTACACGCCCCCCAGTTTGTGAATCGTTCCTACTGCTTAAGCTCAAAGTTTGCGTCGTACCAGAAACAGAAGGGTCCAAACCCACAAATATAAATGCATCAAGGAATGTGAGTCGAGTGTCGCCATGGTACCAAACTTTATCACTTGGCCAAGAATATCCTGCTTGAGCAAGCGTCTCCCCATACAGACCATTGAAAGTATTGGAGGATCTACCAGAGGTAAAAACGATTTTCATATAGTCGCGGTTGTAGTAGACGTTCAGCACGGTCGTTCCATCAGCGCTCACGGTCTTGCTGTCGTCACAGGTGCTGTAATGGAAGCCAGTGTAGCTCTCGCCCTTGTACTCGTCGTCGACGCTCACCGGAGAGCCCGTCGCAGCGGTCTTGGTATACGTCTTCTCGTAGTCGTAGCCCGTGCCGGTCACATTCTGCTTCCAGATGACCACGGAGTATTGCGTGTCCGATGCGGTCCACTTGGCATAGAGGGTAATGTCCCCCTTGAGGGCATGATCCCAACTAAACGGAGAGGTGCAGGCAGCATCCGTATACCAACCATCAAACGTATATCCCGTCCGTGTGGGAGCAGGAGCGTCGTCTGACTTCAGCGTATAGGTGGCAAGATACTGTACCGGCGACACGAAGGAAGCGCCATTCCCCTGATCGCCGGTGTTGAAGGTAATCCAGTATCCCGTATCGAACACAGGGTAAAGGTTAATCGAGCCCGTTACGGTCAGCGGAGAAGTTAGTGCGGTAGTAGCCGTCTTGTCGGTATTCCAACCGACGAACTTCTTGTTTGAGTCAGTCGAGGTGGCGGTGACGTCATCGAGAGTAACAGACGCAGAGCCATCAGTCAGGACGACCTTCTTCGAGGTGAGCACGTTCTGTGTTGTGCCAGAAGCTTCGTCGTAGAAGTTGACGTAGACGTATGCCTGGAACTTCGCAGTGAGTGTGATACTTGAGTCCGTTGTCCCAGTAGTGATTGCCTGGCTGAAATCGAATTTGGTTCCATCGGCCTTGTACCATCCGAGGAACTCGTAGTAGACGGCGTTGCCAGCCGCATCAGTCGTCGACGCCTTCGTCGGCGTAGCGGGCTCGACAAGCGTATTGCCAGTCTTCACGATCTGGTATGAGACAGACTTGCCAGCCGTGTTCGTAAACGTATAAGGAGTTTTGCCATCATCAAGCACAAAGTTGTACGTGTCGCGGGCAATGCCGTCCTTCGTACCGATGATCGCATAGACGGAGAAGCCCTCGGACTCGAACGAGGCCTCGTCGTTGGAGACGCTCTCGACCTTGTCGTCGGAAACCACAGACGCGCTGCCGTTGTCCTCCACGTGAACAACCTGGAAGCTGTCGCCCTCGACCGCTTCGGAGGTGTTGAGCTGAACATGGACGAGCGCGGGATCCGTCGGCTGAATCTCGTTGCCGTCGGCATCCTGGAAGGTGATGTCCACGGCGAGAGCGTCGACAACGTTGCCCTCGACCACAGCTTGAGCCTTATCAATTGCCGTCTCGCTATTTACCGTCGCGACGCTCATCGTGGTGCCCTCGGGGAAGGCGCCCTCATCGGCTGCGGCAGTTACGGAGACGCCATTGGAAGCGGATCCGTTGAAAGACTGCGCTGGCATGCTCGGCGTCGCCGGAGTTTCCTCGGCAGTTGCCTCCGGCGTGGCAGTCTCGGTCGTCACGGGCTGAGCGTCCGTTGAATCGCTGGTAGCGGAATCGGTAGTGACGGGCGTAGCGGTTGCACTGTCAGCAACAGAGGAGCTCTGGTCAGAGCCGCTAACGGCTTCAGACGCCGTCGAAGACGACTCGTCGGTCGACGTAGACGTCGTCGAGTCGCTCGCGCTCTTGTCCAGTACCTGTACTGCTGCCTCGCTGCCCGTCGTGGCCGACGACGCGGTGTTGGCCATCGCCGTCATCCCGTTCTGAGGCAGAGCCATCAGTACCGTCAATAAGATGGCGGTAAATTTGTACAGGGCATCCTTGTACCGTCTGGCATGTTTTCTACTCATAGCTCACTACCCCTTCAACGATGGCCTTCCCTTCCCAAGGAAGGCCAAACACCACAACCGCGTTCAAGCTTTCAGGCAATCGATACGGATATGAACAGAACTTATATTTACTATACCAGTCGCAGAAGACACCAAACGCATCTGGAGCTGCATAATTGAGTTATTTTTTATGTTAATTTTAACATCAAGGGCTTACGTTGGTCTACTGGTAGTGACCTCCCCGCCAGCGACGGGGATTGATCCAACGTGGGCAAATAGGCTCTGGTACCTGATAATATCTCTGTTGAGGTACTTGAGGGTTAGTTGAGGTATTTAAGATCTGTAGACCCGTTATGTTGACTCACGAATGGTGCGCGAGAAGGTAACGATAGATGCTTTGCGTCACGAATGTGTCACGAAATGGGCCGCGGATTGAGGGCCCTATACAGCGCCGAAGGCTGGGAATGGAGGACGTGAACGCGGGCCATACAGAATCGGCTAGTTATTCAGCGACCTCGCAGAAGTGTAGGACAACGCATGGCAGCGCATCAATAGTATTTACCACTTCATGTGTAATTTTTAACGTTGTGCTACCATTAGTTCAACAGAGAGGAGTGAATATGGATCTTCGACTTAAGAAAGTTCGAAAGCAAGCTGGGTTGAAGCAGAAAGAGTTAGCCGAAAAGATCGGCGTGGACTGGCGCACGTATGGTTCGTGGGAGCGCGGAGAGAGAAACATGTCCTTCGCGCAGGCGTGCAATTGCTGCGACGTCCTGGGCTGCTCCCTAGACGAGCTCGCGGGACGCGAGTGGCGCCCGTCCTTCTCCGACCCCCAGGAGGAGGAGCTCCACAGATGCTGGCAGGTCAGCACCGACGAGAACAGGCACGCGCTCCTCGTCATGGCCCGCAACTCGGCGGGCGAGTCTCTAAATGTGGCAGACCCTGCTCGCGCTACAACCAAGGGAACGTAGCCAGTGAGAGAGACGCTTGAAGGCGAGATAAGATTTCGGTAGATGGATGGGGTGGAAATAATGAGTCCAGATGGAACGCCGGATATCTCGGATGCCACGAAGGTCATCGAGGCAACGGACAAGCTGGCTGCCACGTTTGGAAAGGTGTTCCCGGGGATTACCGACTGGAGCGCAGACGTTCATGAGAGCGGTAGGACAAGCAGAATCCTACGTGACGTCAAGAAAATAATGGCTGCGCAGAAAGAGCTTGGCCTGAGCGATGAGACGACCGACTTCCTCTCCTCTGATGCCATCAGGAGACACGGAAGGTACGAACGTTTCGAGGGTATCGCATTGAACGCCATCCCATCAATTCGTAGTAACAACCGGGCTGGTGAAATCGATAGTGAGTGGGCCGAGAGGTTCTTCGACAACGCAAGCGTAGTGTACGATGAGGAGATGCAGAAGGTCTGGTCAGCTCTTCTGGCCGGCGAGGCCAACGAGCCCGGCACGTTCTCGAAGCGCACGATGTCGATACTCGCCGACATGAGCGCGGAGGACGCGAGATTGTTTCGAACCCTCTGCGGATATTGCTTCATCCCGTATTCCGACGCAGGCGAGTCCGTGGAGAGTGAGGATCCCGTCGTCATCATGATTCCCGACAAGGAGCGCACCAGTTACAACGATGGCGCGCTGTCGGTCGAGGGCGTGAGCACCCTAATATCGTATGGGCTCGTTGTCACCGCCGTCTCGAGGGTGCTGACATTTGACCAGGTGGGTTATTCCATCTACCTTGACACTCCCAAAGGTAGATTTGCCATGGTTAGTCATCAGCACGACGAACTGAAGCTCATCTTCAAATATGCGGTGCTTACGCCCGCTGGTTGCGAGCTCGCCAAGCTATGCGAATTCGCGTCAGCTGATGACTTCATCAGAGTCCTCACTAACTTATGCGAACCGAAGAACGTTACGGTCGTGAAGGTGTAGGACTGACGCTGGCATCTACAAGAGTGCCCCGGTGAGTCTGCCAAGACAATCCACCAGGGCAGGGCCTCGAAGGGAGGAATATTGGACCGACGAATCTCGCCACACGCCAACGTTCTTGACCTTTCGGCGAATATTCTAGGGTATTTTACATATATGTATATTATTGGAGGATAGATGGGGGAAGAGTACACGATTCGAGAGCATGAAATAGGATGTGGCTATTCAGTCCTTGTTCTGGCTCCGTATGATCCCTCGCGAGATGACTTCCTCCAGAAGATGAGGAAAGACAGGAAGTCAGTCGAACGGTATCGATTGATCACGCGAGCCGCAGGCAAGGTTTGCGAGTTCGGAGTCATGAAGGCAAGACAGATCGAGCTGCTCAGGACCATCGACGCCAGCCTATCGCTCTTCGAGATTTTCATTGGAGGCGAGGTGATCAGGGTCATGACTTACGTAGGGAAGAGAGCCGGAGGAGGGCAGGAGGAGTGCGTGCTTCTGTTTGATTTCAAGGGACACCAAGGGAAGACGGGAAAGATCTCGTCGAGCGACCTTATCAAGGGAAAGAAACTCGCGGGCATCGCAGCAGAACTGATGGGAGGAGAGTGACATGGCCATTGTTAAGAGCGACAGCTTTGAGGACGCCCTCCTGGGTGAAGAGACGGAGTCCGAGATCGCATTCGACCACGCCATGGATATCGCCGGGATGACGTATGACTTTATGCTCAAACGCGGAATGACACGGACGGACCTTGCGAGGGCCATGGGAAAGAGGCCCAACCAGGTGACTCGCATCCTCCAGGCCCAGGGCAACATGACGCTGATGTCGATGGCATCAATCGAGAAGGCGCTGAAGATCAGGTTTCGGATTGTGCCGACATCGGGTGACCAACGCGAGGCGTCTTCTTCGTTCGTGCCAGTTTCCACAATGAGGGAGGGCACTTGGAAGCCCTCGGACGTCTCCTACGTGGCGGGGGCGAGCAGATGAGTGACAGCTACCTGATCACCGACGTCATCGTCAATGACGTCATCTTGTTGGATGAGGAGATCCACGTCGACCTGAAGGGTCCCGAAGGAAAGTGCAACGTCTCCATTGACGTGGGATGCGACGAGGGACCTTTCGAGAAGGGCGATGATAGGAGATACACGTTTAAGTCGGAGACGATGGTGACCGTGACCATGGACGACCCTGACAAGAGTCATATCTTCCTAAGTGCGCTCGTTCGAGTCGGAATCGCAGCCAGCTGCGAGGAGGGGCGCACGGAAGAGGAAGCCCACCTTACCCTGCTCGAGCGATCCCTTTACGAGGCGTACTCGTTCGCGAAATCGTTGATTCTCGCAGGCACGAGACTCTCTCCGATGAACGGCATGATCATTCCGGACGTCGATCCGAAGAAGCTCCTCGAGGCCGTCATTGAGGCTCGTGGAGATTCTCCGAAATAGGAGTCTGAGCGAGACCAGGCAAAAATACACCCCGGTGAGTCCGCCAAGACAATCCACCGGGGCAGGGCCTCGAAGGGAGGCATGTCGAGTATGACACAGAACGGGTCTCCCATGACCGCCGTCATCTACGCCCGATTCTCGTGCTCTAAGCAGCGCGAGGCGTCCATCGAGGACCAGCTGAGGGTGTGTCGGGACTGGTGCAGGCGAGAGGGATACTCGGTCGTCGCCGAGTACTCCGACTACGCCATCAGCGGCCGCACCGACGACCGGCCCAAGTTCCAGGAGATGATAGCGAATGCCGGCGAGAGCGAGATAGTCCTCGTCTACATGATGGACCGCTTCAGCCGTGACGCCTTCGATGCGCCGATCTACAAGCGCGAGCTCGGGAAGCACGGCGTGCGCCTCGTGTCCGCGCTCGAGGCCATCCCCGACTCCCCCGAGGGCATCATCTACGAGAAGTTGTTAGAGGGAATCGCCGCCTGCGAGTCCGCGAAGACGTCGGTGCGCACGAAGCGCGGCATGGAGGGCAACGCCCTCAAGTGCAAGGACAACGGCGTGAGGGTCTTCGGCTATCGCGCGGACGCCGACGGGCACTACCAGGTGGTGCCGGATGAGGCCGCCATGGTGCGCGAGGCGTACGAGCGCCGCATCTCCGGAGAGACGTGCGGCTCGATAGCCGAGGATCTCGCGCAGCGGGGCGTGAGGACCTACACGGGAAGGCCCTGTGGGTACATGATGGTCTATCAGATGCTGCAGAACGAGAAGTACAAGGGAGTCTACTTCTTCGGAAGCGTGAGGCGGGAGGGTGGCATGCCGAGGATCGTCGACGACGGGACGTGGGACCGCGCGCAGCACGTCCACGGCAAGAAGAGGCGCGCCGCAGAGAGCTGGGGCGACTTCGTCCTCTCCGGCCGCGTGATCTGCTCCGCGTGCGGGCGCACGATGCCGGGAGTCTCCGGAAGGAGTCACAACGGCCTCAAGTACGAGTACTACGGCTGCAAGCACTGCGACATGAAGGCCGTGCGGCGCGACTGGCTCGAGGGTGAGACGGTCGAGGCCCTCCGCTCCATCCTGAGCGACCGCGACGAGGCCCTCAGGATAGCCCAGATGGTCGTGGACTCGCGTACCGACCACGTGGCCGACGACGAGAGAAAGCGGGCCACGGCGGCGCTCAGATCCGCCGAGAGCGGCATGAGGAACCTCCTCGCCGCAGTGGAGCAGGGAATCCTGGTGCCCGGGACGAAGGAGCGCATAGGGCAGCTCGAGGAGCAGCGCGCCCGCGCACTGCGCGACCTCGAGTCGCTCGACGCGTGCAAGCTCGACGCCGAGGTCTTCGCCGACTTCCTCCAGTCCGGGACACTCCTGGATGACCGTTCGCTGCTCGACGCCTTCGTGTACCAGGCGCTCGTGTCGGAGGAGTACGTGCTGGTCACGCTCAACTATGACACCAAAAAGTTAGAACCCGCGAGAATCGAGCTCTCACGGGTTCTAACAGATTGTGCCTGGCTCCCCGGGCAGGATTCGAACCTGCGACACGCTGATTAACAGTCAGCTGCGCTACCACTGCGCCACCGGGGAATGCGTTACGACGCAAGACAGAAGTATACAGATACAACGTCCGCGTGCAAGCGAGAAGTTTTGCTCTTTTACGCTTTCCCTAAATGTAGTCCTTCAGAGACGCGGAGCGGGACGGGTGACGGAGCTTGGCGAGCGTCTTGCTCTCGATCTGGCGGATGCGCTCGCGCGTGACGCCGAACTCGCGTCCGACCTCCTCGAGCGTGCGAGGATGGCCGTCCTCGAGACCAAAGCGGAACTTGATGACCTTGCGCTCCCGCTCCGCGAGACCGTCGAGCACGCTGTCGAGCTGCTCGCGAAGCATGCTCTCCGACGCGGCGTCGGGCGGCGCGACCGCGGATGCGTCCTCGATGAAGTCGCCGAGCTGGGAGTCCTCCTCCTCGCCGATAGGCGTCTCGAGTGAGACCGGCTCCTGGCTGATCTTCTGGATCTCGCGCACGCGCTCGGCGGAGATGCCCATCTCGTCGGCGATCTCCTCGGGAGTGGGGTCGCGTCCGAGGTCCTGGAGGAGCTGCCTCTGCACGCGGATGAGCTTGTTGATGGTCTCGACCATGTGCACGGGAATCCTGATCGTGCGCGCCTGGTCGGCGATGGCGCGGGTGATGGCCTGGCGAATCCACCAGGTGGCGTACGTCGAGAACTTGAAGCCCTTGGTGTAGTCGAACTTCTCGACGGCGCGGATGAGGCCGAGGTTGCCCTCCTGGATCAGGTCGAGGAAAAGCATGCCGCGACCCACGTAGCGCTTGGCGATGGAGACGACCAGGCGGAGGTTCGCGGAGATGAGCTGCTGCTTGGCGTCGAGTCCCACCTGCTCGATGCGCATGAGACGACGCATCTCGGCACGCGTGAGCTCGGTCTCGCCGTTCTCGGCCGCCTCGAGCTTCTCGGTGGCGTCGGTGCCTGCCTCGATCTTCATGGCGAGATGGACTTCCTCGTCGGCGGTGAGAAGGTCGACCTTGCCGATCTCCTTGAGGTACATGCGAACGGGATCGCCCGTGAGCATGACGGTGGAGGTGTCCTGCCTGCGCGCGCGAGCACGCGAGGAGCGCTTGGGCTTGGAGGTCTTGGCCTTGGGGACGGAGCGGAGCGCCTCCTTGACCTCCTTGGCCTCGCTCATGACCTCGGATTCCTCGTCCTCGTCCTCTTCGCTCTCGTCGTCGGAGGAGAAGTCCTCGTCCTCGAAGTCGTCATCCCCCACGCCGAAGTCGTCCACGCCCGTCGTGGGCATGTCGGCGTCTCCAGTGGTCGCGACGTCGATTCCCTTGGCGCGGAGCCCGTCGTAGAGGTCGGAGAGCTCGTCGCCGTCCACGTCTATGTCGCGGATTGCAAGCTGAATGTCGTCTTCGCTGACGCTTCCGCCCTTGGCGGTGGCCACCAGCCCGTCGACGACCTTGGTGAGCTCGTCGGAAAGCTTGACGTCCTTCGTCTTCTTTGCTGCCACGTATGTCCCTTCGACGTTCTTACTTTTGAACTGGTACCCAAAACTACTGCGTTTGAACCGCTGAGAGGCATTTTACCAACTCGTTCGCCCGCTTTTGGAGCGCGGTCGCCTCCTTGAACAAGCTCTCCGTCTCCGCGTCCGGCACGGAATCCGCCGTCGAGCGAAGCTTTGCCTTGATCTCCCGAATGCGACGGCGGCTCGAGTACAGCTCGACCGTGTCCACGAGGAGACGGGCCTTGGCGTCGGTGTCGAGCTCCTCCTCAGACGTCACGCGTCCCGACGAGAGGATCCTCGTCGCATCGGGCTCCACGGCCGTGGCTGCGGCGACCACGCTCGCGGGGGTCGACCCCTCGGGAGTGGCGAGCATCGCCCAGGCCATCGACTCATGGCGTGCGTCCGTCCAGGAGAACGTCGCGATCCGCTCGGCGTAGGGCCTCACGGAGTCGGGAGAGGCGGCGAGAAGCGACAGGAGCTCGCGCTCCGAGGAGAGCTGCATGCGCTCGTCCGCGGAGAGCGCCACGAGCTCCTGCGGCGCCGACTCGACGACGGGGCCGTCGTAGGGAACGTAGTCGTCGGGCGCCTCGTCGTAGTAGGCGGGCTCCTCGTACGCCGGCGGCTCGTCCTCGCGGGACCGTCCGCGCGGACGGGCGGCCTGCTGGCCCTGGGAGCGCGGGCCCTCCTTCGGCTGCTCCGCGATCGGCTTCTCACGGATGATCCGCTTGGTCTGCTCGGCGTCCATGCCGAGCGCGTCGGCGAGCCTCGTGGCGTAGCCGTCGAGAATCACGGAGTGCTTGAGGGGCGCGAGCACCTGCGCCATCTCGTCGAGCGCCTTCACGCGCTTGCCGGGAGCCGAGAGGTCGGCGCCGGAGAGGCGCTTCTCGAAGACGAAGTCCATGAGCGGCTGAGCGCGGTCGAGATACCCCTGCAGCTCGGAGGCCGCATGGGTGGAGAGGAACTCCATCGGGTCCTGGTTGTCGGGCAGGACCACGCACACGAGCGCCGCCGAGGTCTTGTCGATGAACTGGATGGCACGCTCCGCGGCGCGCTGACCTGCGGCGTCGCCGTCGAACATGCAGATGATCCTCGAGACGCGCTGGCGCTCGAGGAGCTTGATGTGGTCGGCCGTGAACGCCGTCCCGAGGGCGGCGACGGCGTTGGTGTAGCCGTGCTCGTGCATCGAGATGACGTCGGTGTACCCCTCGCAGATGACGGCGGTCCCCGTCGCGACCATCGTCTCCTTGGCGCGGTCGTAGGCAAAGAGGTGCTTGCGCTTGTTGAAGGTGACCGTGTCGCGCGTGTTGACGTACTTGCCGGTGTTGACCGGCTTGCCCTTGGTGAGCACGCGCCCGCCGAAGGCGATGGTGCGTCCCCGCTCGTCGTGGATGGGGAACATCACGCGTTCGAAGAACCGGTCCGCGGGACGCCCGTTGCGATCCATGGCGAGGTCACAGGCGTACATCTCGGCAGGCGAGAAGCCCTTCTCGCGCAGGTCGACGACGAGGGCGCCACGACCGGGGGCATAGCCCAGGTTCCACCGCCTGCAGACGTCGGCACCGAAGCCGCGTCCGGCGAAGTAGCTCCGGGCGGCCTGGGCGTCTGGTCCCCTCCCCCGCATGAGCATCGTCGAGTAGAACGACTCGGCCTCGGCGAGGCAGTCGAGCAGGCGGTTCTTCTTCGGTCCCCTGCCCGCGCCCTGCTCCTCGGCGAGCTCGATGCCCGCACGCTCCGCGAGCGCGCGGATGGCGTCGGGAAACTCGAGGTTGTCGCGCTTCATGACGTAGGAGAAGACGTCGCCGCCCTCGCCGCAGCCGAAGCAGTGCCAGAGGCCCGTGTCGGGGTTGACCTTGAACGACGGGGTCTTCTCGCCGTGGAAGGGACAACAGCCCCAGAACTCGCGGCCGCGCTGCCGAAGCTCGACTGTCTCGCCCACCAGCGTGACGATGTCCGTCGCCTGGCGCACCCGCTCCTTGTCCTCGTCGGTGATCATCGCACGCCCCCTACGCCCGACTCGCCGAGGTTCTTCCTCGTCCAGTCGATGTTAGCAAGGACGGCGGACACCAATGCGTCCGGCGAGGAGAACTTCTGCGGCGCGCGGAGAAAGCGCACGAAGATGACCTCGGCCACGTCGCCGTAGAGGTCGCCCGAGAAGCCCAGGAGGCTGGCCTCGAGCATGGCATGGGGCTCGACCTCGAAGCTCCGCGGGGTGCCGACGTTGACGGCGGTGGGCCAGGCGACGTCGGCGACCACGAAGTAGCCGGCGTAGACGCCGTCGGCGGGAATGCAGTCGCGCGGGTCGAGCGCGAGGTTGGCCGTCGGGAACCCGAGGCCGGTGCCCTCGCCGCGACCGTGCTCGACCGTCCCGCGCACGAAGTGGTGGCGGCAGAGCAGGCTGGCGGCCTCCTCGGGGCTGCCTCCCTTGAGAAGCCCGCGCACGCGCGTGGACGAGACGGGCACGCCGTCGCGTCTCACGAGGTCATGGCCGTAGGCGTCGAAGCCGTGCGAGCGGCCGAGCTCGGCGATGCTCTCGGGGGTGCCCGCGCCGTCGGCGCCGAAGGTGAAGTCGGAACCCACGTGGACGGCCACGGGACGGACGATCGCACCGAGCATGTCGAGAAGGAAGTCGGCATAGGTCCTGCGCGAGAAGTCCCAGGTGAAGTCGAAGACGATCACGGCGTCGGCACCCGCGAGCGCGAGCGAGCGCACGCGGTCGGCGTCGGAGAGGAGACGCAGCGGCGAGGTGCGCGAGAGGACCTCTGACGGGTCGGGGTCGAAGGTCACGACGGCGAGGGGCACGCCGCGGCGAAGGGCGTCCGCGCGAGCGGCGTCGATGATGGCTCGATGTCCCAGGTGCAGCCCATCGAAGGCGCCGATCACGCACACGAAGTCGCGGTCGGATCCGAGCTCGCAGCCCGGGGCTCGATACACGCGAGCGCCGGAGAGCCGCTCGGGCTCGCCGAGACGGGCGTCCGAGAGGAGCGAGGCCCGCACGACGTCGCGCGCCTCGGCCCGGCCGATCGGGAACGAGACCTCCGGAAGCACGTCGATCACCCTCGCACCCCCATGATTCCCTGGGGGAAGTTGGCGCTGCAGGCGAGAAGGTCGCCCGTGCACTCCCAGATGCCGAAGAGCAGCCCGCCCGAGACGAGGGCGACGAGCTCACCCTGGTCAGGCACGCGCTCGACGCCGTTCATCGACACGACTCCCGCCGCGATGCGCCGCCCGCAGGCGGCGTCCGCCAGCTCTTCCGCGCTCGCATGACGCGCGGGGATGCCGAGCGCGGCGAGAGGGTCGAGGGCTCGTGCGAGCACCTCGTCGGGCGAGGAGGCCGCACGAATGTCGTCGAGGGGGACGCACGAGGAGAGGTCCACGGAGCCGGAGCGCGTGCGGCGCAGCCCCGACAGGTGCGCGGCAGCGCCGGCGGCGCGCCCGAGGTCGCGGGCGAGGCTCCTGACGTAGGTGCCCTTCGAGACGTCGAAGTCGCAGGTCCAGCTCGTCTCGCCGTCCGTCACGGAGAGCTCCACGAGCTCGGCGGAGAAGACCTCCACCCGGCGCGCGGGAAGCTCCACGACCTCGCCCGCCCGCGCACGCGAGTACGAGCGCCTGCCGTCGACCGAGATGGCCGAGAACGCGGGCGGGACCTGGTCCTGCTCCCCGACGAACGACTCGAGAAGGCCCCTGGCATAGCTTGCGTCGGCCACGCACGTGGGCGTGGCGACGACCTGCGTGACGGCGCCCTCGGCGTCGTCGGTGTCCGTCTCGCTCCCGAAGGCGATGGTCGCGCGATACGACTTGCGCTCCGCCGTGAGGTGGCCCATGAGGCGGGTGCCCTGTCCGACGCCCACGACCATGACGCCCGAGGCTGCGGGGTCGAGCGTGCCGGCATGGCCGACGCGCCTCTCGCCCAGCGCCCTGCGAACGTGGTTGACGACGTCATGGCTCGTCATGCCGACGGGCTTGTCGACGCCGAGAAGTGCGTTGATCCCGCTCTCGCCTCGCCTCACAGGGTGGCACCGTCCTCGGCGTTGCCGTCGAAGAGGGCCACGAGCTTGGGAAGGGTCACCGAGAGGGCCTCGTCGATGTCGGCCTCGATCGTGAAGCCCGCGGCCGCCTTGTGACCGCCGCCACCGAGCTCGCGGGCGACCGACGAGATGTCGAGGTCGTTCTTGGAGCGGAGGTTGCCGCGGACCTTGCCGCCGGGGACCTCCTTCAGGAAGAGCGCGACCTCGCTGCCCTCGACGCAACGCACGATGTCGATGAGACCGTCGCACTCGTCGACCGAGACGCCCGTGGCCTCGAGGTCGGCGGTGGTCGTGTAGCTGTAGGCGATCCTGCCGTGCTCGAACGTGGTGATGCGGCCGAGCACCTTGGACTCGAGGTGCATGTAGGCGAGACGGTCGCTCTGGTAGACGCGCAGGGCCACCTCGGAGGGGCTGGCGCCCGCGTCGACGAGGATGCTCGCCGTCTCGAAGGCCTCGCAGTCCGCGTTCTGGTACTGGAAGCGCCCCGTGTCGGTGACGACGGCGCAGAAGAGGTTCTGGGCGATCGTGTCGGAGATGCTGTGGGCCACGTGGAAGGCGAACTGCGTGATGAGGACGCCCGTCGCGGCGGCGTCGGGCCGCACGACGCCGGCATCCCAGAACTGCTCGCTCGCGGGATGATGGTCGAGCACCGCGACCTTGAGCGAGCGACGAAGGACGGTCTCCGCCTCGTTGAGCCTGCTCGGATGCGAGAGGTCGACGCAGATGAAGAGGTCCGGGTCCTCGTGGTAGTCGGCCACGTGGACGAGCCGCTCCGTCCCCGGCAGGAACCGGTACACGCGGGGAATCGGACCCGGGTCGGCGAGAAGGCAGGTGACCGACTTCTCCGGCCACACCGTCTCGATGACCTCGGCGAGGCCGAGCGTCGACCCTATTGCGTCTCCGTCAGGCGACGTGTGCGCGCAGATCGCTATCGTCTGGGACTCGTCGATGACCTCCGACAACTCGTCGAATCTCGCCGACTGCCCCATGAAGGCGGATACCCTCACTGCTCGTCAGTCCCCTGTCCGTCAGGCTCGTCGTCCGAGGACGGCGCTATGGGATAGCCGAACTCGTCCTTCTCGACCCCCAGCGTCGGCGGAACCACTTCGAGGGCGCGAGAGATGCGCTCCGCGTCGTCCGTGGTCGTGTCGATCTGGAAGGCGAGCTCCGGGGTCACGCGCCAGCCGAGGGCGTGACCGAGAAGCGAGCGAATCCGTCCCTTGGCGCGTCCGAGAGCTGCCGACACCTCGTCATAGCGAGAGGAGTCGCAGCTCACGTACGCCCGCAGGAACGACTTGTCGACCGAGACCTCAACGCCCGTGAGCGTCACGAGCGAGAGCTCGGGGTCGGATATCTCAAAGAGCAGGATGTTGGCGAGCTTCTCACGAGCGATCTCGTTGGTCCTGCGCGAGTGCTGGTTCTGTTTCATCTCTCACCTACTCCGTACGCGCGACCTCTTCGATTCGGTACGCCTCGATCTGGTCGCCGGGGTGAATGTCCTGGAAGTTCTCGAGGCCGACGCCGCACTCGTAGCCGGCCTTGACGCTCTTGACGTCGTCCTTGAAGCGCCGCAGCGAGGCGAGCTTGCCCTCGTAGACCACGATGCCGTCGCGGACGAGACGAACGAGGTCGTCGCGGCCGATCTCGCCCTCGGAGACCATGCAGCCGGCGGCGATGCCGACCTTGGGCACCTTGAAGGTGTCGCGGACCTCGGCGACGCCGTTCTGGATCTCCTGCTCGGTCGGCTTGAGCATGCCGATGCGGGCGGCGTTGATCTCCTCGATGGCCTTGTAGATGACGCTGTAGGTACGAATCTCGACGCCGTCGCGCTCCGCGGCCGCACGTGCCTTGGCCTCCGGGCGCACGCCGAAGCCGATGATGATGGCGTTCGAAGCGTCGGCGAGAATGACGTCCGTCTCGGTGATGGCACCGACGGCGGAGTGGATCGTGTTGATGCGCACCTCGGACTGGTCCATCTTGTCAAGCGAGTCCTGAAGGGCCTCGATGGAACCCTGGACGTCGGCCTTGATGATGAGGTTGAGCTCCTTGACCTCGGCGTCCTCCATCGTGGCAAAGAGGTTCTCGAGCGTCACGTGCTTGACGCGGTTCTGCTCCTCGATGCGGGCCTTGAGCGCGCGCTGGTCGGCGAGGTCGCGGGCCTCGCGGTCGTCCTGGAACACGCGGAACTCGTCGCCTGCCATGGGCACGCTCTGGAGGCCGAGGATCTCGACGGCGTCGGAGGGGCCGGCCACGGCGACGGGGTTGCCCTTGGGGTCGGCCATGGCACGCACGCGACCAAACGCGAGGCCGGCGACGAGGGAGTCACCCACGTGCAGGGTGCCGCGGTTCACGAGCACGGTGGCGACGGAGCCGCGGCCGCGGTCGAGCTTGGCCTCGAGCACGTAGCCGGAGGCGAAGGTGTCGGGGTTGGCCTTGAGCTCGAGGACGTCGGCCTCGAGAAGGACGGACTCGAGCAGCTCGTCGATGCCGATCTTCTTCTTTGCCGAGATGTCGACGAACATGTTCTTGCCACCCCACTCCTCGGGGATGACGCCGTACTCGACGAGCTCCTGACGGACGCGGGTGGGGTCCGCGCCGGGCTTGTCGATCTTGTTGACGGCCACGATGATGGGCACGTTCGCGGCCTGGGCGTGGTGGATCGACTCGATCGTCTGGGGCATGACGCCGTCGTCGGCGGCAACGATCAGGATGACGATGTCAGTGACCTTGGCGCCGCGGGCACGCATGGCGGTGAACGTCTCGTGACCGGGGGTGTCGATGAAGGTGATCGAGCGACCGTTGATCATGACCTGCGAGGCGCCGATGGCCTGCGTGATGCCGCCGGCCTCGCCAGCGGCGACGCCGGTGTGACGGATGGCGTCCAGGAGCGACGTCTTGCCGTGGTCGACGTGGCCCATGACGGTGACGACGGGCGGACGCGGCTTGAGGTCCTTCGGGTCGTCGTAGAAGCTGAAGGAGTTCTCCTCCTCCTTGCTCATGACCTTGACGTCGCGCCCGAGGTCGTCGGCGACGACCTCGATGAGGTCGTCGGACATGGACTCGGTCAGCGTGAGCGGGGTTCCCAGGAGGAAGAGCCGCTTGATGATGTCGTTCGCGGGCACGCCGAGAAGCTCGGCGAGCTGCTGGACCGTGGAGCCCTGCGGGACCTTGACGGTGTCGAGCTGCGAGAGGTCCTGATCGTTGGCGATCGCGTCCTCGATGCGCTCCTTCTCGGCAGCCTCCTCGGCCTGCTTGACCCTGTTCTCCTTGCGGCGCCTGCGGCGGCCGGTCGACTCGCGCGACGCCTCCTCGACGGCCTCGCGGGCCTCGTCGAGGACGTGGCTCCGGCTGTAGACCTCGGCCTCGCGGGCCATGCGGCTGTAGCGGTCCTCCTCCTCGGCACCTCCGCGACGGGCGCCCTTCTTGCCCCTGCGCGCGTGGCTGTCCGACTCGTCGGTCGTCGTCGCGGGCTGCTGGGTCGTCGGCACGCCGGACGGGCGCTTTGCCGGACGGGATTCGCCCTCCTCGCGCTTGGCGGGACGGGCCTCCCCCTCCTCGCGCTTGGCCGCGGGGCGACGCTCGCCCTTGCTCTCGGCCTTCTTCTGGGCGGCCTCCTCGGCCTGCTGCTTCAGGACCTGCTCCTGCTGGGCGATCTGGTCGAGCAGGCTCGTGAAGGACTGGACGGTCTTGGGGGCGGTGTCCTTGATGCGGTTGCGCTCGGCCTCCTCGGCGGCTGCCTTCTCGGCGGCAAGGCGCTCCTCCTCGGCCTTCTTGCGCGCGGCCTCTGCGGCGGCACGCTTGCGCTCCTCCTCGGCCCGCTCCTTCTCGCGGCGCTTCTCGGCCTCGACGCGGTCCTTCTCGGCCTGCTCGGCGGCGGCGCGAGCCTGCTCGTCGGCCGCGGCGCGCTCGGCGCGCTTGGACGCCTCGATCTCGGCGGCGCGAGCCTCGAGGATCGGCTTGAGCTTCTTGCGGACGATCGAGACGTAGGCGTCCTCGAGCGTCGAAGACGCCGACTTGGCCGGAATCTTCATGTCCGCGAGGTGATCGAGCATCTCCTTGCTCGTCATGCCATATTCCTTGGCAAGGTCATGTACTCGAGTCTTTGCCATGTAACCAACCTTCCAGAGTTCGGGCTTGCGCCGCGATGAATGAGACGAACTGGTGCGAAACCCGAGCTAGATCAGGGAGTCAGGGTCGGAGGAGACCTCCGCCGCGGCCATCTTCTCGTGGACGCCGCAATAGCGCGAACCGGGCCGCGCCATGTTGCGGCAGGGGACGCCGGCCGGGCTCACGTACTCGCAGCGGTGGGACTCGTCGTCCTCGTCGGCGGTGGGCTCGGCGGCGACCTTGGGCAGGTCGCGCAGGACGCCCGACGCGAGCGACTCGTTCTTGATGTCGATGTGGACGCCGGTGAGACGGGCGGCGAGACGGGCGTTCTGGCCCTCCTTGCCGATGGCGAGGGAGAGCTGGTCGTCCGGGACGATGACCGTCGCGTAGTTGGTCTCGGGGTCCACGATCACGCGCGACACGCGGGCGGGCGAGAGGGCGCTGGCCACGCACTTGGCGGGGTCGTCGGACCAGAGCACCACGTCGACGCGCTCGCCGCGAAGCTCGGAGACCACGGTGCGGACGCGGGAGCCCTTGGGGCCGACGCAGGCGCCGACGGGGTCGAGATGGTCGTCGGAGCTCGAGACGGCGATCTTCGAGCGCACGCCCGGCTCGCGGGCGATGGAGCGAATCTCGACGATGCCGTCGTAGACCTCGGGGACCTCGAGCTCGAAGAGCCTGCGGATGAGGTCGGGGTGCGTGCGGGAGACGACGATGGGCGGCCTCTGGCGCTCGCCGCGAACGACGGGCTGGATCGTGTTGGGGTCGCGGACGTCGATGATGATCGCCTTCAGGCGCTGGTTGTGCGTGTAGCGCTCCCCTGCCGGACGCTCGTTGCGCTCCTCGGGGAAGCGGCGCTGGTCGAAGTGGGGAAGCTCGGCCTCGACGCCCTCGCGGATCTTGATGATCGTGAAGTCGGGCGTGGTCTGGAGCACGGTTCCCGTGATGATGTCGCCGACGCGGTCGGAGAACTCCTCGTAGATCTGGACGCGCGCGGCGTTGCGGACGAGCTGCTTGATCTCGGCCTTGGCGTGCTGCGCGGCGATGCGGCTCGTGTCGGGGGGCGTGACGTCGATCTCGTCGAACTCGGTGAACTCGCCCGTCTCCTCGTCGAACGACTCGTCCTTGGGGACGAGCTCGTAGACGTAGACCTTGCCGGTGGTGCGGTCGATCGTGACGCGGGCGCCCCAGTCGAGGTGCAGGACGTCGGCGTAGCTCTTGGCGAGCGACTGCTCGAGGCGGTCGAGCAGGTAGAGCTCGTCGATGTGCTTCTCCTGGCAGAGCGCGATGAGCGCCTCCATCATCTCTGATGCCATGGTGGTGTTCCTTCCTAGTGGTTGCCCTTCCCGGGCTTGCCCGGGAGGTCGAAGTCCGGCTTGATGACGCATTTCGCGATCTGGTCGAGCGGGACGAGAAGCTCGCCCTCGTCCGTCTCGACGTTCACGACGCCTGCGGCGTCGATGCCGACGAGCTTGCCCGAAAACCTGCGGCGGCCCTCGGTCGCGGTCGTGACGAGAGAGACCTGCTCGCCTGCGAAGCGCTCGAAGTCATGGGCGCGACGCAGGGGACGGTCGAGACCGGGCGACGAGACCTCGAGCATGAACGAGCCCGGAAACGGGTCGAGCTCGTCGATGGCCTCGGAGATCCAGCCGGTCTGCTCGGACACCTCGTCGAGCGAGATGGTGTCCGCCGTCTCGTCCGCGTGGTCGATGCGCACGCGAACCGTCGGGTTCTTCGTGGCACCGACGACCTCCACGTCGACGATGTCGACGCCGTGGGTGGCGGCAAGCGGCGCGAGCGCGTCTATGACGGCCTTCTCGGCGCCGTCCTTGGGCATGGTCCCTCCTCTGTGACTCTTCTCGCATACATACAGAAAGGAAGCGGGGTGAGACGATCCACCCCACTTCCCACGAGTACCCAACATCAACTTGCGTGCTTACTATACCATCTGCCCAGCTCACGTCAAGTTTTTGGCCGAATGGACATAACATTCGCTCCACGACAAGCTCACACGGCCCCGGGCGGCGCCTCACCTGCCAAAGGTGCCAACGCCCTTTGGCAGCCATGCCCACCTGCCAAAGGTGCCAACGCCCTTTGGCAGCCAAAGGGCCACCCTACGACGAATCCGTGTCAAAATCCCGTCAGGATCCTTTGCCGTTAATGGCACCCGCTCAACTGGGCAAACGCCAGCCGGACAAAAGGGGCTTATCGGCACCCGCAGGTAGACGGCTCGCGGCCTGTGCCAAAAGCCGAAAAGGATCCTTTGCCGTTAATGGCACCCGCTCAACTGGGCATACGTCGCTGAGACAAAAGGGGCTTATCGGTACCCGCAGGTAGAGGGCTCGCAGGCTGTGCCAAAAGGCGAAAAGGATCCTCTGACGTTATTGGTACGGTACCAAAAGCCCCAAAGGATCCTTTGCCGTTAATGCGGACGCGCCAACTGGGCAAACGCCAGCCGGACAAAAGGGGCTTATCGGTACCCGCAGGTAGAGGGCTCGCAGGCTGTGCCAAAAGCCGAAAAGGATCCTTTGTCGTTAATGGCACACGACACACGGCGCCCCATCGGGGAGGTCTTTCTCGCCAGAGCACGACACTTTCGAATCCCGCAGCGGATGGCGACGACAACTCGGGCTTCTCGCCGCGAATTTCACACGAAGGGCCCTATTTTTGCCAAATGTCGAAATTTGGGCCCTTCGTGTGAACTTGCGATCCTGGCGAGACGCACCGCGCGCCCCGAGCCCCGTCTGGCGAGACGGACCGCGCGCCCCGAACCCCGCCTGACATGAAAGGAGGGCCCTCCCCTCCCGCGACGGACCTCGACGGTCCCTCGCCTCGGGGAGAGCCCTCCTCGGAAGTGGCTCTCGTTCCAAGCACCCCGCCTCGCGTCGGCTAGACCGCCACGATGTTGACGAGACGACCCTTCACGACGATGACCTTGCGAATCGTCTTGCCTTCGAGCTGGTCGGCCACGGCGGCCTTGCCGGCCTCCGCGATCTCGTCCTCGGTGGCGTCGGCGGCGACAAGCGCGTGCCCGCGAACCTTGCCCTTGATCTGGACGGCAATCTCGACCTCGTTGGCCTTGGCCTGCTCGGGGTCGAACTCGGGCCACGGCTCGTTGTAGACCGAACCCTCGCAGCCGAGCGCCTCGTGGAAGAGCTCCTCGGCCCAGTGCGGGCAAATCGGGGCGAGCATGGCCACTACGTCGTGGGCGACCTTCTGGCAGAGCGCCGCGTCACGCTGTCCGGCGGGCACGTCGTTCACGTACTTGCTCGCGGCGTTGGTGATCTCCATGACCGCCGAGATCGCCGTGTTGAACTGGCCGCGGTCGAAGTCCTGCGTGCACTTGATTCCCATGCCGTTGAGCACGCGGTTGAGCTCCGCGCCCGCGGGCGAGAGCGTCGACGGGTCGAGCGTCGCGTTCGCGTCTGCGTCGCCAGCGAGCATCCACACGATGCGCCAGGCGCGCTTGATGAAGCGGTTGGCTCCCGAGACGGCCTCGGGATCCCAGTTGAAGTCCTTCTCGGGCGGCGCCACAAAGAGGATGGCGAGACGCATGGTGTCGGCGCCATAGGGCTCGATGACGCTCGACGGCGGCACCACGTTGCCCTTGGACTTGGACATCGTGTCGCCATTCTCGTCCTTGACCATGCCCTGGCAGAGCAGGTTGGTGAAGGGCTCGTCCACGTCGAGCATGCCGAGGTCGCGGAGGACCTTGGTCCAGAAGCGCGAGTAGAGCAGGTGGAGAATCGCGTGCTCGATGCCGCCGATGTAGTTGTCGACGGGCATCCAACGGTCTACGGCATCGCGCGAGAAGGGCGCGGCGGAGTCGTGCGGGTCACAGTAGCGCAGGTAGTACCAGCTGGAGCACGTGAAGGTATCCATCGTGTCGGTGATGCGCCGCGCGGGACGGCCGCACTTGGGGCAGGTCGTCTCGTAGAAGGGCGCGTACTCGGCGAGGGTGTCGCCGGCGCCGAGGTTGAGGTCGTCGGGCAGCAGCACGGGCAGCTGGTCCTCGGGGACGGGCACGTCGCCGCAGCAGTCGCAGTGAATCATCGGGATGGGGTTACCCCAGTAGCGCTGACGGGAGATGAGCCAGTCGCGCAGGCGGAACTGGACCTTCTCGCGGCCGCAGCCGTGCTCGCCGAGCCACGCGATGATGGCGTCGACACCCTCGGAGTGCTTGCCGCCCTTGAGGCCGGTGAACTCGCCGGACTGGATGAGGTAGCCCTCGGCGTCCATGGCGTGGTCCCAGTCGACGGAGCGGACGCGAATGCCCTTCTCGTCCTTGAGCTCCGCGTAGAGCGGGTCGTCCTTCTGGCAGATGATCGGCACGATGTCGAGGTCGTACTTCTTGGCGAACTCGAAGTCGCGCTGGTCGCCGCAGGGCACGCCCATGACCGCGCCGGTGCCGTAGTCCATGAGCACGTAGTCGGCGACCCAGATCGGCGCGGGACGGCCGGTGACCGGGTTGATGACGTAGCGGCCCGTGAACACGCCGTGCTTCTCGCGGGCGGAACCCTGGCGGTCGACGGACGAGACCTTCTCCGTGGCGGCCTTGAGCTCCTCGAAGTCGTGCTCGTACTCGGTGCCGGCGACGAGCTCCGCGGCGAGCGGGCTCTCGGGCGGGAGCAGGAAGAACGTCACGCCGAAGATCGTGTCTGCACGGGTCGTGAAGACGGTGATCTTACGGTCGGTGGGGGTCACGCCGTCGGTGTCGGCGAGCGCGAAGGTGATCTCGGCGCCCTCGGAACGGCCGATCCAGTTGCGCTGCTGCGCCTTGACGTTCTCGGGCCAGCCGGTGAGCGTGTCGAGGTCGTCGAGAAGCTCCTGCGCGTAGTCGGTGATCTTGAGGTACCACTGGGAGAGCTCGCGCTTCTCGGGGATGGACCCGCAGCGCCAGCAGCGACCCTCAACGACCTGCTCGTTGGCGAGGACGGTCTGGCAGGTCGGGCACCAGTTGACGGGGGACGTGTCGCGGTACGCGAGGCCCTTCTCCCACATCTTGATGAACATCCACTGGCCCCAGCGGTAGTAGTCGGGGTCGCAGGTGTTGAACATACGGTCGTAGTCGTACGAGAAGCCCATGCGCTTCATCGTAGTGACGGCCTGCGAGATGTTCTTGTGCGTCCAGACGCTCGCCTGGGTGTTGTGCTTGATGGCGGCGTTCTCGGCCGGCAGACCGAAGGCGTCGAAGCCCATGGGGTGCAGCACGTCGTAGCCCCTCATGCGCGCCTGGCGGGCCATCGCGTCGCCGATCGTGTAGTTGCGCGCGTGACCCATGTGAAGGTCGCCCGAGGGATACGGGAACATCTCGAGGACGTACTTCTTGGGCTTGGAGGGGTCCTCGTCGGTCTTGTAGAGCTCCTCGGCCTCCCACCTGGCCTGCCACTTGGTCTCGATAGCCTCGGCGTCGTACGTCGGGACGCCGTCGCGAATCTCGGAATCGGTCTGCTCTGCCACGTCATGCCCTTTCTTCATGGAACTGCCACCGAGCCATTATAGGTGTCGGTGGCAGTTGAGTCGTCCTTACGTAACGAATGCGCTACGAACGGAAGTTGACGCTCACCTGCTGATTGGCGTCCTTGAGTAGCACGTCGTGCGCGCCGCCCTCGACGAGCGACGTCGACGAGACGAGTGTGATCTTGGCCTTCTCGCGCAGCTCGGCGAGGGTGAGGGCGCCGCAGTTGCACATCGTGGAGCGCACCTTGAGCAGGGAGTTGTCGACGTTCTCCTTGAGCGGGCCGGCATACGGCACGTAGGAGTCGACGCCCTCCACGAAGGAGAGGCCCTTCTTGTTGCCGCCGAGGTCGTAGCGCTGCCAGTTGCGGGCGCGGGCCGAGCCCTCGCCCCAGTACTCCTTCATGTACTGGCCGTTCACGTTGACGCGGCGCGTCGGGCTCTCGTCGAAGCGCGCGAAGTAGCGGCCGAGCATCATGAAGTCGGCGCCCATGGCGAGCGCGAGGGTCATGTGGTAGTCGTAGACGATGCCGCCGTCGGAGCAGACGGGCACGTAGGTGCCGGTCTCCTCGAAGTACTCGTCGCGGGCGCGGCAGACGTCGATGAGCGCGGAGGCCTGGCCGCGGCCGATGCCCTTCTGCTCGCGGGTGATGCAGATCGAGCCGCCGCCGATGCCCACCTTCACGAAGTCGGCGCCGCAGTCGGCGAGGAAGCGGAAGCCCTCGGCGTCGACGACGTTGCCGGCGCCGACCCTGACCGCGTCGCCGTAGTGCGCGCGGACCCACTCGAGCGTCCGCTTCTGCCACTCGGAGTAGCCCTCGGACGAGTCGATGCAGAGGACGTCGGCGCCCGCGTCGACGAGCGCGGGGACGCGCTCCGCGTAGTCGCGGGTGTTGATGCCCGCGCCGACGAGGTAGCGCTTGTGCTCGTCGAGAAGCTCGTCGGGACGGGACTTGTGGGAGTCGTAGTCCTTGCGGAAGACGAGGGAGACGAGGTTCTGCTCCTTGTCGACGATGGGCAGGGTGTTGAGCTTGTGCGCCCAGATGATGTCGTTCGCGGCCTTGAGGGAGGTGCCGTCGGGCGCGGTGACGAGCTGGGCGAACGGGGTCATGAACTCCTTGACCTTGCGGGACAGGTCGTCACGGGAGAGTCGGTAGTCGCGGGACGTGACGATGCCGCAGAGCCTGCCGTGGGCGGTGCCGTCCACGGTGACGGGCATCGTGGAGTGGCCGGTGCGCTCGAGGAGCTCGACAACGTCGGAGAGAGTGCTCTCGGGCGTGAGCGTCGAGTCGGAGACGACAAAGCCCGCCTTGTACGACTTGACCTCGCGGACCATCCCCGCCTCGTCCTCGATGGACTGGGAGCCGTAGATGAAGGAGAGGCCGCCCTCCTGAGAGAGCGCGACGGCCATGCGCGGTCCGGAGACCGACTGCATGATGGCCGACACCATCGGGATGTTGAGGGTGATCGGAGACACCTCGCCGCGACGGAAGCGGACGAGCGGCGTCTTCAGCGAGACGTTGGCGGGAATGTTCTCCGCCGAGGAGTACCCAGGAACGAGAAGGTACTCGGAAAAGGTGTGGGACTCCTCTTCGAAGAACGTTGCCATACCTCGAGCTCCTCTCCAGCCCGCGCCAGCGGGCACTGTCTGTCTGAAAGATTTCGTGGGATTGTACCATCTGCGACGCCGTAGGTGTGCTCCATCGGCGGACTCACCGAGGAACGACAGAATCGCCGAGAAGACCCGCGCGCCCTCCCCTATCTGCCGAGCACGAACTTCTCGATGGCCTCGCCGACGCCGCCGGCGTTGTTGTCCGCCTCGCAGACGTAGTCGCAGCAGGCTCGCACGTCGTCCGCCACGTTGGCGACGCCCACGCCGAGACCGGCGGCCTCGATCATGGAGCGGTCATTCGCGTTGTCCCCGATGGCCATGACCTCGTCGGGGGCGACGTCGAGACGCGCCGCGAGGGCCATGAGGCCTGCTCCCTTGGTCACGCCCCTCGGGTTGAACTCCATGTAGCGCGAGCCCGAGAAGCTCACGTCGAGAAGGTCGACGACCTCGCCGAGCCCCGCTCGAATGTGCTCGAGGTAGGAACGGTCGAAACTCATGTAGAGGACCTTCACGATCGTGTCGTCGCGAAGGAAGTCGAGCGTGGGCGCGTCCGTCTCGACGACGTTCATGCGCCGACCCACGTACTCCCTCTCGGCCTGGTTGTAGTTGTAGACCCACACCGTGTCGAGGGTGTAGACGTGGATGCAGACGTCCGCGTACGCCCGTCCCCTGTCGTAGAGCTTCGAGGCGACCTCGAAGGGAAGCGCGTGCATGCTCAGGATCTGGCACCCGCGGTTCTCGACGACGACGCCCCCGTTGAACGAGACGACGTACTCATCGGCAGCGTCGCGGAGGCCGAGCTCGTCGAGCGTGCCCTGGACGCTCGTGTAGCCGCGGCCGGTCGTGGGGACGAACTTCACGCCCAGCTCGCGAGCCGCGCGGATGGCCTCGACGTTGCGTCGGGAGACGACGTGCTCATCGTTCAGGAGCGTCTCGTCGAGGTCGCTTGCGATGATCCGGTACATGGATGCGCCGCCCTTCCGTTGGTGGGGACATCACGGTAGCACGGAACGTCGCAGGTACGACGAATCACACCTGGCGCGCACAGGCAACGATGCCGAAGGACCCCGGACCAGCGTGCGACGCGATGACGCAGCCCGTCTTGACCCAGTCGATCTGCTCGAAGCCATGCCTTCTGGCGATCTTCTCGACGACCTTCTGGAGGATGGGGTCGGGGCCGTCGCCCACGGAGTAGATGAAGTTCACCCTCGAGCCGTCCATGGGCTCGGCGGCGAGAAAGTCCTCGGTGAGGGCGACGGCGCACTTGAGCATCGTGCCGCGGCGCTTCTTCGTGGCGATGAGCCTGCCATCGATGATCTCGACGGTGGGCTTGATCCGCAGGAGCGTCGCGCCGAGGAAGGCGACGTTCGAGAGACGTCCGCCCGCGCGCAGGTAGTCGAGGTCGCCGGGGATGAAGGCCATGCGAATGCGGCGGACCTGGTCCTCGGCGAAGGCCCTGACCTCGTCGGCGGTGGCGTCGGGATGAGCCTCGAGGAAGAGGGCGGTGTTGGTGACGACCATCTGGAGCCCCGACGAGACGCTCTTGGTGTCGACGCTCGTCACGTAGCCGCGGTTCTCGGCCGCGCACTGCGCCGAGGCGAAGGAGACCGTAGTGACGGCGGAATACGCGAGGTAGAAGATATGCGCCTCGGGCCTCTCCGCGTGGATGCGGTCGAAGACGTCGGAGAAGTCCTGCGGCGAGCAGCCGCTCGTGTGGGGAAGCTTTCCCGTCCGCCGGTAGCTCGCGTAGAGCTCCTCCGTCGTGAACGTCCCGTCGTCATGCTCGGCGCCCTCGAAGTTCACGTGCATGGGGACGACGACGATGCCGTATCGCTCGGCGACTTCCCTCGAGACGTCCGAACCCGATTCGGTGACGAGAACGTAGTCCGCCATGTCTGCCTCCTTGGAGAAGCCCTGCCTTGTGACGCGCTGAATGCCCACTCACGGTAGCAAAGGGAGAGGGTCAAATTCAGTGCGCGTCATAACTGCACTAACACTGCTCACTTGACCATCGTTCAAAAAACGCTGTCGTGTTTGGACGCGTAGCGCGGGGCGATAGGGGCCCATTTTTTTCAGGTAACCTAAGGTATGTTTCGATGCTATGGGAACGGTCTCTTTCAGTTTCGGGGCCGCGAGGAGGACGGTAGACTGGCGCCAATCGCAGGCAGACAGTCACAAGAACGTGCCATTGCCGGATCACACTTGGCGCGACGCGATTCCCACGAAGGGAGCCATCATGACTCTGTCCAGCCGTCACAACCACACGAACCTCAACCTCACACGTAGGTCCTTCCTCATGACGGGAGGCCTCGCGGCACTCGGCCTCGCCGGATGCTCAAGCTCGACCGGAAGCACCTCCGAGTCGACGTCGTCCACGCAGACGAGCTCCTCCACGACCGCCGGGACCAACAACGGCGACCTGTCGACCATCGTCATCGACGATGCTGCCTGGAGCTACGACTCGGAGAACGACGTCTACTACCAGATCGGCATCCAGTACTGCACGACCCCCGCCGCGACCGACTACGAGTCCATGGGCATCTACGTGCCCGGCAGCTACTTCACCGGCACGGCCAACGGAGACGGGACCTATACCTGCAAGGTCAACGAGTCCGGCACCGCGGGCAGCTTCACCGCCTCGAGCGCGCCCGTGGTCATCCCTGTGAACACCGCCGGCTACGCCGCCCAGCCCGCACCGACCTCGTACAGCGCCGATGGTCTCACGAGCTACCTCTCGGCGGGTCTCGTCTACGTCTATCCCGGCTGCCGCGGCCGCAACAACGGCGAGAACTCCGACGGCACCAGCTTCGCCGGCGGCGCCCCCTGGGGCGTGACGGACCTCAAGGCCGCCGTCCGCTGCCTGCGCTACAGCTCCCCCGCGATTCCGGGCGGCGCGAAGAAGGTCTTCACGTTCGGCCACTCCGGCGGCGGCGCCCAGAGCTCCCTCATGGGTGCCACGGGCGACTCCGAGCTCTACTACCCCTACCTCGAGTCAATCGGCGCTGCCATGACCGACGATAGCGGCAGCGCAATCTCCGACGCCGTCACGGGATCGATGTGCTGGTGCCCGATCACCGCCCTCGACGAGGCCGACGAGGCGTACGAGTGGATGATGGGCCAGTTCGCGACGAGCGGCACACGCGCCGACGGCACCTGGACCAAGGTCTTCTCAGGCGATCTCGCCGAGTCCTTCGCGACCTGGATCAACGAGGTCGGGCTCGTCGACGCCCAGGGCAACGTGCTCGGGCTCAACGAGGGCGGCGAGGGGACCTACTCCTCGGGCAGCTACTACGACCAGGTGGTGTCCGTCATCGAGGGCTCGCTCAACAACTTCCTCACCGACACGACCTTCCCCTACACGCCCTCCTCGACGACCATGGCCGACGGCGGCTTCGGCGGCGGCAGCTCGAGCGGCATGACCGGCGGCAGGATGTCCGGAGGCACCATGCCGACCGACGCCTCGGAATCGAGCGCACCGTCCGGCTCTGCTCCGACCGACGCGTCAAGCTCCGGCGCCCCGTCTGGTGGGATGCCCTCCGGCGGGATGACGGGCTCCAGCTCGAGCACGGACTCCACGACCTACGAGACGGTCGAGGACTACGTCGCCTCGCTCAACTCCGACACCGAGTGGGTGAGCTACGACTCCTCGACCAACACCGCCACGATCACGAGCATGGGCGCCTTCGTGACGCACTGCAAGTCCGCCTCCAAGGACGTGGGCGCCTTCGACTCCCTCGAAAGAAGCCAGGCCGAGAACTACCTCTTCGGCAACTCCGAGTCCGACGCCCTCCACTTTGACGCGACCATGTCGAAGCTGCTCACCGACAACCAGAGCAGCTACGCGGCGTGCTCGGACTTCGACTCGAGCTACGTCGACGCCTACAAGGGCGACATGAGCAACACGGACGACCTCGGCACGCTCACGGCCGACCGCCAGAAGATGTACAACCCCATGTACTTCGTCTGCGAGGGCTACGAGGGCTTCGGGAGCGCCACCCCGGCAGCCCACTGGCGCATTCGCACCGGCATCGACCAGGGCGACACCTCGCTCACCACCGAGATGAACCTCGCCCTCGCGCTCGAGGCGAACTCGAACGTGCAGGACGTGGACTTCGAGACGGTCTGGGGACTCGGCCACACCACCGCCGAGCGGACGGGTGACGCCGCGACCAACTTCATCAGCTGGGTCGAGGGCTGCTGCGCGTAGCAGTTCTCGCCCGAAGTACGCCGAGAATGCAGACGCCCCGGTGCGAGCCAATCGCGCCGGGGCGTCATTCTTCTCTCTGCTCTCCCCTACTGGGCGGTGTCCGCGCTCAGCACGTCCTCGACGTTGACGGCGATGTCGTGCTTGGTGGGCACCCACTCGACCTTCTTGAACAGGGCGACCACGGCCATGGGCACGTAGGTCATCATGAAGATCGGGAACGTGAACAGGTTCGTGAAGATGCGGACCTTGGACTTGGAGTGGATGTGCGAGCGCTCCGAGATCGTCGTGATGACGGCGAGAATGAAGAACACGACGTACATCGACCCGAAGGTCATCACGAGCGAGCCCACGCACATGGAGAGCTCGGCCTCCGTGACGAGGAAGCCGTGGCTGAGCGAGCCGATGATGAGGTAGGTCGAGTTGATGAAGGCCGAGAGCAGCGTGAGGAGCATCCCCGGCGCGATGGTCATCATCATGTCGTACGAGGCGAACTGGCGGTGCCTGATGCCCTTGCCGAGGTCTCCCTTGTACGAGAAGAACACCTGGTAGAAGCCCTTCGTCCACCTCAGGCGCTGCACCCAGGACGCCTTGAACGTGACGGGCTGCTCGTCGTAGAACTCCGCCGGCGCGAAGCCGATCTGGATGTTGTTGGCGGCGCAGAAGGTCGAGAACTGGATGTCCTCGGTGAGGGTGTGGAAGTCCCAGCCGTGCATGCCGCGGACGATCTTCTCGGAGACCATCCATCCCGACCCGGAGATGGCGCAGCTCGTACCGACCATCATGCGGGCGTTGTTGAGGAACTTCGCCTCGCGCATGAACCAGAGCGCGTTGCCGGCGCTGATCCAGCTGGAGTCGAAGTTCTTGGAGTTGCGGTAGCTCGTGGCTACGAGATAGCCCGCGTCAAAGGCCTGGTTCATGATCGTGGTGTAGTTGGGAGAGACGAGGTTGTCCGCGTCGAAGACGAAGAACGCGTCGTACTTGTCGCCATACTCGTTGAGGATGCGGTCGAAGCCGTAGTCCATGGCCCAGCTCTTTCCGCGGCGCGCGAGGTCGTTTCGGTCCCAGACGATGGCGCCAGCCTGCTCGGCCATCTCGTGGGTGTTGTCCGTGCAGGCGTCGCACACGACGAAGCAGTCGATGAGCTCGCGCGGATAGTCCTGCGAGAGGATCGACCTCACGAGGTTGCCGATGACGGGCTCCTCGTTGTGCGCCGAGATGAAGAACGCGAAGGTGTGCTGCTTCTTGGCGGGGGGAAGGACGACCGTGCCCCTGGCCCACACGCGAATCATGTAGACGAACTGGTAGAAGTACGCGAGGGTGAAGAAGAGCCAGATGATCAGGTTGAAGATCACGATCGGCGTGATGCCTAGCTTGTTGAACTCCATGCGCCCTATCCCTCCGCGATGGTGCCGTCGGTCAGTCCGGTGGCCAGGATCTGCGGGCAGATGACACTCCCCGCCTCCGTGCGTCCCATGGACCTTTCCTGAATAGATTCTAGTACACCCGAGAGGTCCGGGGGGAGGCGGTCGGCAAGCTCTATGGTCTTGCCCGAGGCCGGATGGTCAAAGCGGATGTGCCACGAGTGCAGGAACTGACGATCCAGGCCGAGGTTCAGGCGGTCGTCCCCCCGCCCGTAGAGCTGGTCACCGACCACCTGATGGGAGATGTGACGCATGTGCACGCGGATCTGGTGCGTGCGGCCGGTGTAGAGGTGGCACTCCAGAAGCGAGTAGCCCTCGTCGCGCCGCCCCGCCTCGAAGCGCTCGAGCGTCGTGAAGGTGGTGATCGCCTCGCGCGAGCCGGGGTCGTCCGACACGGCCATGCGCAGCCGGTCCCGGGTCGACCGGGCGATGCCCGTGGTGATCGTGCCCGTCTCGGGAGCCACGTAGCCGTGAACGAGCACCAGGTAGCGACGGTCGAGCACGCGAAGGCGAATGAGGTCCTGGAGGGCCCGCTGCATCTCGTCGTCCTTGGCGCAGACCATGAGGCCGGAGGTGTCCATGTCGAGGCGGTGCACGATGCCGGGACGGTCCTCGCCCTGGAGGAGCCCCAGGTGGTCGTAGCCGCAGTGCGCGACGAGCGCATTGGCGAGACTGTCCTGCACATGCCCCGGGCTGGGATGGCACACGAGGCCCGCCTGCTTGGAGAGGACGATGAGACGGTCGTCCTCATAGCGGATGTCAAGGGGGATGTCGGGGTTCGGCACGAGGGGGCCGCCCTCGTCCTCGGGCTCGGGGAGCTCGACCGCGACGCGGTCGCCCAGGGCGACGCGCTCGCTCTTGGAGAGGGCCGAGGTGGAGTTGATGGTCACGCGGCCCTCCTCGATGAGGCGAGCGCAGGCGCTTCGCGAGGGGCTGTACGGCATCGACGCGACGAAGGCGTCGAGCCTCTCGCCGTCGTCGTCCGGCCCCACGAGGGCCTCCGTCACACGACCGAGCATGTCGCAACCCCTCCCCCCACGGTCCTTCTCGCCAGCTACAACCCTACTCTATGCGAACGGCGCCGCCCCCGGGCCGGGGACGGCGCCGCACATGACAATGACCTCGATAACCCTACGCCTCGTGGGAGCTGACGTCGGTCTTGCCCGCCGCGTGCTCGCGTCGGGACTCCCACGCCGTGTAGATCACGAACGAGATGACGACGCCGCAGGTCACGAACATGTCCGCGACGTTGAACACCGGGAAGCTCACGAAGGTGGTCGCCAGGAAGTCGGTGACGTAGCCCATGACCATCCGGTCGATCATGTTGCCCACGCCACCGCCGGCCACGCAGGCGATGGAGATCGCGAGCGAGAGCGGCGCGTCGGTGCGCTTCCAGACGAAGACCCAGCCGGCGGCGAGGATGGCGATCGCCACCGCGATGAAGAGCGGCCCGGCACCCCTGCCGAGCGAGAAGGCCGCGCCCGTGTTCTCCACGAGCTTGAGGTCGAGCACGCCGGGGATGAAGCCCGCGGACTCGCCGACGTCGAGGAGATGCCTCACGGCTGCCTTCGTGGCCTGGTCGAGCACGACCACGACCACGACAATGATGCCGTAGAGCATGGCTCGGAACCCTCGCCAGCAGGTCATCTTCGTCTGATCCAAGAGTCCTACTCCCCGATGTTCTCGATGACGTCGTGACAGCGCGCGCAGAGCCCGTCCTCGCCCAGCTCACGCCAGTTCCAGCACCTCGGGCACTTCTCGCCGCGTGCGGGCAGCACGGTGCAGGCGTAACCCTCGCCGCGCTCGACGCACACCTCGGAGCACACGAAGGGCTCGGCGAGGTCGCAGGCGCCGTCGCCCGCGAGGAGCGCGTAGGCGTCCTCGGGAACCGTGAGCTCGGCGCGAGCGGCCTGCGAGGTCTTCTCGGTGACGGTGCCGGATGCCTGGGCGTCCTCGTAGGCCTTCGTGAAGGCCGCGCGGGCCTCGACCAGCGCCTCGTACGCGGGCAGGAGCGCGCGGTACTCGTCGGCGGTCATGGGTGCCTGGTACCAGTCGAGAAGGGCCGCGTAGTCCTGGCCGTCGCGCATGGAGGCGGGCAGGTACTGCATGACCTCGTCGGTCGTGTAGACCAGGATCGGCTGGAAGTCGTGAACGAGCATGGAGAGGATCTGCGCCCACGTGGTCAGGGCGCTCCTGCGCTCGAAGCTCGTGGCGCCGTCGCAGTAGACGCGGTCCTTCGTAGCGTTGAGGTAGCCGTTGGAGAGCTCGGTCACGTAGTCGTAGAGCAGACGGAAGACCACGTTGAAGCGGTAGCCGCGGTAGGCCTCGCTCGCCTGGTCGTGGACCTCGCACAGGTGCGCGAGGACGAGGCGGTCGTACGGGAGCAGGTCGGCCGTCGCGACGGCGTCGGTCGCGGGGTCGAACTGGCCCTCGATCTCGCCGAGGAGGAAGCGGAAGGTGTTGCGGATCTTGCGGTACGCCTCGCCCACGTGGTCGAGGATCATCGAGTCGCAGGGGACGTCGGTCGAGGTGTCGACCGAGGCGACCCAGAGGCGCAGAACGTCGGCGCCGCGGGTGTCGCACTCCCCGTTGGGGTCGATGACGTTGCCGAGCGACTTGGACATCTTGCGACCCTGGCCATCGAGGGTGAAGCCCTGCGAGACGACCGACTTGTAGGGCGCGACGCCATAGGCGCCGACACTCGTCATGAGCGAGCTCATGAACCAGCCGCGGTGCTGGTCGGAGCCCTCGAGGTACATGTCGGCCGGGAACTTGAGGTAGCCGCGGTGCCTGCAGACGGCGGTGTGGCTCACGCCCGAGTCCCACCACACGTCGAGGATGTCGGGGTTGGCCTTGAGGTCGTGGCTGCCGCAGGCGGGGCAGGTGCAGGCGTCGCCGAGGTAGCTCGCGGGGTCGTCGGTGAACCAGGCGTCTGAGCCCTTCTCGCGGAAGAGCGTGATGACCTTGTCGAGGGTCGCGTCGTTCATGACCGTCTCGCCGCAGTCCTGACAGGTGAAGGCCGGGATGGGCACGCCCCAGTTGCGCTGGCGGGAGATGCACCAGTCGGGCCTGCCCTCCACCATCGAGCCGATGCGCTTGATGGCGTGCGAGGGGTAGAACGCGACCTTCGAGAGCTCCTCGAGGGCCTTCTTCCGGAGCCCGGTCTTGTCCATCGAGACGAACCACTGGCTCGTGGCGCGGAAGATGACGGGCTGCTTGCAGCGCCAGCAGTGCGGGTAGCTGTGGGTGATGTCCTCGTGGAGGATGAGCGTGCCGCGCTCGCCGAGCCACTTGATGATCTTGGGGTTGGCCTCGTTGACCTCCATGCCGGACCAGGGGCCGCCGGTTCCGAGGCCCTCGCCCTTGTAGAAGCGGCCGTCGTCGTCGACGGGCATGACGACGGGGATGCCGAAGCGCATGCCGGCGTTGTAGTCGTCGACGCCGTGTCCGGGGGCGGTGTGGACCACGCCGGTGCCGTCGTCGAGCGTGACGTAGTCGGCGTAGATGAACTCGCCCTCGACGCCCTGGTCGCCGAAGATCGGCTGGAGGTACTTGTTGTGGCAGAGCTCGACGCCGTTCATGTGCCAGGTCGAGCCGTCGGCGCCCTTGGCGAGCTCGTACGACTCGTAGCCGAACTTCGCGCAGCACCGCTCGACGAGCGCCTCGGCCATGATCTCGGCGCGACCGTCGACCAGGACGGCGACGTACTCCGCCTCGGGGTGGAGGATCACGGCGTCGTCGGCGGGAAGGGTCCACGGCGTGGTCGTCCAGATGTCGACCCAGAGGCTGTCCTTCCAGGCCTCGAGGCCGGCGGGGACCGTGGTCATCTCGAAGCGCACGAAGATGGCGGGGCTCACCTCGTCGCCGTACTCGATCTCGGCCTCGGCGAGGGCGGTGTGGCAGTGGCTGCACCAGTGCACGGGCTTGCGGCCGCGGTAGATGGCGCCGCTGTCGAAGATGGCCTTGAAGATCTCGATGTCGGTGGCGTCATAGTCGTTGACGTAGGTGAGGTAGGGGTTGTCCCACTCGGCGAGGACGCCGAGGCGCCTGAAGCCCTGGCGCTGGGTGTCGACCTGCTCGACGGCCATCTTGCGGCAGAGCTCGCGGACCTTCTCGGTGGGAAGCTGGTTGAACTTCTCGGTGCCGAGCATCTCCTCGACCTTGTGCTCGATGGGCTGGCCGTGGCAGTCCCAGCCGGGGACGTACGGCGTCTGGTAGCCCTGCATGGCCCAGTAGCGGTTGATGATGTCCTTGGAGATCTTGTTCTGGGCGTGACCCAGGTGGATGGGGCCGTTGGCGTACGGGGGGCCGTCATGGAGGACGAACTTCTCGTGCCCCTCGTTCTTCTTGAGCATGAGCTCGTAGACGCCCGCGTCCTCCCACGCCGCGAGCCGCTTGGGCTCGTTCTGCGCCAGGCTCGCTCGCATCGGGAACTCGGTCTTGGGCAGGTTCGTGGTCTTCTTGTACTGGTTTGCCACCTTGCGATCCCTTCGCCTCAAACGGACGCCCACAAAAAAACGCCCGTCCCTCCTGCTGGGACGAAGCGTTCGAATGCACACTTCGCTTGCGACCACCCAGCGAGCGGTACTCCGCCATACTCGGTTGACCGATGTCGGTGGTCTGCCGGCGACGCCTACTCGCGCCCTCGCGCTTTGGGGCCGCAGCTCCGGGGTGATTTTCGCCGGGACGTGGACACGGGCTCTCAGCACCCCCGCTCTCTGTCGACCACGCTGTCCCGGGTACTCTCCCCATCACAGCCGTAGGCGGTATGATAGCACTCACGAACGGTGCGAACACCGTCAGCCGGGAATCGCGCGAGGTTATGTTCGCACGTCCCACAAATGCCACGACCTGCGCGTACGCCGTGGCTCTCCCCCAGGAGGAACCATGCCCGAGAAGAGCTACCAGGACGTCAACGCCGAGGCGATCACGCGGTGGATCGCGGAGGGCTGGGAGTGGGGACGGCCGATCTCCCACGAGGAGTACGCACGCGCGGTCGAGGGTGACTGGCAGATCCTGCTGACGCCCACGAGGCCCGTGCCGCGCGCGTGGTTCCCGCCCCTCGCCGGGACCCGCGTGCTCGGGCTCGCCTCGGGCGGCGGGCAGCAGATGCCCCTCCTCACGGCCGCGGGCGCGCGCTGCACCGTGCTCGACTACACGCCCGCCCAGCTCGATGCCGAGCGGCTCGTCGCCGAGCGCGAGGGCTACGACATCGAGATCGTGCGCGCCGACATGACGCTGGGGCTGCCCTTCGCGGACGAGAGCTTCGGGCTCGTGGTCAACCCGGTCTCGTTCTGCTACGTGCGCGAGGTCGAGCCCATCTGGCGCGAGGTCGCCCGCGTCATGGAGCCGGGCGCGGTGCTTCTCACTGGCCTTGACCTGGGCATTAACTACATCGTGGACGATGACGAGACGAGCATCGTGCGGGGGCTGCCCTTCGACCCCGTCGCCGACCCCTCGCTCGTGGAGTCGCTCGAGAGCTCCGACGCGGGCATGCAGTTCTCCCACTCCCTCGAGGAGCTTCTCGGCGGGATGCTGCGCGCGGGACTCGTGATACGCGACCTCTACGAGGACACCAACGGCGAAGGCCGCCTCCACGAGCTGGGCATACCCTCCATGATCGCGGTGCGCGCCGAGAAGCCCGCGCGGGGGTAGCGGGCGGGGCGACGGGCAGAGGGCCGACGTCCGCGCTTCTGTGTCGCACGATAGGTTTACGTACAAAATCGTATCGCACGACACAAATCTGGCGCCCGGGTGTGTCGTGCGATAGGTTTACGTATAAAAAGCTATCGTGCGACACAAACCTGGTGCTACGCCGCCCGGCTCCCGATGCTCGCACACCCCTATCGTAGGCTTGGCCTTTTTCTTCGCCATGACTTGGACCTCCAATGGGCACCGCGGCATGAGGTGATGCAGATTCCGTGGAGCGAAGAAACAACTTTTGATGCCGTACGAGCGCGACAATCATTAATTGGCGCCCGCTGAGCTTGGTATCTCGAATTTTGCCCTCCCGGACTTGTCAGAAAGCCGGAAGCCACCCGCAAGATTGCCGTAAGTTCGCCCTGCTAGGCTTGGTCGTATGGAAACCAGACTCACATATCCCGCTGCGCTCAGGCTCATCCGCGCTGCGCGGAGGGATTCCTCGTTCGTAATCACGCGACTGGACGAGAACCCTCCATGGCGCACGAACGTGACTTCGCGCAGGACGGTCAACGACGCCCTGCTCGCCAAGCATGGCGAGCAGCACGGGTTGAGGCCGGATACCAAGCTGACCGTTCTTGTCCCTCGTGACTGCGATCGCTCCCGAGACGAGCTTCGCTGCCATCGAATCTGCGAGAAGAATCTACCCAGCTGCTCCTTCGTACGAATTTCTCGCCCTGGTTTTGAACCGATCGTCACGGAGTCGCCCGAACTATGCGTCGTCCGCGCGGCTGCAGACCTCTCACTCAAAGTGAGACAAGGATCTATCGACAAGGACGTCGCGCTCATTCGCCTCGTCGAGCTCATTGACGAGCTCTGCGGGAGATACGCCCGCCACCCCTCGAATCCCCGGAGCGGTCAGCCAGTCTACGAGCTCGAGCCAATCACCTCTGTCGAACGGCTTTCTCGCTACCTCAAAGATGCGAGGCGCATCCATGGGCTCACCTTGTTCAGGATGGCGCTGCCCTATGCGCTGGACAATCTTGGCTCCCCCATGGAGACCTTGCTGGAGATGGCTTGCTGTCTGTCTCCCCACCTTGGGGGTCTCGGTCTGCCAAAGCCCGTCTCCAACCAACCGCTTAAGTTCAGTGAGCGAGAGCGCGGTCTTGTCTCGCACGTCTCGCTTCGACCGGACCTCTTTTGGGTGTTGTTCCACATCGCTGGCGAGTACAACGGACACGATCACGACGGAGGAGACGCCAGCGCAGAAGACGACCGTCGGGTTTCTGACTACCAGGCTTGCGGAATCAAGGTGTTCCCCGCGAGATTCGAGACCGTCTCCACGGGGAAGGGGCTTGACGGATACCTTCGCAAAATCGTTGATGCCATGGCCGAGACCAATGGCCGCACATGGGCTCATCATGCGTTGACCGTACTTGACTCCAGCTCATACCAGCTGGCCCGGCAAGAGCTCATCGATACCATGCTCCCGCCCCGCCCTGCCGACGCTATCATGACGACAGATACTCTGTAGTGTCAGGGCGACTTTCACCAAGTGCCGCACCATTGCCGTGTCGCACGATACGTAAGTTTGCAAAAAGCTATCGCACGATACAAATCCGGCGCTCAGGTGTGTCGTGCGATAGGTATACGTACAAAAAGCTATCGTGCGACACGGGACGTCATGAGGGGACGTGCAGGCAGCCCTCACTCTATTACACTGCCTTTCTCGCCGCCTGTCGCAGGGAGAGCAGCAGCAGGACCAGGCCGACGCCGACCAGGATGTGGCCGATCCCGGCGATGCCAGAGATTGCGGAATCCACCCCGGGAGAAAGCGGCGTCGCGAGCACCTGCGTGACCCCGCGGACAATCAGCATGCATGCGGTGAGGGGCACGCCAACGTTATAGATGCGCATGAAGGCATGGAAGCGCCCGTTCCCAGAGAGGTCGAGCCTGTCCGCGAACAGGGCGACGAGCAAGAACATAACCATGCCGAGAAGGAACAGGTGCACGTGAACCTTGCCCAGGGCGGTGACGCCCGTGAAGCCGTTCCACTTGGTGAACTCGCGGTAGAAGACGCCACCGACCATTGCGGCGACGGCATACGCGAGCGAGATGTTCAGATACCTCTTCATGCGCATGGCTCCTCTCGGTAAGCGCCCTCTTTATGGCGTCTCGTTCGGCTCGACCCCTTGCCCGCACTCGTTGGTCTTTCGCCAGTCGGTAGCGTAACACGGCGACGCGGGCGTGTCGCGCCCACGGGCTTCTCGGTCGTCGTCTCTTGTCCGCCGCTGGCCGAATCGTCGGAATAGAGGACCTGGAAAAGCAACCTGTCCCCTTTTCCAGCAAGGGTTTGTGTGGGCGATGCCGATTCCATGTTCCAAGTCATGCCCCCGAACTCGATAATGGAGACACGGGGAGAGCGACAGGGGGAGCAGCGATGACGGACCCAGCAATCAGAAGCGACGAGCACCTCAAGTACCTCGAGCTTCTTTCGGAGAAGTTCCCGACGACCAAGGCCGTCTACACCGAGATCATCAACCTCGAGGCCATCCTCAACCTGCCGAAGGGCACCGAGCACTTCGTCTCGGACGTCCACGGCGAGTACGAGGCCTTCGAGCACATCCTCAACAACTGCTCGGGCGTCATCCGCGAGCGCGTCGAGTCGACCTTCAAGTTCGAGCTCACCATGGACGAGCAGGCCGAGCTCTGCACGCTCATCTACTACCCCAAGGCCAAACTCCGCCGCATCCACGACGAGGGACGCGCCACCGAGGAGTGGTACGCCATCACGCTCATGCGGCTCGTGCGACTGGCGCGACGCCTCTCGAGCTCGTACACCCGCTCAAAGGTGCGCAAGGCCATGCCCGTCGAGTACGCCTACATCATCGACGAGCTGCTCCACATCTCCCCCGACGAGCGCGAGGCCCGTCTCTCCTACCACCAGCGCATCATCGACACGATCATCGACACCGGCTCGGCAGACGACTTCGTCCGCTCGCTCTCCGAGCTCATCAAGCGTCTCGCCGTGGACCACATGCACTTCGTCGGCGACATCTTCGACCGCGGTCCGCACGCCGACCTCATCCTCGACCGCCTCATGAGCTATCACTCGCTCGACCTGCAGTGGGGCAACCACGACATCGTGTGGATGGGTGCCGCGGCGGGGTCCGCGGCCTGCCTCGCCGCCGTGATCCGCAACAACATCCGCTACGACAGCCTGCGCATCCTCGAGAGCACCTATGGCGTGTCGCTGCGCGAGCTCTATCTCTTCGCCGACCGCACCTACACGGCGGACGACGGCATGGACGCCTCCGAGAAGGCCATCTCGGTGATCCTGTTCAAGCTCGAGGGCCAGACCATCCTCCGCCATCCCAACTGGCAGATGGACGACCGTCTGCTCCTCGAGCACATCGACCCGAAGCTCGGCGTCTGCCACGTCGACGGGCAGGACCGCGCGATGCGCACCCGCGACTTCCCCACCGTCGACCCCGCCGACCCCTACGCGCTCTCCCCCGAGGAGCAGGAGGTCATGGACGGCCTCGTCGACGCCGTGACCTCGTCCGAGAAGCTCCGCCGCCATGTGAACTTCCTCTACGAGCGCGGATCGGCCTACCTCGTCCACAACTACATCGTCCTCTTCCACGCCTGCGTGCCCATGAACCCCGACGGCACCTTCTGCGCCGTGAACCACCAGGGCAAGATGCTCGCGGGCAGGGAGTACTACGACTACGCCGACCGTCTCGCCCGCCGCGCCTGGCACGAGCACGACCAGGTCTCGCTCGACTGGATGTGGTACCTGTGGTGCGGACGCCTCTCGCCACTCTCGGGCCGCGTCATCAAGACCTTCGAGCGCACCTACTTCACCGACGAGTCCACGTGGAAGGAGCCGAGGGACCCCTACTTCGCCCTCGTCAACGACCCCGAGGTCTGCCGCTCCATCCTCCGGGAGTTCGGCGTCAACCCAGCCCACGGCCACATCGTGAACGGTCACACGCCCGTGCACGCCGCCTCGGGCGAGAGCCCCATCAAGGGTGGCGGGCTGCTCGTGGTCATCGACGGAGGCTTCTGCCAGGCCTACCACGCGACGACGGGCATCGCGGGATACACGCTCATCGCCGACCCCGTCGGCATGCGCATCAAGGCCCACCGTCCCTTCGGGAGCATCGATGACGTGCTCGACCTCAACAAGGACATCATGAGCGACGACGACCGCTTCTGGGTCGAGACGAGGCCCCTCACCATCGGGGACACCGACACGGGCGCCGACATCCGAGGACAAATCGCGGACCTCCGCGACCTTCTCGACGCGTACCGGACAGGGATCCTTGCCGAGAAGGCCGTGTAGACGGCGATTCCACGCAAGTTGCCGTCCGCGCGAGGAACGCGGTGAATTTGGGTACATAGGCTCTATTGGACCCGTACGGGTCCAGAACAGCCACACCAGGGAAAGGCCCCAGGAATATGGACATGGACGACAACAAGCGACGGCGTTCGATGCTGCTCTACGTCCTCATCGCCATCGTTCTCTACCTCGTGGTGAGCGGCATGCTCTACCCGAGCCTCCTGAACTCCCAGACCACGAAGGTCTCGTACTCAGAGTTCAAGACGATGGTCTCTGACGACGAGGTCACCAACGTCAGCCTCAACACGAGCGACAGCTCGATCAGCTTCACCACTGGGTCAGGCGACTCCACCAAGTACTACACGACCACGCTCTTCCCCGACGACACCACCCTCACGACGCTCCTCGACGACCACAACGTCACCTACGGCGCCACCGTCCCCGACAACTCGTCGAACATCTGGCTCTACATGCTCATCTCCTACGGGCTTCCGCTCATACTCATCCTGTGGTTTGGCTGGTGGCTCAATCGCCAGATGAAGAAGCAGATGGGTGACGACGGCCCGTCCATGAACTTCGGGAGCGGCGGCTTCGGCGGCATGGGCGGCGGAGGCCTTGGCAAGTCCAACGCCAAGGAGGTCAAGGGCGAGGAGACGGGCGTCACCTTCAAAGACGTCGCCGGCCAGGACGAGGCCAAGGAGTCCCTGGAGGAGATCGTCTCCTTCCTCAAGCACCCCGACAAGTACACCGCCATCGGCGCCCGCTGCCCACGCGGCGCACTGCTCGTCGGCCCTCCGGGCACGGGCAAGACGCTGCTCGCCAAGGCGGTCGCCGGCGAGGCGGGCGTCACGTTCTTCCAGATCTCCGGCTCCGAGTTCGTCGAGATGTTCGTCGGCCGCGGCGCCGCCAAGGTCCGCGACCTCTTCAAGGAGGCCAACAAGAAGGCCCCCTGCATCGTCTTCATCGACGAGATCGACGCCGTGGGCAAGAAGCGCGACTCCTCGATCAACTCCAACGACGAGCGCGAGCAAACCCTCAACCAGCTCCTCTCCGAGATGGACGGCTTCGACAACCACAAGGGCATCGTGGTCCTCGCGGCGACCAACCGTCCCGAGACCCTCGACCAGGCGCTCCTGCGCCCCGGCCGCTTTGACCGCCGCATCCCCGTCGAGCTTCCCGACCTCGCCGGCCGCGAGGCCATCCTCAAGATCCATGCCGACGACGTCAAGATGGAGCCTGACAACGACCTCACCGTCATCGCCCGCTCCACGCCCGGCGCCTCTGGTGCCGACCTCGCCAACATCATCAACGAGGCCGCCCTCCGCGCCGTCCGCTTTGGCAGGAGCCGCGTGAATCAGGAGGACCTCGTCGAGTCCGTCGACGTGGTCATCGCCGGCGAGAAGAAGAAGTCCACGGTCCTGTCCGAGCACGAGAAGGACGTCGTCTCCTACCACGAGACCGGCCACGCCATCGTCGCCGCAGCCCAGAAGGGCTCCGCGCCCGTCTCCAAGATCACGATCGTCCCGCGCACGTCCGGGGCGCTCGGCTTCACGATGCAGGTCGAGGAGGACGAGCACTTCCTCACCACGCGCCAGGAGGCCAAGAACAAGATCGCGGTGCTCTGCGGTGGCCGTGCGGCCGAAGAGCTCATCTTCGGCGAGATGACCACCGGTGCCGCCAACGACATCGAGAAGGCCACGGGCATCGCCCGCGCCATGATCACGCAGTACGGCATGTCCGACAAGTTCGGCATGGTCGCCCTCGGCCAGCAGCGCAACCGCTACCTCGGCGGCGGCACCGAGCTCACCTGCTCGGAGGGCACGGCCGAGGAAATCGACGCAGAGGTCCAGCGCCTCGTCGAGGAGGGCCACCAGACCGCCCTCAAGACGCTCCAGGACAACCGCTTCAAGCTGCACGAGATCGCACACTACCTGCAGAAGAAGGAGACCATCACCGGCGAGGAGTTCATGAGGATCCTCACCCGCGACGACGGGTTCGCGCCCAAGCTCCCCACCACGGGCGAGTAGTCCGCCAAAACCTTCATCGCACCACGTTCACCTGGAGCGGGGCCCTAAGACGAGGGCCCCGCTCCTTATTTTGTCGGGATTCGATGACTGGACAGAAAGACGGATTCTCCTAATCCAGCTTCAGCCCTCGTCCGTGCGGTCTGGGAAGAAGGACGTTGAGGTGATACGTACCATCCACCACCTTTGAGGAGAGTATCCCCTCATACCTGTCGATCGCGGCACGCAGATCACGAGAACTCTCAGACCCAACGGGGTCATCCCCGAGATCAAACTGGTGTGCACATGGACATTCAACGTGAACCGAGGTCATGCCCATGTTGGCGCCCACATGCAGCGATATTCGACGGGCATCACGGCTCTCGATGCCACGGACGACGGCCGTCGCAGCTCCGAGTATTCCTCCCACCAACGGCTGTAGGTCGGGCGAATCCACGAAATCGAGCGCAGAGCCATCAGCGATGCAGGCGAGCACGATTCCCCACTGTTCACAGACGAGGCCCCTCTCGGCGATCACGACGTCAAGTGCATCATTCCCCGTCTTGATCTTGGTGTCATAGATGCTGATCTCTTGCGCAAGCTCTGCGAGCTCGTCCGAGCTGACAATCTCGCTTCCCTCTTCCAGCTGGTAGATACGATGACGAATCGCATGACACTTTGCATTTATCGCCTCGATGTTCGAGAGCGTGAGATCGTACTGACGCGTCTGCGCCTCGCGAAGCTCCTTCTCGGCGGCAATGCCAATCTCGAGTCGACGGTTATAGACGATTTCGAACTCGGCGTACATGATGAAGACGCAGAGGCTGAGATAGACCACGTTGAGCAGGACGACATAATGAACGGCTATGTCCGAAACGCCCAGCTCCTTCACGATGAGGTCGAAAACCATGTTGACCATGATGGCGAGCACGAGCGCAAGGACCATGGCAGGGTCATCGATTTGTCGCAAGCCGCTCTTCTCGATGCGGCGAATGAGAACTGAATATCCAACCAGAAATATCACTGAGGAAACTAACCAATAGCGAAGAGAACCCAGCACGATGGGCGGTGGATAGGAAGGAAATTGAAAGATCATCGCAACGCATCTCTCGACCTCCGAAGAAAAGTTCTCCAGCGAGTACGCCATGGAACAGCAGAAGAGCGAGCAAAGTAATGAGTTTCTGTAGATAGTGAGCTGACCGACGAGCATGAGCGACAAGACGACGAGAAAGGAGAGGATGCCAATCAGGTAGCTCGAGAAGTCAGTAAGCGGTGGATACATCGTGAAGCCCGATGAGAACCCTGCAAAAGAAACCAGAGCTGCACCGACTGCCACGAAGGATATCCGAAGCCCCAACCGTTCTCGATGGGGAAGCGTATGCGAGAACAGCACGATCGCGACGGTGAGCTTGATGATCGTATAGAACGCCTGGACCTTGTCGTCCATCAGATGCTTCCCCCGAGAAAGTCAGCGACGGTAGAAAGGACCACCTTGCGCCTGGAACGACTCACCCAGACGGAATCTCCGCCCGTGAGTTTGAGCTCGTCCCCACTTATCAGACGAATGTGCTCTAGATTGACAATGCAGCTCTTGGAAACACGTAGGAACGATGAGCTCTCGAGCCCCTCCTCAAGACCAGAGAGCGTTGCGCGCGATACGAGTTCGGAGCCGTCGACGAGGTGGAAGGCGAGGTTGTGATTGAGCGCCTCGACGTAGACGATGTCGGAGAGAGAGACCACGCGCACGCCATCGTGCGTCTGGACGGCCGTGGTCCGTCCTCGCGTTCGGCGAAGCCTTCTGAGCACACGATCCAGCGTCATGACAAGGTCGTTGTAGCGAACGGGCTTGACGATGAAGTCAAGCGCGTCGACCTCATAGCCCTTTACCGCATACTGAGCAAGGTTCGTCACGAAGACGAGCGGCGTCTCCTCGTCATAGGTGCGCAACAGCTCAGCTGCTTCCATGCCATTGATACCCGGAAGGTCGATATCCATGAAGATGATGTCAGCCGGATGGCTCTCGGCGGAAAACTCCAAGGCAGAGCGAATCCATGAGACGCGAAGGTCTTCTCCACGAGACTCGGCATAGCGCATGACGCAGTCCGAGAGCACCGTTGCGGCGTGCTCCTCGTCCTCCACTAGTAGCACTCGGTACATGGCTCCCCCCAACTGAACAGGCCCACGCCCGCCCTCCATCAAGTATACCTGCCATCTATCAGCGCATTTCTCAATCTCGCGACCTCTTGCGACGGCCTGCGCGCGTCTTGCGACAAGCGCAGGTGGACTGAACCAGCTGCATATACCCTGCAAGTCAAGACCAGCCGACCAAGTAGGTCGCAGACGACAGAGGGGAAAAGGGGACCCATGAATCTCACCAGAAGAAACTTCTTTGAGGGAGTGGCCGCAGCGGGCGCCATGGCGGCGCTTGCAGGATGCTCCGCCGGAACAAGTGGCAGCTCGGGCTCCGGCACGGAGGGCGGCTTCAAAGTGCCTGACGCCTCGTCGTATCCCATCGCTCCAGACGGCAGCAGCGTCACGGCAAAGTGGAGCCAGGAGACGATCGGCGAGTCCCGCAGCGGAGAGGGATTCACGAAGGTCACGAACGAGGATGGGGGGCCAAGCCTCGCCTTCATGCCTGACACCAACGTCAGCATCATCCAGGTCGATGGCTACGCGTTCAAGGATCTCAATGGTAATGGCAAGCTCGATCTCTACGAGGACTGGCGTCAGTCCGACGAGGACCGTGCAAAGGCGCTCTCAGACTCCATGGAGCTGGAGGACATCTATCCTCTCATGTTCTACACGAGCTTCTTCGAGAGCGGCATGCCGCTCGGCGATCAGACCATCTCGATTCTTACCGAGGGCGCCCGCACGACGTGCAACAACTCTGGATACGGTCCCGAGGACACTACCGAGGCGGTCAAGTGGAACAACGCCGTCCAAGAGCAGTGCGAGAAGCTCGGAGGCTATGGCATCCCCCACATGGCGGCATTCGACCCCTTCTTCAAGTACGGAATCCCGGGCAACATGTCAGTAGCCGCCACCTTCGATCCCGAGCTCGCTCACAAGGCCGGAGAGTCAATGGCAAAGGTCTGGCGAGCCCTCGGCCTGCACGTTTATTACGGTCCGCAGATTGGCATCACGACAGACCCGCGCTGGGTTCGCCTTTCTGGTGGCTTCACCGAGGATCCTGCCCTCGACAGGGACCTGGCGCAAAACTACGTCGACGGTCTGCAATCCACCTACGACGAAAGCGGAGAGGATGAGGGCTGGGGCTCCGAATCAATCATCTGCCAGACCAAGCACTATCCCGGCGGCGGTGCGGCCGAGGGCGGACGTTATGACCACTCTGATACCGGAAAATACAACGTATATCCCGGTGACAACTTCCGGGCACATTTCATTCCCTGGGCTGACGGCATCTACAGTCTCCCCGGCAAGACCAAGTGCTCGGGATCGACGATGCCAGACTACAACATCTTCTACTCAGAGGATAAGGAGTACGGAGAGAACGTCGGCGTGGGGTTTGACGAGTACAAGATGGGAATCCTCAGGGATCTCATCGGCGACAACCTCGTGAGCTCCGACTGGGACATTACCTCGAACTTCGACACGCCTGGCCAACTCAGAGAGGGTGGCTCCAACCACGCTTGGGGAGTCGAGAGTCTTACTCCTGCGGAGCGAGAGGCGAAGGCACTCGAGGCTGGCGGGCTCGACCAGTTCGGAGGCGAGTTCGAGGTTGCCATTGCCCAGCAGGCTCATGACATCATGGTTGACGACATCGGCAAGGACAAGGCCGACGCACGTTTTCACGACTCGGCCCGGAGAGTCTTCGTGGCGATGAATCGCCTCGGACTTTTTGAGAACCCCTACCTCGAGCAGGCTGCAACGGATGCGGCGGTCTCCGACTCTGACGTTGCGGCCATTGGCGAGGAGATCTCCCAGAAATCCGTCGTCATGCTCAAGAACTCGGGATCGGTTGTCAAGAAGCGCTCTGCAAAGCCGACCGTCTACATCCCCCGTGCCTTCAAGGCGGCAGCCGACTCGATGGGATGGGGCGGGAAGAGCATGCACACCCCCGCAAGCTGGGATGCCGTCGTCGACCTCGATCTTGCGGGCGAATATTTCGAGGTAGTAACCGACACGCTTGGAGACCCCACGGGCGACCCAGATTCGGAGACTGGCACGGCATCCTATACCGAGGCTGACTGCACGAAGGCGACTGCCGAGCAGCTCTCCGCATGCGACTTCGCCTTTACCAAACTTGCTTCTCCTTCGTCAGGTCAGGGGTATGACGAGAAGACGAAGACCTATCTTCCCATCTCGCTGCAGTACCGCACGTACACCGCCGACGGCGCAAACGTACGCAAGACTTCCCTTGCCGGAAATACGCTGGCTGATGGGACCATCGAGAACCGCAGCTACTTTGGGCAGAGCGCGACCGCGAGCAATGAGTCGGAACTCGACGGGCTGCTCGCCCTCAAGGCGAGCCTCCCAGAGGGGGTGCCCCTGGTCGCCTCGTTCTCGCTGAACAACCCCATGGTCTTTGCAGAGGTTGAGCCCACTTGCGATGCCATGTTCGCCACCTTTGCAGACCTGGACGACAAGTACGTTCTCGCCGCGGCGGCAGGACAGTATGAACCCACCGGCCTCCTGCCCCTCCAGATGCCCGAGGACATGGATGCCGTCGAGGCGCAGTACGAAGACGTTCCTCGTGACATGGACTGCTACATCGATTCCGCAAAGAACATCTATGACTTTGGCTTTGGGCTCAACTGGTCTGGAGTCATCGACGATGAGCGCACCAAGAAGTACTGCGTCGAACCGCTCACCGCGCCCACGGCAAGCGTGAGTTTCTAGACGCCCGCATTTCCGCACGGACTAGTATGGCCAGCCACTGCGTGAGAGGTGGCTGGCCATACTCTTACCCTCTACGTCGGCATATTGGGTCGCTCATCAAAGCCTCGAAAGTCCTCTCATCCCCTGCGCGAGAAGAGCTCCCAGAAGGCGACCGCGCTGCTCGCCGCCACGTTCAGGGAGTCCACCCCGTTCGACATGGGGATGATGACCTTGCGGTCGCAGGCGGCGAGCGTCTCGGCGGAGAGTCCGTATCCCTCGGAGCCAAAGAACAGCGCTCGTCTCCCCCGCCCCGCGATCTGCGGCGAGTCGATTGCCACGGCCTCGTCGTCGAGCGCGAGCGCGAGGCACGAGAAGCCACGTCCATGCAGGTCGTCGACCATGCCGCGCGGCCAGTCCCTCTCCTTCGCCCGTGTCCACGGCACCTGGAAGACCGTTCCCATCGAGACCCTCACCGCCCTGCGGCAGAGGGGGTCCGCGCACCTCGGCGACAGAATCACGGCATCGGCGCCGAGTGCCGCGGCGGAGCGGAACACCGCGCCGACGTTGGTGACGTCGACGAGACCCTCGAGCACGGCCACGTTGCGGGCGCCCTCGAGTACGTCCGAGACCTCCCGGGGCTGGGGGCGGCGCATGGCGCAGAGCAGGCCCCGCGTCACGTTGTATCCTGTCAGCCTGGCCATCTCGTCATGGGCGAGCACGAGGACGGGCGTCTCGTCTCCCATGCGCCTCACGAGGTCGAGATTGTTCTCTCGCCTCGTCTCGTCCACGAGCAGCGAAAGCGGTTCGAGCCCCGCGTCGAGGGCCACCTCGACGGCGGTCCGCGATTCCACGATGACGATGCCCCTCTCGGGCTCGAGCTGGTTCCTGAGCTGGTGGTCGGTCAGACGCGCATAGGCGTCGAGACGCGGGTCATCAAGCGATTCGATCCGTAGCGTTGTCATGGAATGCCCTGTCTAAATGGTTACGTATCTGGTTCCTTATCAAGTTTGGCCTCTTCGTGAGTTACCATAATCCATCAGGGAGGCTGCGGAGGTGTGATACATCCCCTTCGCGGACGAGGATCGGGAATGACAGGAACAGGGTTTAATCGCATGGTTCAAACAGAATCGCATACCCCAAAGCACGCGGCACCGAAGCACGCAGCCAAGACTCCGACATCCACACCGACATTCACACCCCCAACGCCATCGACAGGGACCGAGCCCGATAAGGGACGTAAGCTCTGGCTTATCCCCCTCATCGTCGTGGCCGCCCTCGCCGGCATCTATCTCATCGGCGTCGCGGTGTTCAGCTCGCGCTTCCTGCCCAACACGACGGTCAACGGCGAGAACGTCTCGCTCATGAGCGTCGGCGACGTGGCGAGCGCGGCATCGAAGTCACTCGACGGCTACTCGGGCACCGTCTCGGGAGACGGCATCTCCTTCACGGTGAGCGCCTCCGACGTCGGTCTCGCCTATGACGGCACGTCCTTCGCGAACACGGCGCACTCTCAGCTCAACGCATGGGAGTGGCCGGTTCTCATCGCCAGCTCCCACAATCTGACCTCGACGGCGGGCACCGCCCTCGACGAGGACAAGCTCACCGAGCTCGTCAACCAGGCCATCAAGGAAGCTGCCGGCTCCTCGACCGAGAAGCTGAGCCCCTCTCAGGAGATCACCTACGACTCCACGCAGAAGAAGTTCGTCCTCACAGAGAAGAACGCTGCCAGCGAGATCGACGCCGATGCCGCGACGACCGCCGTGGCCTCTGACATCAAGGACGGCACTACGGACATCGAAATCGGCGAAGAGTGCCTGCTCGACTCCACCGACTCCCATAACGCGCTCAACGCTGCCAACGCGTTCGTCTCCTCGACGCTCACGCTCACGCTCGGCGGCCAGACCGTCTACACCGTCGACGCCGACCAGATCGCCCAGTGGGTCGTCATCAACGACGACTACTCCGTCACCCTCGACAACGACGCCATCGCCACGTTCTGCCATGGCACGCTCTCCGCAGCCACCGACACCGTGGGAACCGCGCGCACCTTCACCAACCCGCGCGGCGAGACCGTCACGGTGGCCGCCAACGGCACCTACGGCTGGTCCATCAACGGGAGCGAAGACGCCACGCAGATCGAGACGGCGCTCGCGGGCGGGACCCCTACCTCGATCGAGCTCACCACGAGCTCGTCCGCAGCCGTCGTGCCGGCAAGTGCCGGCGCCCAAGACTGGGGCACGCGCTACGTCGAGGTGAGCATCTCACAGCAGCACGCCTGGTTCTATGACACGGACGGCAGCCTCATCTGGGAGGCCGACGTCGTGACCGGTCTCGCCAACGGCGAGCGAGATACTCCCCAGGGAGTCTGGTACATCCTCAGCAAGTCCTCCCCCGCGACTCTGACCGGGCCCGTCCAGGCGGACACGGGCCAGCCGGAATGGACGAGCCAGGTCGACTTCTGGATGGGTGTCACGCCTTCGGGCTGCGGCTTCCACAACGCACCGTGGCGCTCGAGCTTCGGTGGTGACATCTACACCTACAACGGCAGCCACGGCTGCATCAACCTGAGCTATGACAACGCGCAGGCGCTCTACGGGCTCATCAACCTCGGAGACGTCGTCGTCATCCACGCGTAGAGGCGCATACGCACCTCGTGAGACGAAAAGCGGGTCCCGACGAAAGCCGGGGCCCGCGCTTTTATCGATCGAGTGGAGCCGCCCACCTGCCAAAGGTGCCAACGCCCTTTGGCAGCCAAAGGGCCACCCTACGCACCCGCAAATGACAAAGCACGGGGCGAGACATTTACGCACGAAGGGCCCAAATACTGGCGAAACGCCGAAAAATGCCCCTTCGTGCGTAAATCGCAAAATGACTGATGTCAATCC
>RCMY010000268.1_pt1 | contig 50462 bp, 39 predicted proteins | sample 2041341 | NCBI WGS metagenome assembly RCMY01 (sample SAMN09708234, study PRJNA481090) | Marine sediment metagenome, whole genome shotgun sequencing project.
AAGCGGCTGTTCTTCATTGCAATAACATGGGAAGGCTGGACAGCAGAGAGTAAGGGCGCTTTATGAGGTCGTTTAACAACGACCCGGTTCTCGGCTTTCAAAAGTGCCTTTTCAAGCAGATCTGCCCCATCTAGATCTCCTCCGACAAGAGAGCGGATTGTTCGTAGTGTCTGCTTGTTGAGAGCCGAACTGTGGCGACCCGGATACATTGGATCGAGATATATTGTGTGGAAGGTTTTACTCGTTTGGTCCAGATACTCACGGGTATCCCTGATTTCCAGGTGAATCCGTTGTTTGACGATCTCGGCAGTTCTTGGAGCCCCGGCAGCCCGATCAAGGCCATCTTCTAAGAGTGCTCCAATGATGGGTGATCGTTCGCATAACGTTACTTTACAGCCAAGACTAGCCAGGACAAAACCATCCGAACCATTTCCTGCTGTCCCGTCGAGGATGGTCGGCCTGAATCCGGGTTTAAGTCCTGCTGCGCGGGCGAGCGGTTGTTTGCTGGTGCAGTTCTGAGCCAGCCGGAAACCGTTCTTACCATGAACAAAATCGACAAACAGCAGACAGACTGATTTGTCAGCACCAGACGGCATGTGCCTGAATTCAAGCCCTTTAGGAGTGTATGTCAGAATAAAATCAGTGGTTCGCTGCGCAATCGAAGCAGAGTAAGGGATCTTGAGTTTTGCCGCCAATGCAACCGCTTTTTGTAGAATTATCGGCGAATCTATTGTAGATGAAACAGATATTGCACTCTCTGGAAGCATGAATTTTTTATTTTTTGGTAGTAATAAAGAACAGATTTAGCCTGGAAGCCAAGCCCCAGTAACATTTATCCGCCAAATATACCATGTCAAAACAAAAAACTGAAGTCATAGCTATCATACCCGCCCGTTACGAATCCAATCGATTCCCGGGAAAACCGCTGGCCAGGATTGCCGGGAAATCGATGATTCAGCACGTCGTGGAGCGAGCGCAAGCGGTCAAGATGCTTTCCCGGGTGGTTGTCGCAACCGACGATTCACGAATAGCCCAATGTGTCGAGCAGTTTGGCGGGGAATATGTGATGACCAGGAAAAATCATGTTACCGGTTCAGACAGGTTGGCCGAGGCGGCAGAAATTCTTAAAATTTCCGAACATGACGTGGTCGTTAATATCCAAGGTGACCAACCGTTGTTTCCTGCCGAGGTAGTAGAACAGGTGGTACAACCATTGCTCGATGATCCGGCGTTGCCAATGTCTACGCTGATTTATAAAATCATCCGTCCCGAGGAGATACAAGATCCCAATCACGTTAAAACCGTCTTTGACAAAAATAATTTCGCTCTCTATTTTTCAAGATCGCCGATTCCCTTTCAACGAAATCCAGACGAAAAAATCAAACCTACCTATTATAAACATCTGGGTTTTTATGCCTATCGAAAAGGCTTTTTACTCTCTTTTGTTGCCTTACCAGAAGGAGAATGGGAGAAATTTGAAAAGCTCGAACAACTTCGAGCTCTTGAATATGGCTATAAAATTAAGGTTACGGTAACCAGGCATGATTCTATAGAAGTGGATACTCCAGAGGATCTTCTTCGAGTGGAACAATATCTGTTGAAGGGAGCGTGATATTCAGTTTGTGCGTCATAGTAAGCTGACAGTCTTTTTTTAGTCTGATTTCTTTATCGAGGTTTGATTTGATAGCAGAGACACTTAAGAACATTCAACAAGTCCATCTCTCTCCCCTGGATTTACTTCCCCAGCAGGACATACGCGAGAAAATTATCGATCTTGTATTGCGGGGGCTTCCTGACGGTGTGCATGGTGCTGCCAAAACCCATCTGCATTCTTTTCGGCAGGAGTTGCTGGCGGAAAGCGTGGAAAACGTCAAAGTAGTGGTTTTTGGCGGTGGAACGGGGTTATCGAATATTATTGGTGGCGACTCACGGCTTGCCAGTTGGTCCCAGAAGCCTTTTGTCGGCCTGAAAGAAATCTTTCCGCAAACACGTGCTATCGTCTGTATCACCGATAACGGTGGATCGACCGGCGAATTACTGAAAGATCTGCCCATAGTTGCAGTCGGTGATATGCGGCACGTGTTGTTGTCTTCCATTCAACTGGCTAATCTGCAAAAAAAATACAATATCGGTGCGATGGAAGCGGCCCGGGTGGCTGTCATTCTGTCCGATGTTTTCAACTGGCGCTATAAAGGTGCTCTTGTCAGAAATCGATCTGATTTTCTCGCCATTGAAGAAAGTCTTGGCTCTCTTCCCCTGCTTTTCAAGCAGTTTTTCCTTAATTTAATTGACTTTCTCTTCAGTGATTTGCGACTTTCGGCGCCCTTGAAACGTTCCCACTGCCTGGGTAATCTCCTTCTGGCAGCTGCTGTGTATCGGGAGATCGATCCGTCAGTGACGAATATCGATTTGGTTCATAATCAAAATCTGCTGCACAAGGCACTTTTTGTCGGATTGAACGCGATGGGTCTGGCAATTGGCGCAGGAGAGCGGGCAGTGCTCCCATGTACTTCAACGCCAGCCCAGCTTCGAGTCCTTTATACCAATGGTGTCGAGATCATCGGTGAACATAAATTGAGTGAGGCAAGACGAGGCGTTCCTGTCGAGAGTGTCGCTGTCGATTACTGTGATACCGTCCAAATCTACGATGAAGTTCTCGAAGATATCAGTAGCGCTGACATTGTTATAATGGCCCCCGGAAGCCTCTATTCCTCGATAATTCCGGTATTCAAGGTTCCAGGGCTGGCAGACGCTGTCCGGAACAATCGAAAAGCGCTGAAGGTGCTTGTCTCTAACCTCTGGGTTCAGGCTGGTGAGACCGATCTTTCCATTGCCGATCCGGAAAGGAATTTTCATGTTTCCGATATGATCAGGGCCTATGAAAAAAACATTCCCGGCGGCACGAAAGGTCTCTTTAACGAGGTGTTGTGCATATCCTTGCACGATATCCGAGCCTCTATTCTGCAGAGGTATGCGGTTGAGGGAAAAGTTCCGATTTATCTGGATAAGAGGCAATTGAAAAAGCATGACTACATTCCTGTGGAATGTGGCGTGTATTCGTTCGATGCCCTCGCCGAAAGAGGTGTCATCCAACACGACCCGGACACGCTTGCTCTGGCCATTAAAGGATTGTATAACGGACGAAGCTGTTTTTGCGAGGTCTCTGAAAAGACGGCCATTCCCACAGAGTCGCTGCCGACGTCATATCAGCTGCCAGAAAATAGGCATATCCAGCCTTTTCAGCGATATATCGGCATTATGGAACGATTGAAGAACCTGAAAGTTGTTTTTGTCGGGGGAAAGGATCATAGAGAAGAAGATGTGCTGAAATCGACTCTTGCCGAAATCTTTCTCGATCATCCAGTTATTCCACTCCACCACCTGGATTATTTTACAGAGCTACATTGCATCGACCGACAGCATTGGCACCGGGATCAACAATGGGACAATGTGTTTTCTTTTTTTGATCTAGAAGATAGATGTATTAAAATCAGAGGAGACCAGATTAGCAATAGGCACAACCTTGAGGTCGCATTGATGATCGCACTGGGAGAATCTCTTCTTGGTGATTATGCCGAGAAAAAAGTGATGAACAAAATTGAGATAGATCGGATTCATCTTGGCAGGGTGTATCATCTCTTCCTCAAGGCGAAAGACGACAGAGAGTGTTATTTCAACAATGAAGATCTCAGTACCTTTCTCTTGCTTGCCCGAATGTGTCCTGCCGATGATGAAAACCATTATATCCGCCTGATAAATAATCATGAAGGGTTCACGCCCCCGGGCTTGTTGATGGGACTTATGTATGCATGGTATGTGGACAATCGCTTCGCCACCCATATCGAGTATAAAATGTCGATCATGAAAATTAATCCAACTGACCTGATACCGGAGCAACTGAAAATGGTTGACCGACGACGAAAGACGGTTGCTTTTTTCAAAGAGGTTGTCTTTAGGTAAACATCGTAAAGGTAGTATCTGATCATTGGCCTGGACAATAAGGTGACAATTCTCATAAGTGACGATGACGACAGGTTTCGTGAGTTTTTCTGTGTATAGCTGGATAAGGCCGGTTTCGAGGTCAATATTCTTGTTTTATAGACTAAGGTGTAGAAATGAAAATAAAAGCCCTTGTGGTAGACAATAATCCCGTCTTGTTGAGAGCAGTTTCAGCTATTCTCAGCCAGGAGGGCTGTACTGTGCAATCAGCCGACACCGGGCTTGCCGCACTTGAAGTCGTCGATGACTTTAAGCCGGATATCCTTTTTACCGATCTCATCATGCCGATGGTCAGCGGTGAACAGTTGTGCAAAATCCTGCGCAGCACGAATAAATACGAAAAAGTCTTTATTGTCGTTCTCTCAGCTATTGTCATTGAAGACCATGAAAGAATTCTCCGTGAAATACCTTGCGATATGTGTATTGCCAAAGGAAATCTGCACGAAATACGCCGACACCTCCAGGAAGCATTACGGACATATCATGCGCGAGATACTCTATGTCCCGGGACTGCTCGAACGACTGCCCATATTCCTGAGGGCCTGCAACCATCAGGTATGACAAGCGAGCTATTATTTGATAAACGTCATCTGGCAGAAATAGTAGCAAATCTTGACGAAGGAATCATCGAGCTGAATTTTCAGGGTAAGGTTGTCGCCGTCAATGATTCTGCCCGCAAGATACTTTCTTGCCAGGAAGAAAAAATAATCGGCATGCCTCTGAGCAATGTTGCCAACTGGGGACCCTTCAATGAAGCTGTTGGTGAATGGATCCAAAAACAGCTGATTGCCCGGGGCATGGAGAAATACGATATTTTTGAAGATGCTCCTCTGTACTTTGATAATCGGGTGATAACCGTTTCTTTCATTCCGATATCGGAAGCAGGGTCTATCTTTGGTCTTTGTATTCTGCGCGATATTTCCAGACAATTTAAAGCTGAAAAAAAGCATAGAGAATTGGAAAATGCTTTAAGGCTCGTTAAAAAGATGGATGCCATGAGTTACATGGCAGGTGGTTTAGCTCACGATTTTAATAACCTGTTGACTGTGATATGTGGCAACCTGGACATTGTTACCTTGTATGGTGAAAATCTGAGCGGTGATGAACTTCAAAAAATTTTACAACAAATGAAACAGGCCGCCCTTGCGGCTGTAGATCTTACCCGGCAGATATCCTGTTTTTCTAAATTCGGTATAGTGAGCCGGGAAAATATACAGTTGGAACCTCTGGTAAAAAACACGGTAAACGATTTTTTTACAGGAAGAACTGATGCATACCGAATAAAGGTTACTACTGAAAATGATCTTATTTCCGGGGATTCACAAGAATTATCTCAGGCTCTTGTCAGGGTGTTGCAGAATGCGGTTGAAGCATCTGCAGGACAGATGCTTGATGTTCTTATTGGAGAAAATGATTTCTACAGTCCGCAATTGATGGATGGTCAATATGTACCTGCCGGCAAGTATATCAGAATCGACATATGCGACACAGGTCGAGGAATTAACCCCGAGAAGCTATTTAGAATTTTTGATCCGTATTATTCCACCAAAGAGCGCGGGGCGGATAAAGGAATGGGCCTTGGTCTTACCGTTGTCTATTCGGTCCTTCGCAATCATGGAGGATATGTTGTGGTCAGTTCGAGGCCGAAGCAGGGTACTATTGTTTCTTTCTATCTCCCGGCTCTTGCTGAGGATCAATCAGCGCCTGCAGTTCACGATACCTCACCAGCCGAGGATCGCTTCATCCTGCTGATAGAGCCTGATAAGCAAATGGTTGAGATAGCGGAGATAATGCTTGGCTATCTCGGGTTTTCTGTTACAGCGGTTGCTGATCGTGCCGGGGCTCTTCATGAGTTGCAACGGTTCATTGATAACTCGCTGTCACCCTTGCCGCTGGTTATTATTGCTCTTTCTGATAAAAATGAAGAATCGGCAGTGGAAACATGTCGCATACTTCATGAGATGAGTGGTGATCTTAAAATCATTGCCATGAGTGGTATGATTCTTGATCCTGTTATGCAGAATTGCCGTAAATATGGTTTTATCAACACTTTGCCTAAACCATTTACGATGGATAGTCTCAAGCATGTAATCAATACGGTTTTATCTTGGTAAACGTCACTTATTGCTTCGGTCGTTTCCACCCATTCATCAGGATGATGCCGACGACAAAAACGATTATGCCGATTGTGGCATGATTGCGGTGCAATAAAATCAGTGAGGAAAGACAGAGTAATACTCCCAGTGTAACCTTGTTCATAGTCCCCATTAACACTTCGCCAGTGTCTTGCTCCATTGCTGATCAAGTTTTTTAGCTGAAACCGGTTCACGGGTTTTTATTTCCGGTGAAAAAAGAGAAATTCTGTATTCATTGACGAGATCTTTGAAGCGAAAGACCTGTTCAAGTGCCTCTTCGGATACTGCATCTTTTTTGGCCAGAAGCTGATGGACTTTGAGCAGATACGGTTCAAGTTGCTCTGCCTTTTGTCTGTCTTTGCCGGGATTCGCCTGGAATCTCTCCAGCCGCACAAGAAGGCTCTGCATCTGCCTGTTAATGTTCTGAAAATCCAGCGGTGCCGGGTCTGAAAAGAGATCAACAGGAAATATATCGTGCAGATGTTGCTGGAAATCAGCTTTATTGCCAGCTGGGAAGAGAAATTTGTTGGATTGCTGCGCAAAAATTTTCTGCAGCGTCTCCTGCATGGTTCTTCTCATACGGGCAAGCGCCATAATTTGCTGACAGATCCCCTGACCGGCCGCGTAGAAACCACGAACTTCGATATCCTCAATGGTTTTATTGAATGTGTCTTTGGTGATTATCCTTCCGGGAATTGGACCAAAAAGGGCCGAAAGAATAACCTTGAGCAGCTTGTCAATAACTTCTTTGCGGCTTTTGCCGATGCTCATCAGCCAGACGGCAGAAGGGCCGGAAAGTGTGGTGGTGCAGAGCTGTTTCAAGGCCTTGAACTGCGTTTTGAACTGCAGTGTGTAGAGATACAAGGTGCCTTTTTTGTTCAGTCCTGCAGCGATCTTCTGATTTTTTTCAAAGGTAATCCTGACCCAGCTGTGTTCTGGCTCTGCAAGCAGTACCGGATAGAGAAAGCCGGCTAACTCGCCTTGCGGGGTGTAGGTTGGGATGGTGTCGGGCAGCCCTGTAAAGTTCCAGGTTGTGTGGGTGGTGTTGTCCCAGCGGTCAAAGAGTTTTTGTCCTGCGGGTTGCAATGTTCGCTGCTGGACAGGGGCCTCTATTACGGTCTTTGCTGCCATGAGCTCGCGCAAATTGCGTCCGGTACAGATTGCATTGCCCGCATCGTCAAAAAGAAGAAAACGCGGCTGAAGATGCAGTGGCAGAGTATCGGTCCAGTCAGCGCGACGAATAAGCAGTTTGCATCGTTTTAAAATCGAAGTTTCCAGCGCGGTGTACAGAGAACCGGAGCGTTGGTCCATATCATCGAGCAGGCTGTTGACCGTCTCGCTGATCGGTACCAGATTCTTTCTGATGCTTTTAGGCAGTGCTTTAAGAAGAAAGGTCAGTTTTTCATGGAGGAGTCCGGGGACAAGCCATGTAAAGAGGTCAGGGGACACGGTGGCGGCAAAATCGTATGGGATTCGGAACGTGACGCCGTCTTGGTCCGAACCAGGCTCAAAATGATAATCCAGGCGTAGCTGCATGGTGCCGATGGTAAGAGTGGGAGGATAATCGATCAGCTCTTTTTCTTCTGGACGGCGACGCAGCACGTCGCTCTCCTGCATGAGCAGAAAAGAGGTGTCCCGAGTTTTGTGCATAAAGCGCTTTAAGGTTGTCTGGTCGTAGACTTCGGTCGGAATCCTCCTATCATAAAAGGCATGCTGGGTCAGTTCGTCGGCAATAATATTTCGCACCCGTAGTTTTTCTTCAGCATCCTGCCAGGTTTTTATGAGTGCCAGGTTATGTTCAAGAAAACGATAGGAACCGTTGATTTCACCTGCGACAAGTGCCGCTTGAATAAAAATATCTCGGGCGACTGCAATATTTTTTTTGTTCCTTTTGCCGAAATTCACTTTACGACCACCGGCAATAACCAGGCCAAAAAGCGACACCTTCTCGTCGGCCACAACCTGGCCGGTTTTCTTTTGCCAGTGAGGGCTGGACCAGGAATATTTACAGAGGTGTTCGGCAACCGCTTCGATCCAATCGGACTCAATAGTGGCAACAGTGAGGGCGAAGAGTCTACTGGTCTCAATAAACGATGCGGCTACCAGCCATTGGCCGGCTTTCATGAACTGATGGGAACCGGGAAAAATCATCAGCTCTTTATTGTGTGTGCCCTGATACAGATTGCCCTGTTTTTTTATGGCCAGATTACGCAGGAAACCAGCCAGAAAAGATTTATGGATCTGTTCATAGGAAGCGTCAGCAGCATTTTCGCTAAAGCCCTCTCTCCTATCGATTATTCGGCTTAACTGGCTATGCAGATCGAACCATTCACGCATCCGCTGAAAGGACAGGAAATATGTTTTGCAATATTTCTTCAGCTTGGACCATGATCTGGTCTTGTCGTCTGCCTGATGGAATTGATTCCATATATTAAGCAGAACCATGAAATCAGAATGTGGATGCCCGAATTGCTGGTGCACCATGTCGGCCTCTTTTTCATGGTCGGCAGGACGTATGCGTGGATCCTGGATGGCAAGTGCTGCAGAGATTATCTTAATTTCCCGCAGACAGTTGTTATCTTTTGCCTCAAGAATGATCCTCGCGATACAGGGGTCGATGGGCAGATCGGCCATTATTCGTCCTCGACTGGTCAGCTTTTTATGACCATCAATGGCGCCGAGTTCGCGCAGCAGCCGATACCCTTCCCGTATGGCGTTGTTAAAAGGAGGATCGAGAAAAGGAAATTTTTCTGGATCGCCTAGGTCAAGTGATATCATCTGTAAAATGACTTCGGCCAGATTTGAGCGCTTTACCTCGGGTAAGGTGTATTCTGGCCGGTCGTTGAAGTCTTCTTCTGCATAGAGACGGATGCAGATACCCGGAGCGACCCGGCCGCATCGACCTTTACGCTGGTCACAACTGGCTTTTGAGATCCGGCTGACCGGCAGGCTGGTGGTTTTAGCCCGGACATTATAATAAGAAATGCGGGCCAGTCCACTATCGACAACGTATTTTATTCCGGGCACGGTGACCGAAGTTTCGGCTACATTGGTGGCAACGACGATCTTTACCTGGCTGAAGTTCTGAAAAATCCTCTTCTGGTCTCCCGCTGGAAGTCTACCAAAGATCGGCAGAACAATCGCCTGGGGGATTTTATGTTCGAGCAGCTGGCAACAGTCACGGATATCTCGCTCCGTCGGTAAAAAAACCAGAATGTCACCTCTCGGCTCATGGGTGAACAGCTCATAAACGGTTTGCACACAGTGCTCGAGTTCTCCGCTTTTTTCATCGGCTGCATCTTCTTCCGGCGGATGGTAACGAACAGTGACGGGGTAGGTCCGCCCGGACACTTTGATGATCGGCGCGTTGTTAAAATGTTTGGCGAAGGCGGCAGTATCGATCGTCGCCGAGGTGATGATTACCTTGAGATCCTGGCGTTTTACCAACAGCTGTTTGAGATAGCCGAGTAGGAAATCAATATTGAGGCTTCTCTCGTGGGCTTCATCGACAATTATCACGCCATATCTGGACAGAAGACGGTCGTGTCGTGTCTCAGCCAAGAGCACGCCGTCGGTCATGAACTTGATCTTTGTCGCAGGCGTTGTATAATCATGAAAACGAATTTTGTAGCCGACGGTATCGCCGGCTTCCCCCAGCTCTTCGGCTACTCTGCTTGCGACGGTGGATGCGGCAATGCGTCGCGGCTGGGTGCAGCCGATGAGCAATTCGTTTTCGGGCAAGGCCTCTCGACACATTTTGGGAAGTTGTGTCGTCTTCCCTGAGCCAGTATCTCCTGCAATAACAACAACCTGATTCCGAATTATACTGTCGATAATGGTGTCTTTATGGCTGGTTATTGGCAGGTTGTCAGGATAGAAAAAATTCATGAAAAAAATAGATGTCGTTTGTAAAGTGTGTTAAGTGTCGGTTAGAAATTTGGCCCCGCGGTGCGGGTTAAAAAGGACTATGTTTCCATTTAACCAGGTAAATACCATACCATCTGGTTTTCTGTTACCTAAAAATTGAGGTTACTATGCAAGTACGAAAAGCTATCATTCCTGTTGCTGGTCTCGGGACCAGATTCCTGCCGGCGACCAAGGCAATTCCCAAAGAAATGCTCACTATTGTCGATCGACCTACTATACAATACATAGTCGAAGAGGTCGTCGCATCAGGAATTGATCAGATTATTTTTGTTACCAGTGAGGGGAAATCGGCAATTGAAAATCATTTTGATTTTAATTTTCATCTCGATGCGGTCCTGAAAGAAAAAAAGAAAGTGGTTTTGGGCGAAGAACTGAACAATATTTCAAATTTGATAGATATAGTCTCGGTGCGCCAGAAAAAGCCACTTGGTCTGGGCCATGCAATCTGGACAGCGCGAAATGTTATTGGTGACGAACCTTTTATGGTCTTGCTAGGCGATGACATGGTCTTAAGCAAAACTCCCTGTGCCAAACAACTTCTTGATCTCTTCGATGAGGTGGGCGAATCGATCGTCGCGATCCAGAGAGTGCCTATGGATGAAACCCCGCAATACGGAATAGTGGAAGGAGAAAAGATTGAGCGAGACAAAACCTATAAAGTGTCTCGTATGGTTGAGAAACCTGCTCCCGGCACAACCGACTCGAATATGGCAATTATTGGCAGATATATCTTGATGCCGGAGATTTTTGATATACTGGATAAGACAACGCCAGGTCATGGTGGTGAGATTCAGTTGACCGACGCACTGTTAGCCCTGACCAAAAAAAGAGGCATGTATGCCATGGAATTTGAGGGGACGAGGTTTGATGCAGGCGATAAAATGGGCTATCTGAAAGCAATTATCGCCTATGGTCTCAGGCACCCTGATTTGGGCAAGCAATTGACAGAACATCTGAAAAAGGTTGTAGCCACTCTATGATTCACCTGGAGGTCGCTGTCGCTGCCCCCCTTGAACAGACCTTGACCTATTGTTTACCCGAGAACACAGAACCTGGTGCTGGTGTTGGGTTGTGCCCGACATATGTCGGACGCCGGGTTATGGTATCACTTGGCAAGCGCAAGGTGACGGGCTATGTCCTTGCCGTGGTACCAATTTCAGAAAATACTTCTTTTAAAATTAAGCAAATAGGAGCTTTTCTTGATGAGTATCCTCTCTTCCATGAAAATAGTGTGCCGTTCTATAGATGGGTGGCCAATTATTATCATTACCCGTTAGGGCTGGTTATTAAAACAGCTCTACCGGGTGGACTCGCGCCAAAGAGCGTAAAAAAACTCATTTTAAAGGGTACTGCTGATGAGTTTTTAGCAGTTTTTTCTTCAGAAATACCATCATGGGCAAATAAAATCGCCACCCAAAGGGAGCTTAGTGCGGCCGAGACCGCCGAGATATTGCGTGACCGGGTGGCGAAGAAGTTTGTCAATCACCTTGTCAAAAAAGATGTGATCGCCATCGTACATGGCATGGCAAAAGATGGCGTTCGGGAAAAGAGCGAAATTTGTTATGGCGTTACCTCGCCGGATCTATTGCCGCCTGTAGAAATTGACGGAGGCACTGGGGCTTTAAAAGAGTATAAACAAAAAATAAGCCAGGAGGCGGGAATTGATCTTAAAATATCGGAAGTAAAAGCTCTCTATAGTCTGCAGCAGCTCAGCCAAAAAAAAAACCGCCCAACCATCGCCTTAAAAGATTTACGGCATGACTATGCCGGTGCTGCCAAGGCATTAATCGCCCTTGAAGAAAAACAGATTGTGGTTCGTTCCAATGAAAGAGTGATGCGCAGCCCCTTTGGTGAGCAGCTGCAACATTATCCCCGACCTGATTTCCTTACCTCTGAACAGCAAACTGTTTTAGACAGTATACTCCCTGCAATAAAAGCCGGAAGTTTCCGTCCTTTCCTGCTGCATGGGGTTACAGGCTGCGGTAAAACGGAAGTCTATCTGCGAGCGGCGGAACAGACCCTGGCCATCGGCAGGGACGTAATTATCCTGGTACCTGAAATTGCTCTTGCCACTCAGCTTGAGGCGCATTTGCTTTCACGCTTTGGCGATTTAGTTGTGTTGCTTCATTCGGGCATGTCGGCGGCAGAAAGGTTCGATCAGTTTTATCTGGCCTTGACTGGTAAGGCAAAGGTCGTCATTGGTGCCAGATCGGCTCTCTTTTCCCCTTGTCGAGATCCCGGCTTGATAGTGGTTGATGAAGAGCATGATGCTGGTTTTAAACAAGACGACAATTTTCGCTATCATGGTCGTGACCTTGCCGTGTTACGGGCAAAATATCATAATGCAGTGGTCATATTGGGATCGGCAACCCCATCCATTACCAGTTTTGCCCATGCGCAAGCAGGCAAGTATACCCTTCTTACCATGAGTGCAAGGGTGGGCAACAGACCGCTGCCGGTTGTTACCGTAGTTGATCTCAATAAGAATGAGGCAAAAGAGACCAAAGGTATCATAAAAAGGGAACTGCACGCAAAATTGGCCGGAAATCTCGCTCGAGGTAAACAAAGCATCCTGTTGTTGAACAGGAGAGGGTTTTCCTCGGTAATGTTGTGTCGGGATTGCGGGACGCCGGTGCAGTGTAGCCATTGTCACGTTTCGTTGACCCTGCATAAAGGTCGAAATAAACTCATCTGTCATTATTGCGGCTTTTCCATGGTGCAGAACAGTGTCTGTCTGCAGTGCAGATCCACCGATCTGGTCCCGGTCGGATTCGGCACTGAAAGGGTCGAAGAGGAAGTTGTGACCCTTTTTCCCGAAGCGAGGGTCAAAAGACTGGATTCTGATACAGCTGGCGATCGGAGGAAATTTCTGGCCATCCTGGGACAAATGCATGATAAAGAAATTGATATTCTGATAGGCACGCAGATGATTGCCAAGGGTCACCATTTTCCTGATGTCACTCTGGTTGGGGTAGTCTGGGCTGATGGTGGAATGAGCATGCCCGATTTCAGAGCAGCGGAGAGGACATTTCAACTGATTACTCAGGTCATTGGCCGGGCGGGGCGGGGTGATGAGCCGGGAGAGGTCATCATCCAGACCATGCGCCCTGATCACTATGCGATCGTCTATTCGAGAGATCACCAGTACAGTAAGATGTTTGGCCACGAGATGAAGCTGCGCCGCCATCCGGCCTTCCCTCCTTATCTGCGACTGACGGCTTTGCGAATTCAGGGACGAGTCGAAAAAGATGTGCAGCAATCGACTGTGCGACTTGCCGGGTTTTGTCGGCAAACGATTAAGAAAGAAAAATTCAACATTGAAACGCTTGGGCCGGCACCTGCACCTCTTGACAAGATAAAAGACAACTATCGCTGGCAGATTCTCTTAAAGGGGAAAAAAACAGATGAATTGCACACGCTGTGTACCTCTATATTAGCAGCTCGACAGGAATTGGTTGTCAAACAGTGTACCCTGGCCATCGATGTTGATCCCGAGAACATGATGTAAGAACATCTTTTTGCCTGCTCAGAAGGTGAACCATTTTTTTTTGAAACTATATTCCACCACTCTATTGCGTCCTTTCTCTTTGGCTTCATACAGGGCCTGGTCGGCTTGATTGATCAAGGTGCTTTTAGTGAAATTATCATCGGTAGCCGGGGTACTGCAAGCTACTCCAATACTGGCTGTGACCTGATATTTCTCACGATTGTCTTGAAAAACTCTCGATTCAATAATGGCTCGTAATTTCTCGCCGACTGTGAGCGCGTCGGTAACACTTGTCTCGGGAAGAATAACGACAAACTCTTCCCCTCCATACCGGGCAACAACATCGTATTGGCGGATGTTATCTAGAATAGTTTTGGAAAATTCGGCTAAAATAAAATCACCCACCTGATGGCCATAGATATCGTTCACCTTTTTAAAGTGATCGATATCAATGAGAAGAAGCGATAAAGAGGTAGTATTTCGTGAAGCTCTCTTGCTTTCCTGTTCGAGCGCGTTCTGGAAATATCTGTGGTTATATACTCCGGTCAAGCCGTCGATATTAGCAAGGTTATCAAGCTTCTTATTTTTTTCCTCCAGTTCTTTGGTAAGGTTCTCTAGATGGATCTTGGTCTGGATAAGCTGTTTGTTCATTTGCTCGTAATCCAGGTTTATCAGACTCAAGCGAATGTTTGCCTCCTGAAGAATTTCCTGTACAGATTGGGGAGGTTGTATCTTGAGATTGAAATATGTGCCGGCCTCTTTTACCTTGACGTGCACCTGTTCGAGGATCGACGCAATATTTTCAGATGTAAGTCCCAGCAATTTAGCTGATTCCCTGCGAAACTGCTGGTGATAGACTTCCGGTTTATCTGAAAAAATAATATTCAGCAACAGATCGGAGAGATAAACCGCTCGGGCTGTTGCCCTAATGGTGGTATTTTTGCCGGTATACTCTCCAGGATTATGATGATATTGGATGGGCTTTAGCAATACGTCAGGAAAACCCCAGTTTTTGGCTACTTCGGTTCCGACCTCGGTATGGTTTATTCCAAAAACGTTTTCTTCAGCGGTTAAGGTGTCGTGTTGCTCGTCCTCGACGGCCTGGAGCACTTTGTCGTATTCTTTTGGAAAGGATCTTGCCAGAATAAGTTCGCCAAGGTTTTGCAGAAGCCCGGATACAAAAACTTCTTCGGTATCTGCATCTTTAACGTTTTCAAGAATAAGTTTGGCGGCAACTGCTGAGGTAAGAGATTTTTCCCAGAATTTTTCGAAATCAAAGCGACTCTTGACCTTTCCTCCTTTTATGGTCAGAAAAGTAAAAGACAGCACAAGGCTGCGAACCGCGTTTATACCGAGAATACTGACAGCCTGTTTGATCGAGCCAATTTGCTGCGGGAAACTGTAAAAAGCGGAATTGGACACCTTTAAAATTTTGGCTGACAGGGAAATATCCTGGGAAACCAATTCTGCAATATCGGCGAGGGTGGTTTCTTCTCTTGAGGTCAGGATAATCAACTGCGAGGCAACAGTTGGTAAAGTAGGCAACTCATCAGACTTTAAGATGGTTTGCAACAGTTCATCTTTGTTCATATCGGCTTTTCAGTTGAATTGGATGGAGGGTGATGCTTTTATAAAAGCTTTGAGAAATTATATATTTTTTCAGGGAAGATAAGCAAGTTTTCCGGGGAAATTAAAGATGGATATATTCTTAACGTTGTAAACCGAGCTAGCAACTCTCGCCGGCTTCAGGGTAGGTACAGACTTGCCCTTTGAAATTTTCAAAGACCAGAGTATCGCCCTGTTCTAGAATATACTGAGGTGTAAGGGGTATTTTTCCTTTGCCTTTGGGGCCGTCGAGGGCATAGGTCGGAATGGCCATGCCAGAAATGTGGCCATAGAGTTGACGCATTATTGCTATCCCGGTTTCGGTTGTTGTCCGAAAATGGTTGGTGCCTTTGGTCAGGTCGGCTTGAAAAAGATAGTAAGGTTTTACCCGGATGCGCAGCAGGCCGAGAAAAAGTTTTTTGAGTGTCTGCACGTCATCGTTGACTCCTTTTAACAGCACAGTCTGACAGCCCACCGGTATACCCCCGTCCGCGAGCATAGTGCAGGCCTTGCTCGATTCTGCGGTTATTTCATTGGGATGATTAAAATGAGTATTGATATAGAGCGGATGGTGAGCTTTGAGGATGGAAACCAGTTTTTTGGTGATTCGCATGGGCAGAACGGACGGTACTCTGGTGCCGATACGAATTATTTCTATTGATCGGATGGAACGGAGGTTATGTAAAATGGTTGCGATATCTCCATCCGGTAACAGCAGCGGATCACCTCCTGAAATAAGAACTTCTCTGATTTCCGGGTGTTGCCGTAGATAGGAGTATCCTGCATTCAAGGTTTTGGGACTTATCTTCATTTTGTCTGTCCCCACCTTACGCTTTCTGGTGCAGAATCGACAATACATGGCACAGGTATTTGACACCAGAAACAACACTCTATCAGGATATTTGTGGACGAGATTCGGTACCGGACTAAGATTTTCTTCATCAAGAGGATCGTCCTCGCAGACCCCGTCGTGTATCTCAGCAAGGTCGGGGATAGCCTGTTTCCAGATCGGGTCGCCGGGATGGTGGATCAATTTTAAAAAATATGGATTTATGCGCATTGGAAAGTTTGCTATTACATCGAGTAATGCGTTACTATCACAAGCCACGTGCTCCTGCAAACCATCGAGGGTGGTTATGCTGTTTTGTAAAATTTTCTGCCAAGGTTCCATGGCTGGCTATTATGGGGCAAAGAAGAGTACTTGTCAATTGCACATTTTTATTTTGAGACGATGAAGGGGGCTTGGAATGTCAACAAATCTGTACAGGTTTAAATACGATGAGTATGGAAACACACGAGAGATCGTTGTTTACGCCAGCGGGTCTGCGGCTCGGTCCTGCAGCTATATAAATAAAGGGACGGCATTCAGCCTTGAAGAAAGAAAAGCACTGGGGCTGGAGGCTACTCTTCCTCCGGGCGTGCGAACTCTCGACGAACAGGTAGAAAACTCCCGGTTGAAGATGCATGAGAAAGTGGACGATATCGAAAAATTTATTTTTATCCGATCAATGTTTGACCGTAATACCACTCTTGCACATGCAGTTATAAAAAGTGACATTAAAAACTATATAAAAATAATATATACCCCGACTATCGGTCTGGCTGTCCAGAAATATTCGTCCATGTTCAGGCAGGCCAACGGGCTGCACTTCTATCCGGGCAATATTGACAGGGCTGAAGATATCCTGCGCAGGTCTGTCCACCGTGATATCAGGGTTGCTGTGGTAACCGATAACCAGGGGATACTTGGTATTGGTGATCAGGGTGCGGGCGGCATTGCCGTCTGTCTTGGTAAGTTGATGCTCTATACCCAGGCCGCAGGAATCGCTCCCTGGCACTGTCTGCCTATTTCCCTGGACGTCGGGACGAATAACGAAAAGCTTCTTGCCGACACTAAATATCTCGGCTGGCGGCACAGGCGGCTGGAAGGTGAGGAATATTTATCGTTTATCGGCAGGTTCGTCCGGGCATTCAGAAATGTATTTCCCAATGCCCTGTGTCAGTGGGAAGATTTTTTACAGCAGAATGCTTTTAGTATTCGTGACGCTTTCGTTGATGAATTGATCTCCTTTAATGATGATATTCAGGGTACCGGGGCTATTGCACTGGCGGCAATTCTGTCGGCCATCAAAATCAAAAATGAAAAACTCGGTGACCAGCGAATCCTTATCCATGGCGGCGGCGCAGGTGGGGTCGGGATTGGTGAACAGATCATGAATGCGATGATTGCCGAAGGTCTCTCAGAGAGAGATGCGCTTAATCGTATCTTCATGATCGATTCACAAGGACTTCTTGTCAGTAGAAACAATTTGGAGCGGTATAAAAAGAAATTTGCCAAAGATAAAGCCAGTCACCCATGGCTTGGTGAAATTGATCGAAAAGATATCCCCGGAATTATACGTAAAGCAGGCATTACCATGTTGATTGGTACCACCGGTCAGGAGTTCTTTTTTAACGAAGAAGCCATCAAAGAGATTAAGAAAAACACCAGCAAACCGCTGATTCTGCCACTCTTTCAGCATATTTCAACACCGCAGGTTTTTTGCCAGAATCTCAGTAAGTGGGGTGAGGAAGGCCTTCTTGTGGCTACCGGCAATCCCTGCGCTACTGCCGAGGAGCTTGACAAAGCCTGTCATGTTGGTCAGTGCAATAATGCCTTTGTTTTTCCTGGCGTGGGGCTGGGGGTACTGGTTTCAGGTGCCAGGGAGGTGCTGCCGGAGTTTTTTACCGCTGCCGCCAGGGCAATCGCTGAGATGATGACCCCCGAACAACTCGACAAAGGGAGGTTGGTGCCACCGATAAACGATATTCGTAAAGTGGCCGTAAAAGTTGCGCTAGCTGTGGCCATGTGCGCAGTAGAAAAAGGAGTCAGTAGGCCTTGTGTGTACAGCGATTTTCAGCATAACAACGATGAGGCAAGAATGAGGACAATAATTGACAGGATCCGGTGGAGTCCTGAGTACCTCCCCCTCGTTTCCATGTAGGCTGTCTGATAGACGGAGAAATAAAAAAGCCCCCTGTGTGCATTGCCTGCACACAGGGGGCTTTTTGTATCAGTTAAAAATATAATTAGATTTTCTGCACGTTATCAGCAGCAGGACCTTTCGGGCCGTCAACTATTTCAAAGGATACTCGGGAACCCTCTTCAAGGGACTTAAAGCCTTCAGTTTTGATAGCGGAATAATGTACAAAAACATCTTGTCCACCATCTTGTTCGATAAATCCAAAACCTTTCGCATCATTAAACCACTTTACTGTACCTTCTGCCATTGTACTACTCCTTTTGCACTCAGTTCAAGTTCGAACCGTTAATGGGTTCCCGACCACTCACTGGTCAGACTTCGTTTGTTGCCTTGAAATAAAGAAATTATCGACATCCTTCGATTGGCTTGTCCATCCTTAAATCGTAAATACACAACATTTGTATCACAACAATTGATTCGTTTAGCATGTTTGCCATGTAAAGGCAATGAAATATTTAAAAATTTAATAGATAAAGCAATAGGATAGGAATTATTATTAAGAAAACTTGACAGGGCTTCCTTGGCCGAGCTCCTGTCGGTAAATAAACGATGAAAGATAGACTGCGACCGGTAAAGATGGTAAACAGTGGTCACTCAAACTGCCGGGACGTCAGGTTTTGATGTTTTTGTTTATGGAGCTGTGCAGCAGCAATTACAGTAGAAAAATATTATAAGGTGTTAAAGACCGTGTACCCTGACTATCCATTTTCGTCGCACTATCTGCAGCTTGATGGCGGCAGAATGCATTATATCGATGAAGGAACCGGACCAGTTATCGTCATGGTGCATGGCAACCCCACCTGGTCTTATTATTTCCGACATCTCGTTTCCCTCTTACGCGAAAATCATCGGGTTATCGCTCTTGATCACATTGGTTGCGGCCTTTCCGATAAACCACAGAATTATTCCTACTGCCTTGCTCAGCATATAGAAAACCTGGAACATCTACTCACGCATCTGCATATTGACCGTTTTTCCCTGGTCGTCCACGACTGGGGCGGAGCAATCGGCATAGGGTGTGCTGTGAACCACATAAGTAGTATCGAAAAAATTGTGGTCATGAATACGGCTGCGTTTCGTTCTATGAGAATACCGCTGCGAATACAGCTCTGTCGGCTGCCGTTTTTGGGAAAAATAGTTGTCAGGATGCTGAACGGCTTTGCCTGGCCTGCACAGTTTATGGCGGTCAAAAAGAAACTGGCTGCGGATGTAGCGAAAGCGTATCTCGACCCCTATAATAACTGGGATAATCGGGTAGCTGTCTATAATTTTGTCAAAGATATTCCGCTTAATGTGAAGCACCAGAGTTATGCTACCCTTGTTGCTATTGAGAACAAGCTGACACTTCTTCGGGCGCAAGGTATTCCTTTGCTTATAGTCTGGGGAGGAGGCGATTTCTGTTTTAACGATCATTTCTTTGAGGAGTGGCGGAAGAGGTTCCCAGAGGCCGAATATCGCTATTTCCCTGATGGTGGGCATTATATTCTTGAAGATAAGCTGACAGAGATCGCTCCCATGCTCAAGTCGTTTTTTCAAGTCTAGCCCCGAAAGACGGCACATAATCCAGGATTATTTTCAATGCTTCTTGAGAGGAGAAGTGCTTTTCCAGTATATTAATGCTATTCAAATATACAATATTTCTTGGTTTTTCATCTTTTGTACTCCTTTAGGGAGTACTCAACTGATTGACAGTTTTTTTGAAGTAAGGCTCTAAACGTTTAGGAGGGGTGAGGTGGCAATCAATATAGCCGAAACGTTTGTTGGCGCAGCTAAAGAGCAAGGGGAGCGGATAGCTGTTATAGAGGCGCGGACCGGCACTGAAATTTCTTTTAAAGAGTTGAACGGCAGGGCAAATGCCTATGCGGACTATTTTTCTTCGGCTGGTCTTGGCCCTGGCGATATAACAATTCTGATGGTCCGGCCATCGGTCGATTTCATCTGTTTGACGCTGGCACTTTTCAAGATTGGCAGTCCTATTGTTCTCATCGACCCTGGAATGGGTTACAAGAATCTGTTACGTTGTATTGCGAGGGTTGGGCCAAAATATCTCGTTGCTGTCCCCAAAGCCGTCCTGTTTTCAAAAATTTTCTCCAGGCCTTTTAAGACGGTGGAAAAGACATTTTGTTGTGGCAATTCTTTCGGTCTCTTGGGTCTCAATATCCTAAAACATAACGGAACTGGCGTGGACTATCCGGTCTACGAACCAAACACCACAGATCTTGCGGCGATTATCTTTACGACCGGATCGACTGGACCTCCTAAAGGGGTATGCTATGAGCATTCGATTTTCAGTGCTCAACTGCGCCTGATTAAAGAGTATTATGCCATTGGCTCAGGCGATGTGGATCAGCCTGGCTTCCCGCTTTTTGCGCTTTTTTCTGCTGCTCTTGGGGCCTGTGCCGTAATCCCCGACATGGATCCGACCAAGCCCGCCAGGGTCAACCCGAAAAAATTTGTTGCCTCCATCCGTAAATACCGAGTCACCTATTCGTTTGGCTCCCCTGCGATTTGGAATGTAGTGAGCAGGTATTGTCTGGATCATGGGATAGTTCTGCATTCTCTTCGCAAGGTGTTGATGGCCGGAGCCCCTGTACCTTGCGAACTGCTGCAGAGGGTTCAGGACATACTACCCGCCGATGCAGAAACCTTTACGCCTTATGGCGCTACGGAAAGCCTGCCAATCGTTTCGATTGAAGGTCGTGAGGTGGTCGGAAAGACCTGGCAGCAAAGTCGCAAGGGGAGAGGGACCTGTGTAGGGCGGCCATTGCCGGGTATCGAGATAAAAATCATCCATATCTCCGACGCTCCTTGTGGTGAGTTGACCGCAGATATGTTGGCAGCCGATGGAGAGATCGGGGAGATTCTCGTCCGGGGAGATGTGGTAACGAAAGCATATTGTAATAATCCCGAGGAAACCAGGCTGGCAAAGATACCAGACGGTGCCACTTTCTGGCACAGGATGGGTGATGTGGGGTATGTCGATCAAGCACAGCGTCTCTGGTTTTGCGGCAGGCGAGCTCATCGGGTCGTAACGGAGCAGGGCACGCTTTTTTCTGTGCCCTGCGAGTCTATAATAAATGAACATCCTGATGTATATCGCTCGGCTTTGGTCGGCGTAGATCATGGAACTGCAGGCCCAGGGAAAAAAATACCAGCCATCATTGTAGAGCCGCAAAAAGGAATAAAAAAGAGTGAAAAAAAGCTGCTCGAAGAAGTGCAAAAAAGAGCAGCTGAGTCGCCAATTACCTGTGATATCAAACATTTTCTGGTGCATAAAAACTTTCCGGTAGACATCAGGCACAACGCCAAAATATTTCGTGAGAAACTGGCACTATGGGCACAAAAGAAAATTTACCCCTGTCGATAAAAAAGGCACTGGTTACCGGCGGCGGAGGATTTGTCGGAAAAGCCGTCGTCACAATGCTTATCGACCTGGGGATTGAGACAAGAGTTATCGGCCGACATCGATATGCCGAGATTGAGCGAATCGGTGGACAATGTATCGTTGGCGATATAGTCGATGTAGAACTGATGGAAAAGATCACAGAAGATATTGATATTGTCTTTCATGTGGCTGCATTAGCCGGTATTTGGGGAACATGGAAAGACTATTATACCACCAATGTGCTTGGCACCGAGGTGGTGCTCGGCAGTTGTCGGAAAAACAAGGTACCCATGCTGGTGTATACCTCCACCCCTTCAGTAGTTTTTAACCGGGTGGACATTAGAGGTGGAGATGAACGCCTTGCCTATGCTGACAAGTACTTGTGTCATTATGCCAAAAGCAAGGTTATGGCCGAAAAGTCTGTCCTTAATGCAAACAGTACAACCCTTAAAACCTGTGCCCTTCGGCCTCATCTCATCTGGGGGCCGGGCGATCCCCATCTTATCCCGCGACTGCTGGCGAGCGGCCGAAAAAAAATCCTCAAAAGAGTTGGCGATGGTTCCAATCTGGTTGACATTTCTTATATTGATAACGTTGCTTACGCCCATATCCTGGCGGCAAAGAACCTGGCCGGGAAGGGGACGGCTGCGGGTAAACCGTATTTCATCAGTCAAGGTGAACCGGTAAACCTGTGGGACTGGATAAATGAGTTGTTTAGGGCGATGGATATTGAAAAGGTGCAGGACGCTATCTCATTCCCGGTTGCTTACCGGATAGGTGGAGTCATGGAGGCGCTGTATAGACTCGCAGGCTTGAAAAAAGAGCCCCAAATGACCCGGTTTCTTGCTGAACAACTGGCTAAATCTCATTATTTTTCTCTCCACAATGCCAGGGTGGATTTGGGTTATGAACCTGTTATTTCTACCTCAGAGGGCCTTTACAGGACAGTACAATGGTTGAAGGAACAATGAAAAAAAGTATCATGAAATGTTTTGTCTGGTTGCTGATTTCTGTGTTTTTTCAGTTTAGTACAGTGGCATCGGTGTCAGCATTTACCATTGGCGATGAACGAGAAGTCGGTGAAAAATTACTCTATTCGGTGCGATCCGCATTCGAGCTGATCGATGATCCCGATATTACCCAATATATCACCAAGCTTGGTCAGAGTGTCTTGAAAGTAGCTGGAATCCAGTATTTCGATTATCATTTCTTTGTCATAAACAACAAAGAATTCAACGCGTTCGCAGCACCATCGGGGTTGATATTTTTCCATTCGGGGTTGATCGAAACCATGAACTCCGAAGATGAAATGGTCTCTGTTCTGGCCCATGAAGTAGGCCATATCGTAAAACGTCATCTCGCCTCCAGGGTTGAGAAAGGAAAATATACTACCATCGGTTCGCTTGGCTTGGCCTTGGCCGCACTGGCCTTTGGTGGTGCCGCCGCCCCAGTGCTGTTGACTGGTGCGCTGGCGACCGGCCAAAGTATAAACCTGCATTTCAGTCGGCAGAATGAGGAAGAGGCGGATCTTATGGCCTATGGTTGGATGAAAAACCTCCATCGAAATCCAGAGGGACAGCTGAAAATGCTGGAATCTATGCGGCGGATAGCCCGGTACCGGAGTGAGAAGCCACCACAATATTTGCTCACCCATCCCAACCCTGAGGAGCGTCTCAATTCCATAGAATCGTTGGTCGAATACGATCGAAAATCGAGCAAAGCGCCTCCCATTGCCACCGACGATTTTGAGTTTATCCGTTTTAAATACCGTATCCTTGGCAAAGTCAAAGATTCACGGGATTTTAAGATGTATCTTGCGGGTATTATTTCCGATAGCAGATCCAGTGAATTTAAAAAGGTGATGGCAGATTACGGTTTATCTCAGATAGCGCAAAACGAAAACGACAACGTAAAGAGTTTGAAGTTGCTGGAAAAAGTTATTGCACATTTCCCTGATAAAAATATTCTCAAGACCGACAAGGGCGTTCTGCTCTTTGCCGCTGGCAAATTTGATGAAGCGGAAAAAACATTCCGAGAAGCCTTAGCAGTCAATGGTTCGGATATGTACGCTACTTTTATTCTGGCGCAATTACTCTATAGGACCAATCGCAGTACTGAGGCGGAAAAATATTTTCAGGCAGTGAGCTATGAATTGCCGGAATACGCCAAAGTCTATTTTGAATTGGGACAAATTGCTTCAGATCAGCAGCGGTCAGGGGATTCGAGTTTTTATCTCGGCAAGTATTATTTGTATGAGGGCAAATTAAAGGAAGCTGAATACAATATAAAAAATGCGCTTCGCTCGAAAACAATGTCAGAAAAAAGAACTGCAGAGAGTAAAGATCTCCTTAAGAAAATAGCAAAAATTCAAGAGTAACTCTACGTAATTAAGGAAGATCGCATTCAAGCTGTCGTTTGAGTGCACTCAAATCTGGTGCAGCCAAAATCTGTTGCCGTAGCATCGAGCTGCCCGGTAACCCTTTGAAGTAACGGCACATATGATTTTTTATGTAGCCGAGGACTCTTTCTGCCGGTAGGAATTTTTCTATCAGGCCAAGGTGCCTCCCGGCAACAGCCATAATCTCCCGTACATCTTCCGGGCGTCCAGATTCCTGAAAAACCCAAGGGTTGCCCAGTGCACCGCGTCCTATCATTACCCCGTCACAGCCGGTTTCCTCCATCATCTGCCGGCCATCTGTACAGGAAAACACATCGCCATTGCCGATAACCGGAATGGAGACCGCCTGTTTTACCTGACCGATGATGTCCCGGTCTATGGTACCGGAAAAAGCCTGAGACCAGGTTCTGGCATGCACTGTAATAGCCGAGGCCCCTGTTTCTTCGAGCATTTTAGCAAAAGCGGGAGCATTGACTGAGTTGCTGTCTTTTCCTGATCTGATTTTTACCGTAATGGGCAATGAAACGCTTGCAACTACTTTAGCCAAGATCGATTGGGCCAGGTGAAAATCTGTCATCAACGCAGCACCAGCCCCTTTCCTGGTGACTTTTCGAACCGGACAGCCCATGTTGATATCAAGCATATCCGGGCCGTAGGACGCCAAAATTTTGGCTGCTTCGGCCATCGCTTCCGGGTCAGCCCCGAACAGCTGAAAGGCCATCGGTCTTTCCTCGGCAATCGAGGCGAGCATTCTCAAGGTATTGGCCTGTCGGTAGACAAGACCATGGCAACTGATCATTTCAGAGACGCAATATCCGGCGCCAAAGCTGCGACAAAGCAGACGGAACGGCAGGTCGGTATATCCGGCAAGGGGAGCCAGGACAAAAGGAGAATCAAATGAGAGTTTACCTATACGAAGCATGGAGTAAGCGAAAAGGAAACGGCAGAGCCTGAAGAATCCAGGTCAGGCTCTGCCAAAGAGTTAAAGAGATATCCTGTTATTGTGGTAATTTGGGTATTTCCGAGATGGTGCGCTGGTATATCCTCTTTGACAGATCTTCGATAATGGTGTCGAGAGCTTCTTGCTCACTATCGGAATTTGCAGAACTATCTGTCGATACCAGATATTCCTCGGTCCAGAATTCATTGGGTACTTCGAGGACAATCTTTTTCGATGCAATATCTTTTAAGATATAACGAACCCTCAGAATCACTTTTACCTGTGTGGTTACACTTTCGGAACCATAGGCTAGGCTTGGCAACTCCAGGGAGAGGATTTCCCCGGCAAGAATCAGATCAGCTCCTTCTTTGTTACGTACCGTGTCAATGGATCCGGATTTTTGAAACCATCTGGTCAGAGATCTGTATATTTGTGAATCAAGTCCGAGTTCACTGGTTCTGTTTTTCCATTCGGTTAGATAGATGGTCCTGGACGGACCATTATAGATATTTGGGTTATGGTAGCCGCAGGCAACAACCACCGCCGCCACCGCGAGCAGAGTAAACAATAGCCATACTTTTTTCACCGTGTATCTCCTTCTTCGCGTTTTTCGGGGTTAGAGCACAATATTGACCAGCTTCTTCTTGACGACAATGGTTTTCTTAATCGTTTTTCCGTCGATGAATTTGATAGTGTTTTCGTCAGCCAGTGCTTTCTCTATGATAAATTCATCTGTAACATCGACAGGTACCTCAAGCCGTGAACGGACCTTGCCGTTCACCTGTATGACGATGGTGAGCAGATCTTCCTGTGCCGCTTCAGCATCGAACTCCGGCCAGGGTTCTTTTTCTATAGAATCGTTATTACCGATTTTCTGCCACATTTCTGCGGCAAAATGTGGCACCATAGGGGAAAGTAAGAGTAAGAGCACGGAAATTGCCTGGCGAATAACTGGTGGTTCCACCTCCTCCTGCGCATTTTCTCCAACTGAGGTAGAAAGAATATTGAAAAGCTCCATCATGGCACTGATTGCTGTATTAAAATGGAAATTCTGTTCGATATTTTCGGTGACCCGTTTTATGGTCTGATGCGTTTTTCGATGCACAATTCTTCCCTGTGCACTCAGTTGTGGGGGGATATTCGGTGCACAGTCGAGGGTATCGGTGCAGGCCTGTATCAGCCTGTATACACGGTTTAGAAATCGGGAAGATCCTTCAACCCCCTGGGCACTCCACTCCAGATCTCTCTCCGGAGGCGCGGCAAACAGGCTGAACAGTCTGACCGTATCGGCGCCGTATTCCTGAATCAAATCGTTTGGATCGACAACATTCCCTTTGGACTTTGACATTTTGGTGCCGTCTTTAATGACCATGCCCTGGGTCAGAAGATTAGTGAATGGTTCGTCGATATCCAGGTAGCCAAGATCTCGTAGAACCTTGGTGAAAAAGCGTGAATAGAGCAAGTGGAGGATGGCGTGTTCCACGCCACCGATATACTGGTCGACCGGCAGCCAGTAGGCGGCTTTATCGTGATCAATGGGTGAGTCGGTATACCTTGGACAGACGTATCTGGCAAAATACCAGGAGGATTCCATGAACGTATCCATGGTATCGGTTTCTCTTTCTGCGGGCTGGCCGCACTTCGGGCAGCTGGTAGTGATAAAGGACGATCTCTTGTATAAAGGCAGGCAGGCGCTGCCGGCCTCGGTATCTTCCGGCAGTACCACCGGCAATTGGTCTAAGGGCACGGGCTGCACACCGCATCGGTCACAGTGGATCATCGGGATTGGGGCTCCCCAATATCGTTGTCTGGAGATACCCCAATCTCGCAGCCGATAGGTAATGTGGGCTGAACCGAAGCTGTTTTCCTCGGCGAATTGTATTATTGCCGCTTGGGCAGCGAGAGAATCCATACCATTGAACCGGCCTGAATTTTTTAACATCCCGGGAACGGTCGAGGCCACTTCCATGGTTGCCGGATCAAGCTCGCTCCCTTCAGGGATGACCACAGGACTGACAGGTAAATCATATTTTTTAGCAAATTCAAAATCCCTTTCGTCATGGGCGGGTACGGCCATAACCGCACCGGTGCCATATTCCATCAGAACAAAATTTGCCACATATATGGGGACCTTTTCACCATTAAAAGGATTCAGACAATAGCGGCCGGTAAAAATGCCTTCTTTTTCCGGCACGACTTCAACTGATTGCCGCTGTTTCTGAGTAAGAATTTGTTCGGTGAACTGGCGAATTTCGGTTTCTCTGTCGGTACCTGCAATAAGGGAGTCCAGCAGCGGATGTTCGGCTGCAATCGACATGAATGTGACTCCGAAAATGGTATCTGGTCTGGTTGTGAATATGGAAATTTTACAATCCAGATCTACGACGGCAAAGTCGCAGGTAAGTCCAGTGGATTTGCCGATCCAGTTACGCTGCATCGTCAGTACTTTTTCCGGCCAGCCGGTAAGTTGATCGAGGTCACGGAGCAGTTCTTCCGCGTAATCGGTAATTTTAAAAAACCAGCCGTTCATTTTTCGAGGATATACCGGCTCGTCACAACGCCAGCAGGTTCCCTCAATGACCTGCTCGTTGGCAAGGACGGTCTGACAGGAGTCACACCAGTTTACTGTGGTGACTTTCTCGTAGACGATTCCTTTGTTAAACATCTCGATAAAAAGGAGTTGTTCCCATTGATAATATTTTGGGTTGCAGGTGGCAATCTCCCTGCTCCAGTCATACGAAAGACCAAGTTTTTTCAACTGGTTACGCATGTAGTCAATATTGTCGTATGTCCATGTCGCGGGGTGACTGTTGTTTTTTTGTGCGGCATTTTCTGCAGGGAGACCAAAGGCATCCCAACCCATGGGATGGAGGACGTTGTAGCCACGCATTCGTTTGTATCTCGCCACCACGTCGCCAATCGAATAGTTGCGCACGTGTCCCATATGTATCCGTCCGGACGGATAAGGAAACATTTCCAGCAGATAATATTTTTCTTTTGATTCGTCTTCGGTCGCTTTATACACCTCGCCGTCTTCCCACAGTGTCTGCCATTTAGCTTCAATGGATCTAAAATCGTACTTATTTGAAATGGCGTTGTCATCGGTCATTGTTTTGCCTCAAAATACAGTTGTTAAAATTTTTTCAGTCAATAGGAAAGGAGGAGTCAGAGATGTGTCAATAATCTGTCTCAAGGTACTTATACCCATTCAAGGGGGTACTAAAAAGAGTCCCGGCTTATATCCCGTTTACCGGGGTTAGATAAACCCTTCCTGGTTTTCATAACTGCTCATGTTTTCAAACATGGTAAATTCTTTGACAAATGTCAATCGTGCGACGCCGGTTGGCCCATTTCTCTGTTTGCCGATAATGATCTCGGCGGATCCTCTCTCTGGATTGTCTTCAGCTTTATTGTAGACCTCATCGCGGTAGATGAAACAGATAACATCGGCATCCTGTTCAATCGCACCTGATTCTCGAAGATCAGACATCATGGGGCGTTTGTCTGTACGGCTTTCTAACCCTCTGTTCAACTGCGAAAGGGCCATTACCGGGATTGCATGTTCTTTAGCCAGCGCTTTCAAGGAGCGGGAGATATCGCTGATCTCCTGTGTTCTATTTTCCGTATTTCGTCCGCGCATGAGCTGGAGATAATCTACGACAATCAAACCGATTTCGTGCTGCGACGCCAGCCTTCTAATTTTTGCCCGCATTTCCAGCACGGAAATTGCTGGCGTATCGTCAATAAAAATAGGCGATTCCGACAACATACCTACAGCCCTGGTCAGTTTTGGCCAGTCTTCACTATGCATATTTCCTGTTCTTATGCGCTGGGAATCTATTCGTCCTACTGAGCTTAACAGGCGCATAACCAGCTGTTCTTTCGACATCTCCAGGCTGAATACGGCCACTCCTGTCTTTTCGACCAGGGCCGCGTGCTGGGCGATGTTCATGGCAAAAGAGGTTTTGCCCATGGAGGGTCTCGCTGCAACTATAATAAGATCTGAAGGCTGGAGTCCCGCAGTCATTTTGTCTATCTGGCTATAGCCTGTGGGAACTCCGGTGATGAATTCTTTTCTTTTATAGAGTTGCTCGACCGTGGAAAAGGCCTTGGGGACAATGGATTTAATATGGGTAAAATATTGGCTTCCTTTGGATCCGGCTATATCGAAAATTGCCTGCTCCGCTTCATCTACCAGAATGTCAATGTCATTTTGTTCTTCATAGCACCGAGCGGCAATGTTGGTGTTAACCGAGATAAGCCTGCGAAGTATCGATTTTTCGCGAATGATTTTGGCATAACTTGTTACATTGGCGGTTACTGGCACAATCGAGGTGAGTGATGCAAGATATGTCGGTCCGCCGGCCTGATCGAGTTTATTAATGTTTTTGAGTAAATTTGAAACGGTAAGAAGATCCTGTGGCTCATTTTTCTCAAAAAGATCAATCATCGCATCATAAATGAGACGATGATTATTTTTATAAAAATCCTCGGGCCGCAGGATTTCCAGAACAGCACCAAGAAGATCCGCCTTGAGCAGAATCGAGCCGAGGACGGCCTGTTCAGCTTCAATATTTTGTGGCGGTATTCCTGAGGGAACTATTGATCGGGCAGGGTCGGGTATGTTCTCGAAGTTGTTCATTATTGGTCGAAAGAAGAAGCCTTGCTTGGCAGGTAAAAGTGACTATCAACCCCAGCAAAAGGTAAATAATCCTGAGCACTTTACAGTAGCCCCCTTAAGGGGATAAGTGCCTTGGTGGAATATCCAAGTTGTTACTGTTACAATTACTTTCTCTGGTCTTGTGTTTTCACCCCTCAAGGAGGTACTGAAAAGAGTGACAGAGTTACAGGAGTAATGCTCTTATAATGTAAGACGCCATTAAACAAAAACACACCATGAAGGTCAAGCCTTCCAGGTGTGTTTTTTATTGTCGCATTACCGGCAAAAGGCACTGGTAAAAAAGACCATTACCGGCAGTCGACTGTGCCGTCAACGAACCACGCCACTTTAGTTTGCCTGGATAGGCACAACGTTGAGGGTAAATTCTGCGAGCACATTAAAACCAACCTTCACCTGCAGCTTCGTTTCACCGAGGGTCTTAATCGGCTCGTTCATAAGAATTTGTCGTTTATCCAGTATTACATTCATCTCACCAAGTTTTAAGCAGATATCTGCGGTTGTGACGGAACCGAAAAGGCGTTCGTCAATACCGGCTAACTGCTCAATAACTATGGTCAGCCCAGATATTTTTTTAGCGGTTTCCTCTGCACTTTTCTGGTCCTTGGCCCGGCGAGCTTCTATGGCTGCCTTATCTTTTTCGAGAAGGGACAGATTAGTCGGGGTCGCCTGAACAGCTTTGCCCTGGGGCAAAAGATAATTACGCCCATATCCTGGTTTGACGGTTACCACATCGCCTTCCAGGCCGAGAGAGCTGATAGCTTGTTTTAAAATAAGTTCCATATTGTTAAACTCCTATGAAAATAGGTCTCGTAAACCGGCCTCGTGATAAAAATATCATTGTGCCGGTAATTATTACTTAGGTTGATTGACTTCTTTTTGCTTCAGTTTGCGAAAATCAAACCAGATATCACCTATGCCGAAGATAAGCAGAAGTATTGTACCAAACGACTGAAAAACAATCATAACATAAAAAAAAGATCTGAGCAGCAGGGGGACTTTCCATTTATTCATAAAAAAAATGGCAATGGACATGCCCTGAAAGCAGTAGATCATACTTAACAAAACGAGAACATTGATGCCGATAATTCTCAATAACTGGATCGGCAGGATGGCGAATAATCCTGCGCCAATCGCCAGCCAGATAATTTTTTCCGGCAATTGCCAGAATTGATAACTCACCCATGGTGCAGTGCCCCCGGTTTTAGGCAAAAGTATGTTACCAAGAACCATGGTAAACCAGGTGAGCACCAGAATAAAACTCCCGAGAATGGAAGGCATTATCAGTGGAATATATACCCTCATCCAGCGGAGGGTGGTTTCAAGCATTACCAGGGTTTCTGCCGAAATATCGTTGTTCTGCCGGTAATAATTGAGCGCTTCGGCAATTCCTTCATCCAGAGAACTCAAAAACTGTCCATACGCGGAAACGTCTGAGCCGATAGACAGTGCGACGAGAATAACGACCCAGCTGCCGGCTAAAGTAAGAGAACTCTTCAGGCCGCTAACTGCGGGAGTGTCCTGCCGTTCCGTTGAGAGAAAAAGGACATATCCGGAAAGTAAAAGAGCAAAAGAAAAAACAAAAAATTCAAAGTTTCGAAGGAGGAGGTAGGCTACGAAGGAAATGGCAACGGCAATACCCAGTAATCGTTTGCCAGTAAACCCTCCGTAGCTGCCCAGCGTATATAGAGCCATCAGGGGCAAAAATATATACAACCAACCAAACAGCGACCATTGTACGCCGGGCAGAATAATAATGAGTGAAGCAAAGAGAATTGATCGGACAATTCCACCTATCTTCGGTTGCTTATTTTCCTGGCTGGCCACCTTAAATTCCCTACAGATTCCTGCTAGATTATCCTTGAGAGTTTCCCGCATAGGGCAGAAAAGCAATCTGCCGAGCCTGCTTGATAGCCTCACACAGCTGACGCTGATGTGTGGCACACGTGCCGACAATACGACGAGGGATTATTTTTCCTCTCTCCGAAACAAAATTTCTCAGTGTTTTTACATCTTTGTAATTAACAACTAAATCTTTTTCGCCGCAGAAACGACAGGATTTTCTGCGAGTGAATAGTTTTTTCTGTGGTCTTGGCGCCATGAAAGTATCCTCCGTAATTAAATATCTTGAGAAGATTCCGAGTAAATTTTACTCTTTATCATCATCGTTATTTTTATCATCATCGTCAGCAGTTTCGGCCGCATCTGTTTCCTCACTTTCGAGTTGTGCGGTAGCTTTGGCTGATATTACTGCCTGCGCTTCTTCTATGCCCTCTTCGGTGATAGAACTTGCAGTCTTGATGGTCAGATATTTCAATACAAAGTCATCGATTCTGAATTTTCGTTCGATTTCTGAAACAGCTGCCGGGGTAGCGGCATAATCACAATAAACATAATAGCCAAGGCTTTCTTTTTTAATGAGATAGGCCAGTTTTTTCATGCCCCATTTGACCAACTCGATAATTGTTCCTTTTTGATCGAGAATGATTTTACTGGTGCTTTCGACAACTCGGTTAATCTCATCTTCCCCAGCATTAGGGCGAATGATAAAGATCGTTTCGTACCTGCGCATGCGTTCCTCCTCGTGGACGTATGGTTTTTGCGGTTCTATTCGTTCCGCAATTTTCGGCCCCCACACCTTAATTTATTCTTGGTAGAGAGCAAGAAGGTCATAATAACACGTTGTTATTATGTGTTTATTAGAGGCAAACCTGAAAAATGAATTCTGCGGTTTGCCTCTTTGTAAAAAACTGACTATATTACATAGGCAAGGTAGATGTGTCAAACAATATTATTTTTCTTTTCTTCGGCCTTGATAGCTTCCCATTGCGCGGCGAGTTGTTCCTCATTTTCATAAGTTTGGCCTGCAAAAACATGAGGGTGTCGGCGAATGAGCTTCTCGTTGATGGTGTGAAGAACATCGCAAAGGTGGAAATCACCCTGGTCGTTGCGTATCTCAGAGATCATAACTATAAGATAGAGAAGGTCGCCAAGTTCCTCACATATATTAACATGGTCATCATTTTCGATGGCATCGACAAGTTCCTGGCATTCGGATTTAAGATATTTAAGTAAAGAAATGGAGTCCTGGCGCTTGTCCCAGGGGCAACCTGCTTGGCCTCGGAGAATTTTAATGGTTGCAACGAGTTCAGATAATTTAAGATCACAATTATTCATTTGATTTTTTGTTAGGCTAAATAAGGTAATAAAGATTTATGGAAAAGTTGAAAGAACCTATAATTCAAAGACTATTTTCACTTATTTCTGACAAAAAGGAGTTGACAACCAACTCTCGAAGAACTATCTAGCTCTGCTGGAAGGTATTGTCAGGTTTCGTGCATTTGCCTGTTAAGAATACCATCTTTTTGCGAAATGCACATTCGGTTTATTGGAGTGCATTTGCAAGGAGGAGAAGGGTTCCTCAATGAACAATATGTGTTTTTAAAAATAGAGGTATATTAATGGAAGACGACAAAAAACAAAAACTGCTTCTTGAAAAGCATAAGGATATTGCAAGGATAGATCAGGAGTCAAAAAGAACTCACGGCTGGTATGTCAGAGTGAGGTTTTTAGGAAGAACGCATTCAAAGTTCTTTTCCGACAGAAAGTGTGGTGGGCGTTACTCCAGTTTGTTGTCGGCGATTTCCTGGCGCGACAAGACAGAGAAAAAGCTGGGTAAAGTCAGGACAAACAAACATATGGTTACGGTGAGTAACTCCGGAACTGGTGTCGTCGGTGTACGGCTCAACGATAAACTCAACCGGTACGAGGTGAGTTGGGTTACCCATCAGGGGAAACAGGGAAAAACATCTGTCTCCATCTCGAAACATGGCAAAAAGGCCGCTTTCGCCAGAGCGTGTTCTATCCGAAGCGAAAAAGAAAAAGCCCGTCTGGAATATTCGGGCTGAGATGCTGAATATATTTGCCCCGAGTTTATGGAAGGTTCTGAAATGATAGGGAAATATTTCGGATGACTGGAGTTTATGTGATATTCTATTGGGCACTGGGTACTCTGGTATGTACGTTTGGACGAAAAAATGTGTGTACCCGAGAAATAGGAAAAGTTTAATTTGTGTTGACAATAAAGGAACAATGCGTTTGAATGTCGTGTTCTGGAAAAAACAGTTATTTATGTCAACAATTGAGTAAGTGCACTCGAGAAGATTCACTCAAAGGGGTTCATATATGTATGCTATAGTTCGTACAGGTGGAAAACAATATCAGGTTGCGTGCGGGGATCAACTTCGGGTGGAAAAACTCGAAGGCAACGTTGGCGACAATATAGATTTAATTGATGTTCTCATGGTAGTTGGAGATGACGGCGTTAAAATTGGTCAACCTGTTCTTGAAAATGCTAAGGTTACAGCAAAAATTGCCGAACAGGGAAGAGCAAAAAAAATCATTGTCTTCAAGAAGAAGCGCCGCAAAGGATATCGATTAAAAAATGGTCATAGACAATCATTCACTGCGCTGAAAATTGAAGAAATTACGGCCTAAAGATTGTTGCCGCAAAATTTACGGATACAACAGTATATTTATCATGATTTCCGTCGGATAAAAAGGAGTAGAAGATGGCTCATAAGAAAGCAGGTGGTAGTTCACGAAATGGTCGCGACAGTGCAGGTCAGCGACGCGGAGTTAAGCGATTCGGTGGACAGGTAGTCAAAGCTGGTAATATTTTGGTTCGTCAGCTTGGTACGGTGATCCATCCAGGAACCAATGTGGGTTGTGGACGTGATTATACGCTATTCGCCAAGATTGAGGGCGTTGTGACATACGAAGAATTTGGTAAAAATAAAAAACGAGTCAGCATTTATCCTGTAGCTTGATTTTATCAAATATCGTTTCCGAATGATGTGGATTGTGCACTTCACTCGGCACGTTGAACTCGACCTCAATTAGTATTGATGGTCGAGTTTTTTTTTATAGATTTTTTCGGTTTTGATACCCTTTAGGGAGGGTTATGGCATTTATTGATGAAGCAAAATTTTTTGTGAAAGCCGGTGATGGCGGGAATGGCTGTGTCAGTTTTCACAGAGAAAAATTTGTGCCTCGAGGTGGGCCAAATGGGGGCGATGGTGGACGAGGTGGCAGCGTCCTTATTCGAGCCACCAACTCTTTGAATTCACTTATTGATTTTCGTTACCGATCCCATTTTAAAGCGGAAAGAGGGGCGCACGGCAAGGGAAAAGATATGCATGGACACTCAGGGAAAGACTGTTTTGTTGAAGTCCCTGTTGGCTCAATAATTAAAAATAACGAAACTGGCGAGCTGCTGGCCGATCTTGCAGATGCTGGAGATTGGATTGTCATTGCCAAAGGTGGCACTGGTGGTATGGGAAATCCTCATTTCGCCAGTGGGACGAATCGTACTCCGCGAGTCGCAACCAATGGTGAAGCTGGTGAAGAATTCTGGTTAAAGATCGAGCTCAAACTTCTCGCTGACGTTGGTCTGGTCGGCTTACCCAATGCAGGTAAATCGACTCTTTTATCAAAACTCTCGGCGGCCAATCCGAAGATAGCATCCTATCCTTTTACCACCTTGGAACCGCAACTTGGGGTATTGCAGCTCAAATATTTCAAGCCCTGCATTATTGCTGATATTCCCGGGCTTGTTGAAGGTGCACATAATGGGGTGGGTCTCGGGCATAAATTCCTCCGCCATATCGAACGCACCAGTATGCTTTTACATGTCATCGATGCAGCTGATGAAAATGTCGAGAAAAATTTTGGCGTAATTGCTAATGAACTTCTTCTATATAAAGAAGAACTCGTCGACAGAATACAGATTCTGGTATTAAATAAAATTGACCTGGTTGAAGAGTCGGAGCTCAAAGAATTGGCAACATTTTTTCAGCAGATGGGGCAAAAAGTTATCTGCGTTTCGGGAATGACCGGTGAGGGAATTGATGCCTTGAAAGAGCTTGTGTTAGAAACCTTGGAACAAGGTGAAAAAAAGGATCAATAAGAGGTTCTTTCCGGGTGCTCTCTTCATGAACTTGATCGGAGCAAGGCAGAAATTTACGTTTTTTCGGTAATAGTTATTTATTCAGGCGGGTTCAACAACTTATGAATTCGAATATAGAAATTGAAGAAGGACTGTATTATAGACAGACTCTCTTCGATAAGGCGAAACGAGTAGTGGTCAAGGTAGGGAGTGCTATCTTGACCAGTGCAGACGGAATCAACAAACAGGTCGTCGATAATCTCGCTAAAGAGATAGCATTTCTGCACAATAGCGGCAGAGAGGTGATTCTAGTCACCTCCGGCGCGGTTTCTGCCGGAAGACGAAAAATCCATATAAACGATGACCTGGAATTGACAATCAAGCAAAAACAGGCTCTTGCTGCCATAGGCCAATCCTGCCTCATGCATGATTACGACGAATCTTTTGCCGCCTATGGTATAAATATAGCCCAGATACTTTTGACGCATTCCGACCTCGCCAATCGCAAAAGGTACCTCAATGTTCGTAACACCATCCTCACCCTTTTTAAATATGGTGTGATACCGGTGATTAATGAAAACGACACGGTTTCGACTGAGGAATTGAAATTTAGTGACAATGACAGCCTTGGCGCCCTGGTTGCTAATCTGATCGAGGCGGATATGTTCATCTGTCTGACCGATGTCGATGCCTTGTATGACCATAACCCGCTGACTGACGCAAACGCCAGGCCGATCTATACCGTGGCCGAAGTTACCGAAGAGATCATGACCATGGCGGATAACAGCAAAAGTATCTTGGGTACTGGCGGAATGCGCAGTAAAATTATAGCTGCCAAGATGGTTTCTGCCGGTGGAGGGAGTTCCTTTATCGGTCCTGGCCGACAAACGGATATTCTCAAGCATCTTTTTTCCGGAGAGGTTATCGGCACATTTTTCCTGCCTCGACCAGAAAAAATGCAGAGCCGAAAGCGTTGGATAGCGTATGTCCTGAAACCTAAAGGCAATCTGATACTTGACCCGGGCGCCTGTAAGGCAATCGGCCAAAATGGTAAAAGTCTTCTCCCTTCGGGCATTACTGAGGTTGATGGCCAATTTGACGTGGGCGATCCGGTCCGGTGCCTGGACATAAACAAAAAGCCGGTAGCTGTCGGTTTAACGAACTTCAGCTCGGATGATCTGCGCAAAATAAAGGGCGTACATACTGATCAGATTGTGCAAATATTAGGGATCAAAGAAAGTGACGAGGTGATGCATCGAGATAATCTGGTCATCCTCTGAGCTATACACATACATGTCATACTAAAAGGTGATGGTGTCGTAAAAACTCTTCATCTTCTTCGTTGTTGCGAATTTGACTATCATTACGACGTACCTTAGTACGCCGAAATAATAGTCAAATTCACACGCCTCGAATATGAAGCTTTTTACTTAATCATCTATATTTTTGGGTTTTTACGAGTTTAACAAAGGTGATCGCGTCGTAAAAAGCTTGATATACAAGGCGTAGGTTTTTTGGCTGGATTCCGACTATACAAATAGTATGTCGGAATCCAGCCAAAAAACCTACAACGAAGGAGATCGGGCTTTTTACGACGCGATCAAGGATGGGTTTATGGCACTGGAACAGACAATTGAAGAGTTGGCGAAAAGAGCGAAGCTTGCCTCGGCAGGTCTCATGGCACTTTCAACGAAGACAAAGAATGATGTCCTGACGACCGTTGCCAATCTACTGACGCTTAACAGAGACCATCTGCAAGCTGAAAATGACAAGGATCTTGCGGCTGGGGCTGAAAAAGGAATGTCGCCAGCCATGCTTGATCGGCTGCGATTATCCGATGCGGTTATCGACTCAATGATTTCTGGCCTCCATGAACTGTGTGCCCTGCCGGATCCGATTGGAAAAATCGAAAACTTCATGAAACGGCCCAACGGTTTACAGGTCGGGAGAATGCGGGTACCTCTGGGTGTGATTGCCATGATTTATGAATCCCGCCCCAATGTCACTGTAGACGCTGCAGCCCTCTGTATTAAAACAGGCAATGCGGTAATTTTGCGGGGCGGATCGGAAGCTATTCAATCAAACCTGGCTCTTGCGGCGCTTCTTCAGCAGGCGCTCCACGAACACGACATCGACAGGAGTGCGGTACAGGTCATCCCTGTTACCGACCGACTGGCAATTACCCATCTGCTTACCCTCGAGGAAGACATCGATCTTGTTATCCCACGTGGTGGAGAAGGCTTAATCCGCTTTGTTGCTGGCAATTCCAGGATCCCCGTTCTTAAACACTATAAAGGTGTCTGTCATCTGTACATCGATAAAGACGCCGACTTGGACAAGGCAATCCCGCTGGTGATAAATTCCAAAACTCACCGGCCAGGCGTGTGTAACGCCCTTGAAGGATTGCTGGTTCATAGCGATATCGCCGAGATTTTTCTGCCGCAGGTTGTAAGCGCGCTGACCGAGTGCGGCGTCGAACTGCGTGGCTGCGCACAAAGTGTCAAAATTGCCCCTGACGTACAACCTGCTCGCGAGGAAGACTGGGGAACCGAATTCCTCGATTTAATTCTTTGTGTAAAAGTGGTGCAGAACTTTAACGAGGCCAAGCAATATATTCAAAAATATGGTTCCCGGCACACCGAGTCAATTGTTACAGAAAATTACAGTACCGCCCAGAGGTTTATCGCCGAGATCGATGCGTCTGCTGTGATGGTCAATGCCTCAACGCGCTTTAATGATGGAGGACAACTGGGTCTCGGTGCGGAAATAGGTATCAGCACCACCAAACTGCATGCCTATGGTCCCATGGGACTTGAGGAGTTGACTACCAGGAAATTTGTTGTTTTTGGTCAGGGACAAATCAGAGAGTGACAGTCAAAAAAATAGGTTTGCTTGGTGGAACTTTCGATCCTGTCCATTATGGGCATTTGGAGCTGGCGGAGTCGGCACTGATGGAATGCGGGCTGGACAAAGTGATTTTTATTCCCGCTGCGGAGCCTCCTCACAAAACCAGTACTGCAGTAAGCACTTTTGGTCATCGGCTGGCGATGCTTGAGCTGGCCACTCAAGGCATGAAGGGCTTTGAATGTAATGCGATCGAAGGCCTTCTGCCAAAGCCCTCTTATACCATCGATACCCTTCGGGTACTGCAGAGACATTACCAAGAAGATTATAATAACGATTACCAGTTATATTTTATGATCGGTGCCGATGCCTTTCTGGATATCTTAACCTGGAAATCGCATCGGGATGTTTTACTTTCCGTACATATTCTTCTCTCCCGGAGAAAAGGCTATACAGGTGAACGACTTGTCGATTTGCTGAAAAACCTGGGGTATAGAGAAGGGAAAAGCTTCTGGTGCGCCGATGATGACAAAAAGGATATTTATATATTAGAAAGAACGCCAGGCGAGCAGAGTTCATCGGGAATCAGGGGCATGATTGCCAAAGGCGAGTCGGTAGAGCGATTTTTGCCACCATCTGTTCTGCTGTATATACAGAAAAATAAGCTCTACCATTATGATGGTGTGGTAAAAACTAGCCAAAGGGCATAGCAATCTTCAGCTTCTTCGTTGTACGCCAAGGGCACTTCCTTCGGGCATTGCATTTTCTATTATTTCGACGTACCTGAATACATCGAAATAATAGAAGAATTCACACGCCCCGAATATAAAGCTTTTCGTAAGCATCCTCAATTTTATGTTTTTACGGGTTTTTCAAATATTAAAAGTAGGACACGAATTCTCTGCCGGCATGTATGTCGCGAGAAACAGTTAATGGAAGTTTTTTATGCAGCCAGAAAAAGAAATAAAATCGTTCTCCAAAATATCAATTCTCATTGTCGATGATTCGCTGGTTTTCAGAAAGTTTTTGGAAGATATCTTCAATGATTGTGAAGACTTCGTTGTTGTCGGAGAGGCCCAGAATGGTATAGAGGGCCTTGCTATGGTACTTTCGACGACCCCGGATGTTATCTTATTGGATATGGAAATGCCTCTGATGGATGGTATGACGGCACTACAGCATCTGATGATTCACAGGCCAACCCCGACCATTATGTTTTCGAGTCTTACAGAAAGTGGGACCGCTCGATGTTTTGATACCATGAAAAATGGTGCAGTGGATTTTGTCTGCAAAGATTTTATTTTTCAGAAAAGCAGCTTGCTGACCTATAAGAAACTGATCATCGATAAAGTGAGGAAAGCGGCTGCTGTTTGTCTTAAGGCGAAAGAACCGTTTTTTTCAACTCCTGGATCGGCGGGTAGTGTGCCGGAAGCAGAACAGATGGTAGTTTTTTGCGAGGAGTGCGGCAACGGGCAGGTTATCTCTGTTATAAAATCACAGCCGCTTGAAAAGATTATATGTTCCGCGTGTGGCGACATCATCGAATTGAGCTTGTCCGGCCGGTCGCAGGATCAGCTGAACAACTTTGTATCGATACTTGGGGGAGGGGATGGCAGTTTTTATAATTTGTTGCAGATAATCCCTCAACTTGGCGACAATATGCGAGGTGCACTTATTGCTGTGATTCATCAGAATGTTGACCATGTCAACAGCTTTACAGAATATCTTGATGCTATTTCCGCGGTAAAAGTGTTACGGGCCAGAGAAGGGGTAAATATAGAAAGTGGCAATTGTTATGTGGCCTCCGGTTCTGACTATATGAACATTAAGCCATGCAACGGCCAATTGACCTTACATAAAGTTCCAAGAGCATCCCTGAAAGGTGGACCTATCGATATTCTTCTCGCATCGGTGAGTACCATCTTTAAAAAAAGGGCAGCTGGGATAATACTTTCCGGGGATGAAAACGATGGGGAAAAAGGTATGGCGATACTTCTGAAGAATGGGGGGATGCAAGCCGTTCTCAGGGAGGATGAATGTTATTATAAAAATATGGGTCGGCAGATTTTGGAAAAATGTAATCTTACCGGGACTGCATCACTGGACCACGTGGTGGAAATGATCAAAGGAATGCATTATGCGACGAAAAATGCCAGTCATGATGGTAGTGTTGCCGGGTGAAGCCTTGCGCTTTCAGGGTTGCTATGGAGAATACCTTGAAACTGGAATCTGAGGTCCAAACTGTTCTTTGGGAGAAAACTGTTCCTCTCATGCAACAGGGATTGCATAAAAAGTTGGTCGAACGAGCGTATGACGGATCGGCAGACAATCGCGTTTTTCCGCTTCGGGAAAATGTATTTACAGCCCTGCGACTGACCAGCCTTGAAGCAACAAAGGTAGTGATTATCGGCCAAGACCCATATTTCAACGAACATCCGGAGAAAGGACCGGAGGCTCATGGGATATGCTTTTCAGTGCAGCATGGAATTCCCATTCCTCCATCTCTGCGTAACATCCTGCTGGAAGTCAATAACAGCGTGTATTACGGCAAAAAGGTCAGTGTTGATAGCAATTTGACCAGGTGGGCTAAGCAGGGTGTTTTGCTGCTTAATGCCAGTCTCACGGTAATGGCCAAGCGTCCTAATTCCCACGCCCGGATCGGCTGGTACGAGCTGACTGACGATATTATTGCAACTATTTCAAACAAGAAAGACCATGTTGTCTTTATGCTCTGGGGGGCGTTTGCCCAGAAAAAGACAGCACTTATTGACCAGAGTAAACATCTGGTTCTAGCAACGAGCCACCCTTCACCGCTTTCTGCCCATCGAGGTTTTCTTGGCTCTAATGTTTTCGTAAAATGTAACGACTATCTCCGTCTCCATCATCTACAGCCAATTGCATGGTGAAGGGGCTTATTGGCGAGTGAGATACTCCTTGACGATGGATGGAATCATGTTGGCTACTTCAGAAGCAACAAAGCCGGCACCATATTTTTCATAGAGTCGGTCGGCAGCTGCGCCGTGTAGGTAAACACCTGCAATAGCAGCATTTAAGGGGGGAAGTCCCTGGCAGACAAGAGCTGCGACAACGCCACTTAACACGTCTCCCATCCCTCCGGAGGCCATCCCAGGGTTGCCTGTGGTGTTGATGGTGGTTGAACCGTCGCTGCCGGCAATTATTGTCCCGGCTCCTTTAAGAATCATCGCCGTATCGTGGGCGTCGTTTCTGAATAAATTACAGCCTGAAATGGCGGCATTGAGGCGATCATTCTGGATATCAGCGGGTGATTTGTCCAGTAATCGGGCGAGCTCACCGGGGTGCGGGGTGAATATTCTTGGACCGGCTGGAGTTCCCAATCTGTCTCGATACGTGGCCAGAATAGTCAGGGCATCGGCATCAACTATAACCGGGCATGAAACGGTCTGGTAAATGTGCAGCACCAGTTCCGCTGTATCCGGATCCAGACCAACACCCGGTCCAATGACTATTGCCTGTTTGCCCTTAATGTGTTCACGAAGAGATGGCCAATCGCCATATGAGAGAAATTGGCTACTGTTTACCAGGGGAAGCGTCATCGCCTCAATGAGCGTCGTTTCAAAAATTACGTTGAGATCGTGGGGGACGCCGAGACTGACAAGACCGGCACCGCTTCGCAGCGCACCCTTGGCAGCGAGAATGGCCGCTCCTGTTTTGCCTGCCGATCCAGCCAAAATAAGTATATGTCCATGGCTGCCCTTGTGGGTGGCCTTCTTCCGCTGCAGTGGCCGAATCAGTGCCGTGCAGGTTTCTGCTGTGGCAAGTTCTGTTGTTATTTCGGCATTGTGTATGGCTTCGGGTGGGATGCCGATGTCAATAACTTCCAATTTACCGGTCCACGAAGAACTGTCATTGATAAAATGACCGGGTTTAGCGCAACAATAGGTTGCGGTATAGTCAGCTCGGACACAGGTGCCGAGTATTTTACCGGTGTCGGAATCCATTCCTGAAGGAGTATCTACGGCGACGACGGGTGGTGCCTGGCCGAAGTTGCAAGAATTGATCAGGTTTATTGTGTCTGCAAAGTGGCCCGTTATAGCCCGACAGAGACCAATACCGAAAATTGCATCGATGACAACATAGCAAGGTAAGCCACGCGATTCGAGTTGCTTCAACAGGACAGGGATAGTTTCCACCCTTGCAGGGGTGTCTACTACATGAAAAGGCAACCGGAGTTTTTGGATGATTTGCAGATTAACAGCAGCATCGCCCTTCAGAGAATCTGGTCTAACTAGAAAAAAGAAGACTGGTTGACAGCCCCGCTGATGAAGATGGCGACCAATAACCAGACCGTCGCCACCATTATTTCCCGGGCCAACAAAGACCAGGGCAAAGGTGTTTTTGCAGCAACCTAATTCCTTTTCAATCATTCTCACGGTTCCAAGGCCGGCATTTTCCATGAGGACAACACTTGGAATACCGAACTTTTCCGTAGCTGAGCGATCGAGATCTTTCATTTCCTGGGCAGTGGGCAGTTTCATAGGATCTCCTGATAGTGCTTTACGTCTCAAGGTCCAGCAAAAAAAACAAAAAAACTGAAAGTACTTGTAACATGTATAGCATTAATATACCACCAAGGCACGTATCCTCCTCGAGGAGGACTGCAAGGAGTACCCTACGTATTTTCTTCTCTACCGGAGTCAGTCCCGGGTAAGCTGATCGTCAGGAAGCTTACAGGTCGATGATTGTTCGTCAATAAGTTTTTTACAATTATCGCATGGTTTAAAGCCGGCCTCACGCGCTATATTGATATCCTTAAATTTAATCGTGCAATTTTTAGAAAAATATTTTTCACAGCGCGAGATGTGGAATTCTTTGCTTTCGGCGTTGCCTCGTATGACCGGAGTGGTGCTCGAGGATCCCTTGTTTGTTTCATTACGAGTAGTCTTTTTGTATACTATCTGGAGCTTATTTAACAATGGTCGGAAGAGAGTCTTCAGCGGGAACAGTATCGTGGCCACTGCTTTTTTAAAGAGCAGGCTCAGCACATCAGGGATAAGAGGTTGTTCGTTAGAGACTCTTATGATCCAGAATACAGCCAGACCAAAGAACAGAAAGTTCGGGGCCCACATGGCGAACCATACCGGGAAAAGGCCACTTTCTGCCCAGGCTTTCCCAAAAGTGAATAAGATATAATAGAGAATAAAAATAGCTAAGCCTGCCTGAATGCCGATAGCTTTTTTCCCAGGTCGTGCCTGTAATCCCAAGGGGAGTCCAAGAAGACTAATCATGAGACAGCCAACCGGTAAGACGAGTCGTTTATGATATTCTATGAGCAATCTTCGCTTGTTGACGATATCACTTTCGGGCAGTTGGGCCTCTCTGAGCAATTCTCTCATATTCAGAGTCGACTTTCCCTGGCGAGTCGCGCTCGTTTCGGGGAGAGTTAGGGGTATATTGATCCGGTATTGATCGAACTGGACGATCTGTGCATTATCAATGCCTGGTTTATGCAAACTACCGTTCTTGAGTTCTATGGATACCATCATCTCTTCCATACTGCTGTTCATCTTGCCGGAAGAGGCCATGGTGACAATTGGATTATCGACTTGACGCATATCTGAAACCCATACATTGGTCCATTGACCTGAGGTTTTGTCAATTGTTTCGACATAGACGACAACATCACCGAGAGCCTCAGTGAATTCATGTTCCTTGATGCCTTTGCTTATCTTTTCCTTTAATAATTGATAGGAGAGTTGTCGCATTGATGTTGCACTGAGTGGTATCAATTTTATGGAGACAAAACTCGTGAGAAGGGCAATGAGAGTGGCAACAAGTATTACCGGTGGGATGATCTGATACGTGCTGATGCCATTTGCTTTTAAAGCAAGAATCTCTGAATCGCTAGACAGTCTGGCAAAACCGATGGTTACCCCCAGCATTGCTGCCATGGGAATTGAATACAGAAAAATATTGGGGAAGAGATACGAAAAAAGCCGTAAAAAATCAGTAAAGCCGATATTGAGTTCGAGAACAAAATTGAGAAAGGGTATCAGTTTGGCCAGAAAGAAGACGCAATTCATTATCAGAAAACTGGCAAAAAAAGGGCCCAACATTTCCGTTGCCAGATAGCTATAAAGAAGGTGAGGTACTTTGTACGGATATTTCATGGTGCCACTGGTAGCTCAAATGCGAAAAAGTAACAAGCTGGTTTTGTATTTTCCATGGAAATGCTGTATAAGAATGTGGTTCTTTGGAGCCGGGAAACTTTATAACAGGTCAATAATCCCGCCCAAAAGATTTGCGGGATTCTTTTTAATGCCCCTTGAGGGTACTCTGTTCAGTACTCGCTTGACGGGTGCTCTTTTTAGTACTCGCTTGACGGGTATAAGTAGCTTTATGGTATATTTCACTAATCCCGCCCAAAAGATTTGCGGGATTCTTTTTAATACTCGCTTGACGGGTATAAGTTCCTTCACGAAATAATTCTCTTGTAAAAAGCACAAGAGAATTATTTCTAAGTCACTAAACAACGCTAACAGCATAAAGAAGGTGAATCATGCATTTGTTTGCAACTGAAGATGGCGATAAGTGGGTTTGTATTACCTGCGGAGTTGAAGAAGAAGACATGATCAACGAGAAAAAATGGGAGTGGTGTTTCGACAAACACGATCAGACACTTCGTTGTTCACTCTGTGGCCATCCTGATTATGATTTTGAGGACTGACCGCGTCGTCTCTTAAGTATGGTAAGTTCCGGCTTCTCTTCGTGCTCCTTGGTTTGCAGGGGGAAAATTAAAATTTCGTGTCGGTTATGGGGTTATTAATGGTCACATCAACCCAATGCTGATCCCACCATTCCTTAGGGGTTACGAAGACGCCATTTACCAGCATGGAAAAGTGCAGATGATCGCCTCCTGCCATCCCTGTTGTGCCGGTTAAGCCAATAACGGTTTTCTGGTCTACCGTATCGCCTGGAGCAACATTAATTTGACTGAGATGGGAGTAGAGACTAAAAACCCCCTGTCCATGATCGATTAATACCATGTTGCCATATATACCAAGGTAGTCTGAAAAAACAATTTTTCCCCGGTTGGCCGCACGTACATCAGCTCGGGTAGTTGATGCTATATCCATGCCGAGATGGACCTGGTGATCGATGGCTTGCCCTTTATAATTGTAAGTGCGGTGGTCAGCGTATCCCGCTCGGGCACTTCCGGGCATACGGGCAAAATGGTCCTTCCAGAGTCTTTCCGGCAGTGGGTTGTTGCACAAATCGCTTATTTTACTATTGTTTTTGTCTCTTACGGTTGAGTTGGCGTAGAGATATTTGTCGATGAATTCTCCTTGCATTTCAGGATAATGTTGCTGAAATTCCGGGATTTTAGCATCTAAAAAACCATCGCTTATGTTGATGGTATCTCGTTTCTGATCAGCCTTTTTGAGAACGGTTGTAAAAGGCACAACTGCTTTATTTCCGGCGGGGTCTGTTGCGGACACAGTCAAGGTGTCAATTTTTTCGGTATCAAAAGGAAGACCGAAATAGGAGATATAGATGTCGTCTTTGCCGTTGCCCAGAGGAAAGCCCGGATTAAACAGACCATTCATGTTTACTCCACTCCTGCCGTCCTTGTCGGAAAGGCGATACATCGCAATGCCGGTGCCGCCGGGTGAGATATATTTTTCGCTGTGCAGTATCTGGATTTGTGGTGGAACCGTATCGACAGTGAGCTCTTTGGATACTATCGCTTGGTTCCCGCGCAGCCAGCCGCGTAGAGAGAAATCTGTCGCTTCAACTGTAAGTGTCATGGCACCATCGATAAAACCTTCTTTTTGTACGTCAAAAGTAACTGTCTCGCTGTGCTCAAGAGGCCCAATTGTGCCAGTATAACGGGTTCTGGGAAAGGAAACGGAATAAAGTATTTTTCTTACATTGCCCTGGCTTCCATAGACGAAAATAGATTGAATGCCACTTTTCGTATCGGTGACTGTGTAATTGACGACGGCGTTCTTGCCCAGAAATGCACTGGACTGCTGGAGAGTGATTACCGGTTTTTCGCCTTCGAAAAAAAGAATGAAAACAGCTGCTCCGGCTAGCAGAAGAATGAACAGAAAACTGGTTAACAGAAAGTGAGATTTTTTTGCTTTTTGTTTGTTACGAAATACCATAAGACGATTTTTTCCTTTTCTTGAATGGAGGAGGAGGTGGACTAAAGAGAGATTTATCTCTGCCAAATAATTTCATATTTTTCGACATGAAGCTCCTTGGAAGGGGCAACGATAATCCGTTTGCCGATTTCTTTTTCCACCTGTACCTTAGTAAGCTCTTCCTCATTATTTAGCAAGTTGGCAATTTTGGGATGCACCTGCAACGTGATATTGCTCCCCTTGTGTTTTTTTGCATTTCTCGTGATTTTTCTGAAAATATCGTAGCAGATGGTCCGGCGAGATTTAATCATTCCTTCGCCACCGCAATAGTGGCATGGTTCGCACATCAGCTGGTGCAGATTCTCGCTGATGCGTTTTCTAGTCATTTGTACCAGACCAAATTCAGAAAGTTTTAAGATATTGTTCCTGCTTTTGTCTTTTTTGACGGCTTCTTTAAATGTTGTATACAGCTCTTCACGGTGGCTGTCGTTTTCCATGTCGATGAAGTCGATAATGATGATGCCACCAATATTTCTGAGGCGCAGCTGATACGCTATCTCCACGGCTGCTTCCATATTGGTTTTGAAAATTGTGTCATTCAGATTGCTTTTTCCGACATATCTTCCTGTATTTACATCGATAACGGACAACGCTTCGGTACTTTCAATAATGATATAGCCCCCGGACCTGAGCCATACTTTTTTCTCAATGGCTCGTGTGATTTCTACTTCGATATTATACGCTTCGAAAAGAGGTGTACTCTCTTGATACAGCGAAATTTTGTCCAGTAATTGTGGGGCAAAGGTTTTTACATGGCCGACTATTTTTTCATGGGCTACCGGATCGTCGATGATGAGGCTATCGACGTCGGCGGTGAAAAAATCCCGGACGGAACGTAATGTAATGTCGAGATCTTTATGTATAAGTATTCGAGATTCCGTACTTTCTGCTTTTTCAATGATGTCATCCCACAGGAGCATAAGATACTCCATGTCCGCCTCCAGTTCTTCTCTGGTAGCATGCTCAGCAACCGTGCGAACAATAAAACCCGTTCCTTCAGGCCGCATTTCCTGGATAAGGTTTTTGAGGTGGTCTCTGACGTCTTCATCTTCAATTTTTCGAGAAATTCCTATATGATCGGTCTGGGGAATAAACACCAGGTTGCGGCATGGCAGAGTTATATGACAGGTTAACCTGGCGCCCTTAGTGCCTATAGGGTCCTTGCTGACCTGGACCAGGATATCCTGTCCTTCATGGAGGAGATCTTCTATGCGCATCCCTTGGATGTTGGGACAATCTGTGATACAGAAGTTATAATCGGTGGAATCAGGTTCAGCGAGGCAGACATCGTCTACATACAAAAAACCGGTTCGTTCAAGGCCAATATCGACGAAAGCTGCCTGCATACCGGGGAGTACGCGAACGAGCTTCCCTTTGTAGATATTGCCCATGAGTCCCTTTTCCGTTGGCCGCTGCATATGGAATTCGCTCAGGTTTCCATCTTCTACAAGGGCAAGGCGTACCTCATAACTTGTGGCATTGATGAGTATTTCAGTGGTCATTCTGGAGCCGTTTAAATCGAAAGTTGAAACTTCCATGCTGGAAGGAGTATATTTTTTTTAATTGTGTAGTATACAGTATAAGCAAGCAAAAATGCCATATGTAATAATTATTTTATTGATCTTCTCATACGCCAGGAAAGATGAATAGGTGCCCGGTATCAGTCATTATTCCCACGTTCAATAGGGGCATGTTCCTTGAACGTGCTGTTGCGTCGGTGCTCAAGCAGACCCTTTTGTGTTCGGAACTCATTATAGTCGATGATGGTTCGACAGATAATTCTTCGGAAATACTACGAAAAATATCTTTATCGGCGCGTACAACAATACGGATATACCGACAGGAAAATAAAGGGCCTGCTGCAGCACGAAACGTTGGGGTGCGTGCTGCAAGGTTCCCTTTTGTCGCCTTTCTTGACTCCGATGACCACTGGCACAAACGCAAACTTGAATTACAATATCAGTCTCTTGCCGACCAATCCCAGTACCGGATCAGTTATACTCAAGAAAAATGGTTACGACGAGGGCACTATTTGAATCAGAAGAAAAAACATCTCCCCCGACATGGTGACATCTTCGATCACTGCCTCAAGCTCTGCGTGGTGGGCATGTCCACTGTGATGATGCAAAAAGAACTCTTCGAGCATATTGGATTTTTTGACGAATCCCTGCCATGTTGCGAGGACTACGATCTGTGGTTGCGAGTGAGCTGTAGATATCCTTTTCTATTGATAGAAGAGCCCCTCACCATCAAAGAAGGGGGGCGTGAAGATCAAGTCTCTTTTCAGTATCGTTGCGGTATGGACCGGCTGCGGATCGACAGTCTCAAAAAGCTGCTCGATGCAGATATACTTGGTCTCCATCTCTACCAGATGGCTTTTGATGCATTTAAAAGCAAAGTTACTATCTTCGGAAACGGTTGTCTGAAGCATGGTAAAACAAAGCTCGGTCATTCTTATCTCGAGCTGCTGACGGCGTATGAAAAGGCAGCCGTAAAGAAATTTCCAGAGCAATGAGATAATCTCGTAAAAACCTAAAATAAGGATGGCTCATATTCATATGCGAGGCGTAAGCTTTTTATAGTATCTCGGCGTACATGGGGTACGTTGTGATGATTTAAAAAATCGCAGCAACGACGCAGATGAAGAGTTTTTACGTGGCCAAAGAGTGTTTTGATGCAGAACCATAGTTGGCAGGATCCGTCGTATTATATCAACAAGATCTATATAGAAGAGTCCTGTCTGGAGCTTGAATATACTCAGGAGATTATCAATCGGGCAAAACTTCCGTGGTCGGTGGTACCGGAGAGACAAAAACCAAACGATCTCGCCGATGCATATGTTGAAAATCTTTCCGCCGGTAAGCGGCAATTGTATCTCTGTAATAACCGTGGTGTTTTCTTCAAACCATGCCCGGGAACACGTGAATATCAGTGCTGTGACTATCAGGTCCTCAACACCGGGACAAACTGTCCGATTGATTGTGTATATTGTATCCTGCAGGCCTATCTCAATACTCCCTGGCTTACCTGTTATGTGAATATCGAGCAGCTCTTCACCGAACTCACCGCAACGCTTTCAACTCATCCGCAGAAATTCTTTCGCATCGGCACCGGAGAATTCACCGATTCCCTGGCCATTGACCGATTGACACAACTGAGTGGCAAGCTGGTGCCGTTCATTGCCGACTGCGAAAATGCAGTGCTTGAACTCAAGACGAAAAGCGCCGTTGTCGGCAACCTTGCAAACCTTGACCATAAGGGTAAAACCGTTATAGCCTGGTCGCTCAACAGCCCCTTTATGATGAAAAATCAGGAAATACGCTCGGCAACCCTCGAGGAGCGGCTGAGTGCTGCGAAACAATGTGCCGATTGGGGCTATAAACTGGCCTTTCACTTTGATCCTATAATTGATCATCCCGGCTGGGAGGAGGGCTATGCGGCAACGATTGCGAGGCTGTTTGAGGTCGTACCCGCCCAGGCAATAGTGTGGATTTCACTTGGTGCTTTACGGTTTTTGCCGAGTTTAAAGGAGATAGGCATCAAACGGTTTCCAGCATCGAGAATCTATTATAGTGAGTTTATCCAGGGGCTGGATGGAAAAGCACGATACTTTCGGCCGAACAGGGTTGCGCTTTATAAACATGTCTACCGACAGTTATTAAAAAAGGCGGCGGAAACGACCTGTATTTATTTCTGTATGGAAAGTGACGAGATCTGGCGGGAAGTGATGGGCTATATTCCTGAAGAGAAAGGTGGACTGCCGATAATGCTCGATCGGGCCATGCGTTCATCCTGATCATCACCGTATATCGCCTGCATGGCCCTTGCGCTATTTATAACCGTTCACCACAAAACATACCTCATCCGCACATCTCCGGCACTGGTAAACGTTTACCAGTGCCGGAGAT
>RCMY010000253.1_pt1 | contig 50256 bp, 45 predicted proteins | sample 2041341 | NCBI WGS metagenome assembly RCMY01 (sample SAMN09708234, study PRJNA481090) | Marine sediment metagenome, whole genome shotgun sequencing project.
GTAATCAATCTTTAATTCGTCCATAATAAATAAAACTGTGTTAAACTACTTTTTATTGTAGCATGACACAGTTTAATTTACACTCTCCAAATTAGCCATTATTTTTTTTGTTTCTTTAAGTCTATAAGAGTCACCTGTCATATTAATGATCAATGCTTTGTGAGTAAATCTGTCAACCATAGCCGCAACAAGTACCTTATCTTTTATGATTTCATTCCATCGGTTAAAAGCTAGGTTTGTAGTGATGATAGTTAATTTTACCAGCTCTTAACGAAAGATGATTAAACAGAAGTTCACTACCTTCCTTATCACATGATACATACCCGAACTCATCACATATTACCAGATCAAACTTTTCAAAATTCCTCTCCAGCTGTTTCATTTTTTTCTGAGAACGGCATTCTCTGATCTGTGTCAGAAGTCTAGGTACAGTTGTAAACATTACCGTCATATCCTGCTCACAAGCCTAGATATGTGTCTTGCCTGTTCCCGGATTACCATAAAGTACGACATTCCGGCCTTCTCGGATAAAATTCAGAGATTCCATTTCATTTAATTTAATGCTACTTGAGTATCCTTCGTAAGTTCCTTTACCTCGAGTTCTTCGATATACTTTATTTCAGAGAAGTTAGCCCTTTATATTCTCTGCTTCTTTCGCTTCTCTGTTCTGTTTTCAAATTCCTTCTCGAGCAGTTCCCTGATCAGTCTGTAATAGTTCCATTCTTCCCGGGTGGCAGTTTCTATCATAGCATCAAGTTCTAACCGCATCACTGGTAGTTTTAACTCCTTGGCATAGTTATCTATGCATTCCTTTTCTGTAAGTTTGTCCATACCTTTTTATTTAAAGAGTACTTAAACTGGATTGGTTGATAAGTGTCGTCAGAACCTCATGTGTTATTCCTTCTCTATGTTAATTGATTGACCTTCCCTCTCAATGCTCCAGAAAGGAATGTTGTATTCGTCGGTAAACTCTTTCATGCGCCATGCACTCTTGAAGCCACTAACAACAAAATGCATAGGGATAAATAATCCAACCTTGAATTGTTCGATGAATTGTCTGGCTCCACGAGTATATCCGTTACCAATACGACCATCTACGGGGAACATGACAACATCGAAAGAATCCGCTATCTTTTTGATGTCTTTCAACTCTCCAAGGAATTGTTTTTCATCCTTTATTGGATCAATAGTGCCAAACGGTTCACTATCAATAGTGCCTCCATGATAGTCATCAGTCAGAAAGCGGGCATACCAATTATTTAAATCGCCAGCATGGAAAATACGTTTGATATTAGCTTTATTTTCGGTCTCCTTCACTTCAACAATCCATGAGACGCCACTATCATTACTACCTGTGGCATAGACGTTTATAATATCATTACTCCATACTGAACCTTTCGCCATCCACACGTCAGTATCTTCCTTGTCGGCTCTTCGGAGTTTCATAATATCCTTAGAAAGAATGTAGGTGATATAAAGAGTAGGGTAATCGGTTCTCCATTTCAGAATTTCCTTAGTGAAATGGTCTTCGTGGAAATGACTTGCAAATACATAAATGGGCTTGTTGGTAGTCGATAGTATTCTTGGGATGACTCCTGCTGGGTCCATCCAGTAATCAAAGATGAGCACACAACTTTCAGTCTCAATTGCAAAACCACTATGATATATATATGTCAGTTTCATTGCTAGGTACATATTAAATCATTTCACAGATTCTATCTTCTCTGATAATCTTTGGCGCAGCCTTGCCAGCCAATACCAGTACTTTCTTGTTATTACGGTAGATATGCAGTTGGCGTGAGCGAACAACTGCAGTCAGCTCGTTATCATCCTGCATAGCTATCCAAATATGGTGGTAAACACCATCTTCGTCAAATAGCTTCTTCTGCAAGTGTGAGCACATATTTGTTGTATCTATTGAAATCATTTAAATTACTATATTATAGATGTTCAACTATCATTTTTCCCATGCGGTATTTCCTAATAAGTGGAGTTGGATGACCTTGGTAGTAGCGATACTTATCGAAGGCGAATGTCACTTTGGCCAGACCGTCCCAGCCGCAGACGAAAGTTGCATAATCAGCATCTTTGAGTAGAGTATCCTTATGAAAGATATGATTAGCATCTTTTGCGTAGTCATAATCTTTGTTATTGTCTGCAGCTGAACCTTCATATAAATAGAGTGATGGCAGCGCATTAAATGTTTTTGGATCAGCACCTTTCACGATTCTGTTTTTCCAGTATACTCTCTTCAAATCTTTACTCCAATCTCCATAGGCTATATTCTTGAGATGTTTGATATTTGTACCTTTAGGCATCTTCAGGAACTCATGGGTATAGAAAATCTTTCCATCAACGTAGAAGTTTTCATTCTCTTTTGCAACTTTCAACTTATTGTAGTCTTTTACCTCTGTTGCTTTATCCTTATAATAGACGCAATTCTTATCTTGTCCAAAGGCATAACTTTGAGCGAAGGTGTGAAAGGTTGCAGGATCTGCTCCTTCTACGATTTTTGTTTTGAAATATACATGATATATGTCTTTGGCATATTGTTCGTTCAGTCCCTTAAACGACTTGTAGTCTCCTACTGGAATGCAATGAATATCATACTTTTCAGTTTTATCGTCAATGTAGTAGATATAATTCTTGTCCACACTCCAGTTATTGTAACCTGGGTGGAACGACTCGTAGTCTGAAACGTGAAATGGAATCCCATAGCTATAATAATCTTTCCCGTCACATGCTATGTTTTCATTTGACATTTTGAAAGTCTTAGGGAGTGCCCCCTTCATGATCTTTCCTGTATAATATACATGATTTTTATCGGCAGAATATCCTGTGTTTTCCCCGATTAGATGAAAAGTAGCAACATCTGCACCTTCTATTTTCTCAAAACTATGATACACATGTTTACTGTCCATTGCATAACTTCCTTGATAATCTTCCCCGATTTCTCTGTAAGAGAAGAAATCAGAACCATCGGGTCTATTCTCAGCTAAAGGACTAATGGAAATTAAAACACAAAGTAGTAATGATATTAGTGGCAACCCCGAAATGAGATAGAAAAGATAGGGTTTTACCAGTTTCTTAGATATCCGTTTTGCAACGATGACGAGAGGAAACAGATAAAGTGGGTAGCCGAACACGATTAATGCAAATCCATGTCGTGCAATTTCACCAAACAAAGGTTGAGTTGGCTGATCGAATGCAAAAATTGCTATTATTACTAATATCGGCCAGAATAATAGCAATGAAATCAGGATAATAGTGAAAAGTTCCTCTCTTCTAGTAAGCTTTACACCCATAATCCTGTTTATCAATGATAGTTTTTCAGTTGTCTCTTTCATTGTAAGTCCTACTTTTATTTCTTATCTACTCACCATAGAGTGCCTGATAAAGCTCAAGTGTCTTTTAACAGTTGATATCAGATTTTTATTTTCCAATACAGAAGTGCTGGAAGATGTTGCCTAAGACCTCATTCGGAGTTATTTGACCACCTGTGATTTCAGACAACTGTTCAAGACATATACGTAGGTCTTCGCTAATTAGATCACCGCTTAAATCGGCTTCCATAGCATCTATTACACGAGTTATGCTTTCGTTGGCATGCGTCAACGCCTCATAATGGCGAGCACTTGTTACGATTACAGAATTCTCGTTAATCTCTGGTATGTTGGCAGCTGCGTATAGGGCTTGCTCCAACTGTGATATGTTTGTACCCAACTTTGCCGATATCTCAAGATGTTGTAAGGTTGGTGAAGTTGTAGTAAGTTGGTTGATGATATTGTTAGCAGAAGAATTGTTACTATCAATTTTGTTAATAACAATAATCAGTTTCTTATCAGCGCAACGTTCCTGAATATTCTTTATTTCCTCTAAAGATGGGATAGCGTCTATTAGCCATAAAATTAATGTGGCTTCGTCTATCTTCTTGAATGTACGTTCTATTCCAAGCTGCTCAACCTTGTCTTCTGTCTGACGAATTCCAGCAGTATCAATAAACCGGAATGTGATTCCGTTTATCTCTGTTGTATCTTCGATGACATCACGAGTTGTTCCGTGAATGTCACTAACGATAGCTTTGTCTTCGTGAAGAAGTTGATTGAGTAGGGTGCTCTTGCCGACATTCGTCTTGCCAATTATAGCTACAGGAATTCCTTCTTTCAACGCATTACCAGTTTCGAATGATTTTGCTAATGACGTTATTCGTTCGTGAATCTTCTTAGCAAGTTGCATTAGTTCGCTACGATCAGCAAACTCTAATTCCTCATGGTCTGAGAAATCAAGCTCAAGTTCTAATAATGATGTTATCTTCAGCAACTGGTCTCTAAGGATAGACAACTCACTACTGAAATGCCCCTTTAGTTGACTGAGCGCCATCTTATGGGATGCACGATTGGTTGCAGAAACAAGATCAGCAACAGCCTCAGCCTGACTAAGGTCCATCTTGCCATTTAGATAAGCACGCTTTGTATACTCACCGGGTTCTGCCTGACGACAGCCTGCATCAATGAGTGAGTGAACAACCTTGTTAAGGATGTAGGCTGAACCATGACATGATATCTCTGCACTGTCTTCACCTGTATAACTATGAGGAGCACGATATACAGTAACAAGTACATCATCAATTGTAGAACCATCTTTATCAATTATCTCACCATAGTGTACAGTATTTGGTTTAACCAAAGAAATATTCTTGTTGAATATACTGTTGGTGATACTAATGGCTTCAGGTCCTGATACTCTTACTATTCCGATTGCACCTCCGGTAGGTGTAGCCAGTGCACAGATATTGTCGTTATTCATTTAAATTCTTTCAAGTACAATTTTAATTAATCCATCAATGGTATTCTTATAACCAGTGTTTGCTTGTTTAGCGCGACGATTGGCTATAACCATACAGCAAGTAAGCGCTTTATGTCCCATCAATGCAGAAAGACCAGCAACAGCAGAACTTTCCATTTCAAAGTTTGTGATTCTCATGCCGTTGTATTCAAAGCTTTCAACCATTTCATTCTGATTTGGATCAGCTAAAGGTATGCGTAATTCTCGGCCCTGTGGACCAAAGAAACCACCACATGCAATCGTTATACCTCTAACCATGTCTGTGCCAGCAACACGATCAAGCAGTTCGTTGTCTGCATCGATTACGTAAGGTGCACACAATAGAGGATTCCAATCCATGTGCTTCTTGAATGCCTCTTCAAGTTTGAGATCGCAAACTTCATTACGTCCAGCATAAAAGTTGAGTAGTCCGTCAAATCCTATACTCTTTACGCTTGCAATATATGTTCCAGTTGGAGTATTCTCCTGAAGACCTCCACATGTACCAATACGTACAAATGTTAGCGTACGATGTTCAGGCTTTTCGTGACGTGTTTTGAAGTCGATATTTGCCAAAGCATCCATCTCGTTCAGAACGATGTCTATATTATCGCATCCAATACCAGTGCTTTGAACTGTTATGCGTTTTCCTTTATAAGTACCTGTTATAGAGTGGAATTCACGACTTTGAACCTCACATTCCTGCTTTTCAAAGTGTGATGCAACGAGGCTTACGCGTCCAGGATCACCAACTAGGATTACTTTATCAGCAAGCTGTTCTGGTTTAAGGTGCAAGTGAAAAACACTACCGTCTTCATTGAGAATCAGTTCTGATTCTGCAAAATATTTTTTCTCATCCATAGTTAATAAATTATTTCATGTTTTCGCTATTTCTTATTTCTTTTTCAAGTTTTGAAATATCGTCACATTGTTGTTCGTATGATTTTTCTATATTGATAATTTTATCGTATAATGCTTTTTTAGAACTTGCATTTGATGCAGCAAATTTATCGCGCATCATATTTAATTGATTTGCAATATGTTCTTGCTCTGTCATCATTTGGGTAAGTTTAGCATATTTCTGTCTGTTGCTAGGCGTAAATTCAGAAATGCTATGATATGTTGTTTTGTCGTTGATAACAAAATTTATATCATTATTGTTTTTTACAGTTGCATTGTTGCGCTCAATCATAGCTTTCAATCTTGTCATGGCAGCATTGCGGTCACCAAACTTCCAAGTCTCTGATATAGAATGTATAGTGGCCATTTTGTTCAACTGTTTCTCGTTAAGATTGTCGCCAGTGAAATTAAGTCTTTCTTTGGTTGGAACAAAAGTATAGATGCATACCTTTCCTTCAGGTTGGTTACGGTCTGTGACAAGCCAACCTAGCTGATCGAAGTCATCTATAGCAAGCAAATAATCGTTGGCTGTAGAATTAAATGGAAGTCCGTAGTTTTCTGGCGGAAAGAAAGAATTATTATTGCTATTGTATCTTGTTAAGAAGATATCGTATCCTCCAATACTGTTTTTGCCTTTAGCTGCGAAAAATAATGTAACGCCATCGCTTTGCAAAAATGGATATAGAGGCATCTCATAATTTTTATCAATTGAGTTGATGCTAGTAGGAGTTGTCCATTTGTCGCCAAGTTTATCTGCTGTATAAATACCTGTTTGAGCAGAATCACCGTCAGCAAAAATAGCCCTATTGGCAAATTCGTTGATGTAAACTGTATTGTTGTTACTTGTTTTCTTATCAAAGAATTTAGTAGCATATTCAAATTTACCAGATTCTTTGTTAAGTGGGATGTGGTTTAAAAAGTCGGCCTTGCTTACAACTGTACTGTCAATAAACATAATTTTAGCAGTCGCTGGCATCAACTGTTTCATCAAATCAAGATTTATAGCTTTCTTATCTGATGTAATGCTAACGGCTGCTTTTGGCTTAACACGCTTAGGTGTCTGTGCATTTACAGTAAATACAGCTAGCATTGACGCTACAAAAAGATATTTTGCTTTACTTTGCATTTTGTTTATTCCTTATTGTTATAACAGAAGTTTTTATTCTTCAGATTTACAAAATTACAAAATAAATTTCAAAACGCCATACTAATTGTTTAAATTATTGTTTGAATAGTTTTATTACCACATATGATTCTATACCTCTAATGTTACGGTGAATGTACTACCGTTGCCTATTTCGCTGTCAACGGTTAGAGTTCCGCCATGAGCTTCAACGAAGTCTTTAGATATTGAAAGGCCAAGTCCACTTCCTTGAACCTTAGTTCCAGGTACGCGGAAGTAGTGTTCAAATATACTGTCATGATAGCGAGGATCTATTCCTTTGCCATGGTCTGAAACATATAATTGAACATGTGTGTTGTCTTTCTGACGTGCTCCAATGATAACTCTTGCATTTTCATGAGAATATCTAATTGCGTTGGATAGCAGGTTTGTTAGAACCCATGCAATTTTTTCGCTGTCAACAAATAGTTTCGCAATGCAATTGTCTTCTGGATATTCAACTTCTATAGAAATGTTGAATTTATCAGCCTGAACACTATTAGCCTTTATTGCATAATCAATAAGTTCTATCGGACGTGTAACGCGAGGTTTAAGCTGCAGTTTGCCAGATTCAACTTGAGTCATATTCAGTAATTCACTCGTAATAGTCAACAGTCTGTCGCTATTCATTTTTATATCGTCGGCTAATTCTGTCTGCTCAAGGTTCAACTTTCCAATTCGTGTGTCTTCAAGTAACTGAAGACTCATTTTTATAGCAGCAATAGGCGTTTTAAGTTCGTGAGAGATTGTTGATATAAAGGTGGTCTTTGCAGAATCACGTTCTTTAAACTCTGTAACGTTTTTCAGCATAATCATATGACTATCAGGAATGTCTTCTTCTATCGTATCGGTATCTGAAGCTGATGTCTCATGAGGTATAGTGATATATTTTACTTGGAAATAGCTTTCCCTATCGTTTGCATATATCTTTAATGGTGAATTAATTGTTTCCTCTTCACTTTTTTCCAATCCACGAATAAGTCTTCTAAGTAAATCGTTGTTCATAGCTAACTTTCTGGCAGGATGTGCTATAGCGTCATTTCGTGAAATATTGAGTATAGATAAGGCTGCATCATTTATAAAGATGATGTTTTGACGTGAGTCTAATGCAATTATTGGTTCGGTGATGCTATTAACAAGAGTCTCCATATATTTTTTTGCAGCAAGGAGTTGTGAAAGAGAACTGGCATGATATGCTGCAAGGCGCTCTGCCATAGCATTGAAGTTGCGAGAAACATCATCAAACTCTTTTGTTCCATATAGGCGTAAACGTCTATCATAATTATGTGCAGCAATGTCTTGTATGGCATCAAGCAATTCCTTTATCGGACGTGCTATAGATGATGGGAATGATATCCATATACCTATTCCTGTGAAGATGCATACGGCACCAAGAGCTGTGATCCATAAAAGGGCACGCTCCATACCTGGACCTGCTGCTGGACTTTCTGGGTCGGTTGCAGTTAGTATCTGAACATTAATTACCGATACAGCAACGAGAGCGAATGTCATCGTTACGAGAAGCCCAATCACTAATGTTAGTTTTGTTTTTATGTTCATAATAGCATGTTTTTATGTTTTATTATGCAAGTATAATTAAATCTATTCTTTTCTGTGCAAGAAAATCGAGAAATTTGCGATATTTTCTTATTTTAGTGATAGTGGATGGCATCTTAAATGCCGGCTGTCCAATACAAACGGTTGTGATATGGCGTTGAGTGCACACATCTTCTATTTCTTTTATGACATTTGACGATGCAGCCTGAATAACTTCTCCACCAAGTTCTACTGTTAGTTGAAAATGATTCATTAAATGACGCTGCGATGCAAGGTTCACTCTGTCTGGACTTTCTGATGGACGTCTAACGTATAGTGTACAGAATGTTGAGTTACGCTGAGCTGCGATGCGTGCTGCTCTGCGTATAATATGTCGAGGAGTGAGAGCGTTGCTACTGATGCATGCAAGTACGGCATGAGATTTCAGTAATGCATTATGAGAATCACCAGATTCATTTATAGCCTTATTGGATACACGCAAAGCAACTTCACCGAGTGCTAAAGACCTGAGCCTGAGAATATTCTCTGTTTTAAAGAAATGATCTAAAGCATTTTCTATTTTTTCTTTGCTATAGATTTTACCATCTTTCAGTCGCTGTATTAATTCATCTGCTGTTAGGTCTATATTAACAACTTCATCTGCCTCTTGCAGCAAACTGTCTGGTACAAGTTCTCTTACCTCAATGCCTGACTGTATACCAACTTCTTCACTCAAGCTCTCAATATGTTGTATATTGACAGCTGTTATCACACTTATGCCTGCTTCAAGAAGTTGCTCTACATCTTGCCATCTTTTGTCGTTTTTACTTCCTGGTAGATTTGTATGTGCCAGTTCGTCAACGATAGCCACTTCGGGGTGAATCAGAATAACATTGTCGGTGTCCATTTCTTCCATCTGCCTACCTTTATAATAAAGTTGTCGGCGAGGTATTACAGTTAGACCTCCAACTAATGATTCCGTGTCACGCCTTTTGTGGGTCTCAATATAGGCTATTTGCACATCTATACCTTGACGCTGCATTTGATGAGCGTCTTTCAGCATGCGAAATGTTTTGCCAACGCCTGCTATCATACCAATGTATATCTTCAGTCGTCCACGTCTCTGTTGACGTATGATGTCAAGGAAATGTTGAGCTGCACTATCGTTGTCGTAACCGGTTGTGTTCATGTTGTTATTTATTAGAATTATTATTATCTAAATAGATTTATCAAGTAGCATATTAAGTTTCAGTACATTTACTTTTGCTGGACCGAATACACCTAACAGAGGCTTTTGTATAGATTTATCAACAATGCTTTTAACGTATTGCTCTGAGAGCCCACGTGATGCAGCAATACGTCTAACCTGAATATAAGCGCTTTGTGGTGTTATATCTGGATCAAGACCAGAACCACTTGCTGTTACCATTTCTGCTGGTATATCAGATTGATGTAGATATGGGTGAGCCTTTAGAAATAGTTTACTACGCTCGCTGACTTCCTTTAGATATTCAGCATTCGTTGGCCCCTTGTTACTACCAGCAGATGCAGAAGCATCATAACCTTTCCCTGCACATGAAGGGCGTCCCCAGAAATATCTGTTATTTACAAATTGTTGTCCTACATTTTTTACTCCAACGATGTGAGGATGATTTCCTGTTGTTGCAGTTGTTGAGTAAACTAATTCTGGTTTACCACCGTTAGGGCCCGCCACTTTTGCGAAAGCCCATAACACAACTACATATCCTATTATAAGAATAAAACCTAAAACAAGAGTGAGTCTTATAGATCTCAACATGTTTGTCATTATGCTTTTTATCCAAATATTTTTCATAATTGTAATTTTTGTAATGTTTAAATCTAAAAACAAAGTCCAACTATCATATCAATAATTTTGATACCAATGAAAGGTGCTATCATACCACCTAGTCCATAAATAAGTAAGTTTCGGCGCAGTAGTGCAGAAGCGCCAACAGGACGATATTTTACACCACGTAATGCTAATGGAATCAGCATTGGGATAATGATAGCATTAAATATAACAGCTGACAGGATAGCGCTATCAGCACTATGAAGTCTCATCACATTGAGAGCTGCTAATTGTGGTATATAAGCCATGAATAGGGCAGGGACTATTGAAAAGTATTTAGCTACATCATTGGCTATTGAAAATGTAGTCAGGGTACCGCGGGTCATAAGCAATTGCTTGCCAATCTCTACAATCTCTATTAATTTTGTTGGATCATTGTCAAGGTCGACCATGTTTCCTGCTTCTTTTGCTGCTTGCGTACCACTGTTCATTGCAACGCCAACGTTAGCTTGCGCCAATGCAGGTGCATCATTTGTGCCATCACCCATCATAGCTACTAGTTTTCCTTGTTGCTGTTCGTTGCGAATGTATGTCATTTTATCTTCAGGTCTAGCCTCAGCAATAAAGTCATCAACTCCAGCACGTTCAGCAATAAAAGCTGCAGTAAGTGCATTGTCACCTGTAACCATAACGGTTTTTACACCCATTTTGCGAAGACGGCTGAATCTATCCTTTATTCCTGGCTTAATGATATCTTGTAATTCAATAACACCAGCTATTCGTTTATTCAAACTTACCACTAATGGAGTGCCACCTAGCTTTGTAATTTTTTCTATCGTCTCTTGTGCGATTTGTGGAAAAACTCCTCCATCTTCTTCTGTAATTTTTCTCATTGTATCAAATGCACCTTTGCGTATAGCAGTTCCATCAGGCATGTCTATTCCAGAACATCTTGTTTCAGCGCTAAAACTTATCATTTTAGCACCCATAGTCTCAGTGTTTTTAATTGATATTCCAATGCTGTGAGAAAGTTCTACTATAGATTTGCCTTCAGGTGTTTCATCACTAACAGATGATAGAAGGCACAAACGTGCAAAATCGTCAACGTCTATTCCTTCGACAGGATAGAAATGTGTAGCACGACGGTTTCCAATTGTTATCGTACCTGTCTTGTCTAGTAATAATGTGTCTACATCACCAGCAGTTTCGACAGCACGACCAGATTTAGTAATTACGTTAGCCCTAAGTGCGCGATCCATTCCGGCAATACCAATAGCAGATAGCAGTCCGCCAATTGTTGTAGGGATAAGACATACAAATAGAGATATCATCGCAGCAATGCCAATTGTTGTTCCAGAATACCATGCCATTGGTACTAGAGAAATACATACTATAATGAAGACTAAAGAAAAAGCTGCAAGTAATATTGTAAGTGCGATTTCATTAGGCGTTTTCTGTCGAGCGGCTCCTTCAACTAGAGCAATCATTTTATCTAGAAAGCTTTCTCCAGGTTTGGTTGTTACTTTAACTCTGATATGATCACTTAAAACTCTTGTTCCTCCTGTTACTGAACTTCTGTCTCCACCAGCCTCTCGTATTACTGGAGCAGACTCTCCTGTGATAGCACTTTCATCAACAGATGCCATACCTTCAACGATTTCTCCGTCAGCAGGTATGAGTTCACCAGCTTCACAAATAAACTCGTCGCCGCACTTTAGTAATGCACTGCTTACGATGGTTTCGCTGTTGCCTCTAATAACTCTTGCAGGAGTATCTTCACGAGTTTTTCTTAAACTATCAGCTTGAGCTTTACCTCTTGCTTCGGCAATAGCTTCAGCAAAATTGGCAAATAGAAGTGTTATTAGCAGTACAATAAACACAGTAAGATTATATCCAAAGTGTCCAAGTACAGCTGAGCCTTTGCTTGCTATAGACAATATAGTTACAGCAGCCATAATAGTAGTACATATCTCGACTAAGAACATGACTGGATTCTTGATCATAGTTCTAGGGTCCAGCTTTCTTACAGACTGCTTGATGCTATTCTTTATCATCCCATTCTCAAAAAGAGAATTCGATTTCTTATTTTTCATAATTTCTAATTTAATACTTTGGATCTATATACTTAAATATTCAGCCATTGTGCTTAGTGCATGAGCTGGAAAAAATGATAAAGCTGCTACAATTACAATCACAGCCAAGGTCATCATTCCAAATGTTACAGTGTCTGTGCGTAATGTACCGGCACTTTCTGGTATTGACTTCTTTTTTGCTAGTATTCCCGCTATAGCGATCTGACCTATGATTGGAAGATAACGACCTAAAAGCATTATTATACCTGTTGATATATTCCAAAACCAAGTATTGTCAATGAGTCCCTCGAATCCTGAACCATTATTAGCTGCTGCCGATGTGAACTCATAAAACATCTCACTAAGTCCATGATAGTGTGAATTGCAAAGCCATCCACCCTCATTGCTGACAATTTCTGGAGCTCTCACAAATATCCATGTTGCAAGTGCTGTGCCTGAAAGAATCAAGAACGGATGAAGCAAAGCTACCAGCGAAGCTATCTTCATTTCGTTTGCCTCAATTTTCTTACCAAGAAATTCAGGAGTTCTTCCAACCATCAAACCACTTATAAATACGGCAATGATAATGAAAGTAAAGTAGTTCATCCAACCAACTCCAACACCACCAAACCAAGTGTTTATCTGCATATTTAGCATTTCTACCATTCCTGATAATGGCATCATACTATCGTGCATTCCATTTACTGAACCATTAGACGTTGCAGTTGTGGAAACGCTCCATAGAGCTGTTGCTGCTGATCCAAATCTCACTTCTTTTCCTTCCATGGCTCCGCCGCTTTGGTTTATTCCCATTGCTGCGATATGTGGATTGCCAGACATTTCCTCATGTATGTTTACTGCAGCTCCAATAAAATATGCCAATAGCATTACTCCAAATATGCTATAGCCGAGGCGTCTGCGTTTAGTATAAAAGCCGAAAGCAAATACCATTGCCATCGGAATTAACATAATAGAAACGCATTCAACAATATTCGTAAGATAATTAGGATTCTCAAGTGGATGAGCTGAATTCGCTCCAAAGAAACCACCACCATTTGTTCCTATTTGCTTTATTGCAACAATTGCTGCAGCAGGTCCTTGTGAAACATGTTGGGCTTTACCTTCTAAAGTTGTTACGTCAACTTTTTTATCGAAACTCATCGGCACTCCTTCTACCACTAAAATCATACCAATAATGATTGCTAAAGGAAGTAATATACGAGTTAAGCTAATTACAAGCAGATGCCAGAAATTTCCAATTGTATGTGTAGTCTTTGCCGCTAATGCTTTCATAATTCCACCCATACAAGCCATACCGGTAGCAGCTGTGACAAATTGAAATAACATAACTACAGATAGTTGAGTGAAATAGGTAAGTCCTGTTTCTCCACTATAGTGTTGTAGATTACAATTTACAAGAAAGCTGATTGCTGTATTGAAGGCTTGATGAAAACTCTGTCCTGTGTTACCGTCTGGATTCAAAGGAAGATGGCCTTGTATCATGAGAAGTACAATTGCCCATATAAACCAAAACAGATTTATAATAAGCATTGCTCTCAAAAATTCTTTCCAATTCATTTCTTTATTAGGTGATATGCCACTAATTTTGAAAATGAATTTTTCTACAGGCTTAAGAAAATCAAGGAAAGTCTTTTCGCCTTTATATACTCGTGAAATATATCTTCCGAGTGGATATGCTAGTCCTAACATCAGGACTATTTGAATTATTATACCCCAAATCTCTGTTTTCATAATTATATTATTCTAAAATTTTTCTGGCTTTATCAGTACATATAACATGTAGATAAACATAACGATACTGATGATAAACATAATTAAATACATAGTTATTTCTCCTAAATTTTAAATGATGTATGGCTTTTTGTAGCCTTATTAAAAACTAAGCAAACCATTGCGTAGATGGTAAATGCATAACAGACAATAGTGAATAATATCATATTTGACTTATTTGTTTAATAATATTTATTTACCATTGTATATGCCAAATGCGTGCCATATCCAGTTTGTATTATCTAACTATCAGAATAACAATAAGTTAGATGTTTATGTAGCTATTTTTACCACAATCATAACCATACCATAATGAAATGGTTTCCTTACCGAAATGAAAAGTACTGTGGATTAATTTGTCCAATTTTTCGTAGTTTCTGAAATAATGTCTATATTTGCATAATAAGTAGGAATTACTGAAATCAATTATTGTATGAATACATTGCTTATTATAGACGATGAACCCATTATTCGCAAACTTTTGTCAAGAATGATGGAACTTGAAGGATATGAAGTGTGGCAGGCTGCAGATTGTGCTCATGGCATGCAGCAGATAAAGTTACATCAGCCCCAAATAGTTATCTGTGATGTTTTTTTGCCAGATGGAAATGGGGTAGATATGGTTGCTAAGATAAAAGCTGATGCTCCATACCGAGAGGTAATTTTGCTTACAGCACATGGTAATATACCGGATGGTGTTCAGGCTATTAAAAATGGCGCTTTTGACTATATCACAAAGGGCGATGATAATAATAAGATAATTCCTATTGTAAGCAGAGCTATGGATCATGTAAATCGTAGCTTGGCTTTGTCTGAAGGAAATGATGCAAAAACAAAAGTTAATAATAAAATTGCTGCACCAAATTCTTTTGACACTATCATTGGAAACTCGATTTTGATTAAACAAGCAGAAGAACTAGCTAAAAAAGTTTCTGCAACTGATGTGCCTGTTCTGTTAACAGGTGAAACAGGTACTGGTAAAGAAGTTTTTGCTCAGGCTATTCATAATTCTAGTTCCCGTCATAGTAATTCTATTATGGCAATAAATTGTTCTGCATTTAGTAGCGACTTGCTAGAGAGTGAATTGTTTGGCTATCGTGCAGGCTCTTTCACAGGTGCATCTAAAGATAAGAAAGGATTACTTGAAGTTGCAAATCATGGAACTTTATTTCTTGATGAAATCGGCGAGATGGCTTATCCTCTTCAAGCAAAGCTATTAAGATTTTTGGAATCAGGTGAATATATTAAAATAGGTGATACTGTACCATCAAAAGTTGACGTACGTATTATTTCAGCAACGAATCGTGATCTTAAAAAAGAAATTTCGGTTAATAATTTTCGTGAAGATTTATTTTATAGATTATCAGTATTTCAAATACACTTGCCTGCTTTGCGTCAGCGTCGCAGTGATATTCCATTGCTTGCAAAGTCATTTCTTGATAGGTATTCTACTAAATTAAATAAAAAAATAGATGGAATGACAAATGAGTTCATTGAGGCAATTACCAATGCTGAATGGCGTGGAAATGTTCGTGAATTGAAAAATGTTATGGAACGCAGTGCAATAGTTTGTGATTCACAACTAACTTTACAGGACCTTCCTCTTGATTTGCAATTCTCTGAATCTTCAGTGAATGTGTCTGATTTAATTAAAAATAATTCAAATGAATTGGATTCTGAAAATGAACTTGGGAACAATGATTTTGAACTTGCAAAAATTGAAAAACGTCACATAGCTAGAGTCTTACAATATACAAAAGGAAATAAAACTGAGGCAGCACGACTACTTAAAATAGGACTTACAACACTATATCGAAAAATTGATGAGTATGGTTTCAAAGCATAAAGCTAATGAATATCTCAACATTATAGTGTATGTTTGAAAATTAAAAATGGTTGCAAATCTACTTTGCAACCATTTCCTTTATTGAAACTAATTATTATTTCATAAACACAAAATATACAGCGGCAATCAAACAGAAAAAAGTAGCGAGATGATTCCAATGAAGTCCATCTCCTTTAAACATCAATGTTGCCATCAATCCAAATATAATCAGCGATATAACTTCTTGAATAACTTTTAGTTGTACCAAGCTAAATGGACCGCCATTATCAACGAATCCTATTCTGTTTGCTGGAACCTGACAACAGTACTCAAAGAATGCTATTGCCCAACTAAATGCTATAACGCCAATCAAAGGCCAACTACTACTAATACCTGTCTGTTGTAATTTTAAGTGTCCATACCATGCGAATGTCATAAAGACATTACTGCATATCAATAATAAAATAGTATATATTGCGTTCATTAATTTATCCTTGTAGTTTTTTTGCCATGTTAGCAGCGGCTCTGCGTCCGTCACCCATAGCTAATATTACGGTAGCTCCACCACGTACGATGTCTCCACCTGCATAGATATTACTTATACTTGATTTCATATTATCGTCAACGGCAATTGTATTTTTGCGTCCAAGTTCCAAACCTTCAATACTTTTAGGTACTAATGGGTTAGGAGACACACCAACTGCAACAATTACTTGATCACATTCAAGTGTTACTGTTTGTCCAGTAACCTCTGGGCGACAACGACCACTTTGATCAGGCTCACCAAGTTTCATTACATCAAGTATGGCAGCTTTAACTGCACCATTTTCATCCGTAGTATATTCTTTAGGATTGTGTAATGTCATGAAATTAATGCCTTCTTCCTTGGCGTGCTTCACCTCTTCTAATCGTGCAGGCATTTCAGCTTCGCTTCTTCTGTATACCAATGTTACATCAGCACCAAGGCGTTTTGCTGTGCGGCATGAGTCCATAGCGGTGTTTCCACCCCCAACAACAATTACATGCTTTCCAATATTAATAGGTGTATCTGTATGTGGATTAGCTGCATCCATAAGATTTATTCTTGTCAAGTATTCATTGCTTGACATAATGTTAAGTGCATTTTCTCCAGGTATTCCCATAAAATTAGGAAGGCCTGCGCCTGAACCAATGAAAATTCCTTTAAAGTTTTTATCTTCGAGTTCTTTTACGCTGATAGTTTTTCCAATAATGCAGTCTGTCTGAAAATGAACCCCCATTTTCTTGAGATTATCAATTTCAACATCAACGATCTTGTTTGGCAATCTGAATTCTGGAATACCATATTTTAAGACACCACCAATTTCGTGTAAAGCCTCAAAAACGTAAACATCAAATCCCATCTTAGCCATATCACCGGCAAAGCTTAATCCTGAAGGACCTGAACCAACAACAGCAACTTTGATTCCGTTTGAAGTTGCCATCTCTGGAAGTGCTCTCAAACCACATTCACGTTCATAGTCAGCTGCAAATCTTTCAAGGTAGCCAATAGCAACAGCATTTTCGCCCATCTTAAGATGAACACATTTACTTTCGCATTGTTTTTCTTGAGGACAAACTCTACCGCATACAGCAGGTAGGGCTGAAGTGCTTTTCAGAACTTTAGCAGCTGCAAGAAAATTCTCTCGCTCAATATTTTTAATAAAAGAAGGAATATTTATGCTTACAGGGCATCCCTCTACACATGCAGGATTGGCACAATCAAGACAGCGGTGAGATTCTTTCACAGCCATTTCTTTTGTAAGTCCAATGTTAACTTCTTCCAATCTTGTTTTTGCGCGATATTCAGGATCAAGTTCAGGCATTTTAACACGATCAATCGTCATGCGTTCTTTTGGCTTCATACTCTTGCGAAGTTCCAAACGCCAATCAGCATTTCTGTCTGTTAAATCTTCTATTGTTTCCGTTGTATCATTATGTGTGTCATTTTTTGAATCACACGAGTCACATTCAGGCTTGATAGCTGATTCTATGTGTTCAGAATAATGATCCATTTCTTCTTTTTCTGCATTTTTAAATGTTCCCATACGTTTGAACATTTCGTCCCAATCAACTAATGCTCCGTCAAATTCAGGACCGTCAATGCATACGAATTTTGTTTTACCTCCAATAGTAAGTCGACATGCACCACACATTCCTGTGCCGTCAACCATAATGGTATTCAGAGATACATCTGTAGAAATGTTATATTTTTGAGTGAGCATGCAACAGAATTTCATCATTATAGGAGGACCTATAGCAAAAACTTTGTCAATATGTTCTTGGTTTATCAATTTCTCAATACCAACAGTTACTACACCTTTTTCTCCATAGCTACCGTCATCTGTCATAATTATTGTCTCATCAGAAGACGCTCTTACTTCATCTTCCATGATGATAAGGTCACGATTTCTTCCTGCAAGTACAGAAAGAACTCTGTTTCCAGCTTTCTTCAAAGCACGGATAATTGGTAGCATTGGAGCAACACCAACTCCACCACCAGCACATATAACTGTACCGAAATTTTCAATATGAGTAGGATTACCAAGAGGACCAACAACATCAGCAATATAATCACCTTCGTTGAGGTTGCATAGTTTAGTAGAGGAAAGTCCAACCTTTTGTACAACTAATTTTATGGTTCCATTCTCTAGATTAGCGTCTGCAATTGTAAGCGGCATACGCTCACTATTGTTGTCCACTCTGATTATGACAAAGTTTCCTGCTTTCCTACTTTTAGCAATTAACGGGGCTTCAATGTCAAAGCTGAACACTTTCTCTGAAAACTGCTTCTTGGAAATAATCTTATTCATTGCGTATCAGTTTAATTGATATTAAGTTATAGTTATTATAAAAGATAAATTCAGTATCGTTGATATACCATCAAGCAATACTGAATTTAATTATTTTTTAGTCAAAGTTCTTGTCGTCTAAGTACTCGAAACCGCAATATGGTACGAGAACCTTTGGAACTTTAATGCCCTTAGGGGTTTGATTGTTTTCTATTATGGCTGCAACTATTCTTGGTAGTGCAAGGGCTGATCCATTCAGTGTGTGGCAAAGTTCTGTTTTCTTTGTATCAGAGCGGCGGAAACGGCACTTTAATCTGTTTGCTTGATAACTTTCAAAGTTTGATACAGAAGAAACTTCCAACCAACGCTTTTGAGCAGCGCTCCATACCTCGAAGTCATAGCAGATAGATGATGTGAAACTCATGTCACCACCACACAGTCTCAAAATGTGATATGGTAATTCAAGTTTTGTTACCAGTCCTTCTACATGAGCTAACATCTCTTTCAATGAATCATAAGAATGTTCTGGTTTGTCTATACGTACAATTTCAACTTTGTCGAATTGATGTAGGCGGTTAAGACCACGAACATCTTTTCCATAAGAACCTGCCTCACGACGGAAACAAGCTGAATAAGCACAACGCTTAATTGGAAGTTGACCTTCGTCTAGGATTACATCGCGGAAGATATTTGTTACAGGAACCTCTGCTGTTGGAATCAAGAACAAATTATCTAGGTTTGCATGATACATTTGTCCTTCTTTGTCAGGTAACTGACCTGTACCATATCCTGATGCCTCGTTAACAACAAAAGGAGGTTGAACTTCTAGGTAACCTGACTTGCGAGCTTCATCAAGGAAGAAAGCTTCGAGTGCACGTTGGAAGCGTGCCATCTTACCTAAATATATAGGGAAACCTGCACCAGTGATTTTCACACCGAGGTCAAAATCTACAAGATTGTATTTCTTAAGAAGATCCCAATGGCATGGTGCGTCCTCTGGAAGATTAGGTTTAACGCCACCTTCCTTAACAACAACATTGTCACATGCATCTTTACCTTCTGGAACATCATCGTTAGGGATATTAGGGATAGAGAGAAGAACTTCTGTCATATCGCCTTGTGCCTTATCCATGATTTCGTTCAAAGCCTTATCTGCTGCTTTCAGTTCAGCAACCTTATCTTTTATATCATCAGCCTCTTCCTTTTTTCCGTCTTTCATAAGACTTCCAATCTGCTTGGCAAGCTGATTTTGTTGTTGCTTATTACTGTCAAGCTTCTGCTGAGCTTCACGACGAAGTTTGTCGTATTCTAAAACTTTCTCTATGGCCTCACGTGCACCGTCAAAGTGCTTTTTCTCAAGACCCTTAATCACACGTTCAGTTTCCTCACTGATGAGTTTAAGTGTAAGCATAGCTTGTTATATTTTATTTATTGTTTACGATTATGAGCGCAAAGATACAAATTATTTCGCCAATAACAAAAGCAAAAACGTTCTATTTCTGGTAGAGATAACGCTTAATACTTTTTTTAGGAGTTTTTTCAAATTCTTCTTCGCAAATCCTTATTGCTGCAAGCCTACAGTATGATGGTTGCATCTGATTAAGTTCATTGCGATTTTGCTCCATAATATTTTCTAGGTCTTCTTTTGAAAAGCCCATATTCTTAGCCTCATCATAGTCAGGATGTACAAGTCCAATCAACTTATCTCCCTCTTGTATCACAACACTTTCATTAACCAGAGCCATTGAGTTTAGCTTGTCTTCAATCTCTTCTGGATAGATGTTTTGTCCGCTTGCTCCAAGAAGCATATTCTTTGAACGTCCTTTGATGAAAACGTTTCCGTCAGCATCCATAGTTCCAAGGTCTCCAGTGTGATACCAGCCATCTTTATCAATTGTTTGGCGAGTTATTTCTTCATTCTTATAATAACCAAGCATCACGTTCATACCTTTAGCAAGAATCTCTCCTGGTATGTTTTCTGGATCAGGACTGTCTATTTTTACTTTCATGTTAACTACAGAACGTCCACAACTTCCTGGTACGTAATCTTTATAATCAGCATAGCAAATAATTGGCGCACATTCTGTAGCACCGTAACCAACAGTATATCTGAATCCTATTTGGTGCATAAAGCTTTCTATTTCTTTATTGAAGGCAGCTCCGCCAACAATAACTTCATAGAATTCACCTCCAAATGCATTAGAAACTTGTTCACAAATCTTATCACGCACTTTTTTTGCGATGACAGGCATATGAAGAAGCATTCTCATGCGGTTGTTTTGTATTTTAGGAAATACTTTTTTCTTAATTATCTTTTCAATCACAAGTGGTACACTTATGATGATTTTTGGTTTTACTTCGCTAAATGCCTGAGCAATGATAGCAGGACTTGGTATTCTTGTTAGATAGTATATATGACAGCCTTTAATGAATTCAAATAGAAATTCAAATGACATTCCATACATATGTGCCATCGGTAGAATACTAATTACACTGTCACCTGGTTTTAAGACTTTGCCAACAGCTTCTTTTGCAAAGAAGACGTTACTCCAAATTGCACGATAAGGAATCATAACTCCTTTAGAGAAGCCTGTTGTGCCACTTGTATAATTAATCAGTGCAAGTTCGTTAGGATCTTGTTCAATATAATAGCTCACATGCTCTTTTCTGAAATACTTTGGATATTTCTTTCCGAAAATCTCATTAAGATGTTCGCGAGCATATGTTAGTTTATCAGTACGTGATAATACTAAAGAATAGTCTGGTATATATATAATTCCTTCCAGTGCAGGCATTTTTGTTGCATCAATCTGTGTAGTAACAATATCGCCAACAAACAATAGTTTTGCTTCGCTATGATTAACAATGTTGTATATCTGATCTGGTGTAAACTCATGAAGTATTGGCACAGCAACAGCTCCATAGGTTAAACAAGCAAGAAAAGCAACAGCCCAATTTGCGCTGTTACGACCAGCTAAAGCAATTTTATCTCCTTTTTCTATCCCACAGTTTTCAAACATAATGTGTAGCTTTTCTATTTTGCGAGCTACATCATGATATTGCAATGTCGAACCTTTAAAGTCAGTCAATGCATCTTTTTCCCAATTGTCAATAATTGACTCTTGTATTAGATTGTTGAAACTAGGTATTTGTTCCATAATATTGTTCATTTCGTTTGTTTTTTTAATTCTACGTTAATATCTACGCTATCTTTAAATAGCGTCCTGATAGAGATATCTTTTAATACTCTTTTTAGGAGTCTTTGCAAATTCTTCTTCAAGCAATTTAATTGCAGAGATTTTCGCAAAAGAAGGCAACATCGCGTTGAGTTCTTTTCTATTTTGTTCCATTATATTTTCTAAATCATCCTGTGAGAAGCCCATAGAGTTAGCTTCTTCAAGGTCAGGATGTACCAAACCAACTAAACGTTCTTCCCTTTGAACAATGAGGCTCTCATTTACCATAGCCATAGAGTTTAGCTTGTTTTCAATTTCTTCTGGATATATGTTTTGTCCATTAGAGCCAAGTAACATATTCTTTTTTCTACCTCTAATAAAGATATGTCCCTCTGCATTCATTGTTGCTAAATCACCAGTATGGAACCATCCGTTTTCATCAATGACGGCATTTGTGGCTTCCTGATTTTTGTAATAACCAGTCATTACATTGAGTCCGCGAGTAACGATCTCACCTGGTATGTTTTGTGGGTCTTCACTTAGAATTTTTACATCCATATTTTTGACAGCAGTTCCACAGCTTCCACCAATAAAATTATTCCAATCACTAAATGTAATCATTGGTGCAGTCTCTGTGGTTCCATATCCCATTGTAAGAGGAAATCCTATACTTAGCAAGAAATCTTCTATTTCTTTGTTAAGTCCAGCTCCACCTACAATAACTTCATACATATTGCCGCCAAATTCTGCTTGCACTAATTCAAGGATTTTCTCTTTTACCTTTTTATTTATTACAGGCATGTTCATGAGAAGTTTCATGATATTTGTCTGAATTTTCGGGAATATATTTTTCCTTACGATCTTTTCAATAATCAATGGAACAGAAACGATGACAGCTGGGTGTATATCAGTAAAAGCTTCTTGTATAACAGACGGACTTGGAAGTCGTGTTAAGAAGTATATATGATTGCCGAGACAGAATTCCAATATAAACTCACATGATAAACCATACATGTGGGCCATTGGTAGAATTGCCATCACGTCACAATTTGGTTTTAACTTAGAACCAATTGCTTCTGCTAGGAATTCATAATTACTTGATAATGAACGATAGGGTAGCATGACTCCTTTTGAGAATCCTGTTGTACCACTCGTGTAATTTATCATTGCTAATTCTTCAGGAGAATCCTCATGATAGCTAACATGTTCCTTTCTGAAAAATTTAGGGTACTTATGTCCGAATATCTCGTTAAGATGCTCTCGTGCATACGTTAGCTTCTCTGAACGTGACAATATAAGTGAATTGTTTGGAATATATATCACACCTTCAAGATTAGGCATCTCTTCTGGGTCAATCTGTGTTGCGACAACGTCACCCACAAATAACAGCTTTGATTTACTGTGATTGACTATATTATATATTTGTTCAGCTTTAAATTCGTTTTGAATAGGAACAACTACAGCTCCATAGGTCAATGTTGCAAGAAAGGTAACAGCCCAATTTGAACTATTGCGTCCGCATAGAGCTATTTTATCACTGCGTTTAACGCCACTATTCTCAAAGATAATGTGTAACTTTTCTATTTTTCTAGCTACATCATGAAATTGAAGAGTAGTACCTTTATAATCTGTAAGAGCATCTTTCTCCCAATTGTTGATGATGCTCTGTTCGATATACTTGTTGAAGTTATATACTGAATTCATTGCACAATTTTGAAATTTATGTGCAAAGATAGTTACTTATCTGCACAATTCAAAACTTATTGTGCACTTTTTGTTTTCTCAAGCCTATTTTTTTGAATAAAATTAATATGCAAGATTTTTTGATTAAAAGAATATTCTATTTTACGGATAAAATGGCATCAATGTAGTTACTCATATCTCATTGATTTTGCTGGATGTATGTGTGATATCAAGTAACTTGGCGCAATCAACACAAAAATACTAATCAAAAGAGTGGCGACATTTAGAACAATAAATATAGGAATATTATATTCTACTGGCACCGTACTTACATAATATGTTTGTGCATCAAGTTTGATTAATCCTGTGAAATATTGAAGTGTAATGAGTCCTAAACCTATGCAGTTTCCGATGATCATGCCTTTTCCAATAATAAATGCTGCAAACCACATGAAAGTGTGTCGTATAGTCTTATTTCTAGCTCCAAGTGCTTTCAGAATACCAATCATCACAGTTCTTTCAAGAATAATTATGAGAAGACCTGAAATCATAGTAACTCCAGCTACTGCAACCATTAATCCAAGAATAATCCAAACGTTTAGATCCAATAGGTCCAACCATGAAAATATCTGTGGACTTATGTCTCTGATTGTTTTTGAACTATATGTTTCTCCGTATTTATCGGTTGTCCTATTTACTTTTTTGACAAATTGATTTTCAACTTCATCTACTTTATTGAAATCATTAACCGTAATTTCTGCACCAGTAGCCTGATCGTTTTGCCATCCATTGAGTTTTACAGATGTGTATAAGTCTGTAAAACACATAATATTATCATATTGTGACAAATTAGTCTCATATATTCCCTGAATAGTGAAACGTCTTGTGCGGACGCCATTGCCATCAATAAAGTATGCAAAAATCTTTTGTCCAGTTTTTAAATTCAATTTGTCTGCAATGCTTCTTGATATAAGGAGCTTATTGCTGCTTGCAGAATCGCTGAATTTAGGAATACTACCTTCTTTAAGGTTATTGTGGATGAAAGTCGTATCATAATCTGGGCCTACACCCTTAAATAATACGCCAAGGAAATCTTTGTCTGTTTTTAAAATACCCTGTTTCACAGCATAGCGTTGCACATGCTTAACTCCTGGTGTTGACTTCAAAACATTCAGCATAGAATCACCCATTTGGATAGGGTAGGAATCAGAAGTTTGAAGAGTCGTAAAATCGGCAACTTGAATATTACTTCCAAATCCTATTACTTTATCACGTATTGTATGCTTGAATCCAAGTACTACGCTTACCGAAATAATCATAACGGCAAGTCCTATAGCTACGCCAGCAGTTGCTATGCTTATGGCAGGGCGGGAAACCTTTTGCTTCTCGCCTTTATCACCATATATTTTCTTTGCAATGAAAAGAGGTAAATTCACTTTGTTATTCTTCAGTTGTTCGTCCTGGATACTGTTCCAAGGCTTTTCTTAAAACTAAAAGTGCACGTTCTAGGTCTGCCTTTTTCAGCACATAAGCAATGCGCACTTGATTTATTCCTGCTCCTGGTGTTGTGTAAAATCCAGCAGCTGGTGCCATCATTACAGTTTCACCTTCGTAATTAAATTCCTCAAGACACCATTTGCAGAATTTCTCACTGTCATCGACAGGTAATTTGGCGACTGTATAAAAAGCTCCCATTGGTATAGGAGAGTAGACGCCAGGTATTCTGTTTAGTCCGTCAATTAGGCATTTACGTCTTTCAACGTATTCATCGTATACATCACGGTAATACTCTTCAGGTGCATCAAGTGATGCCTCTGCTACTAATTGACCTATGAGAGGAGGAGATAGGCGGGCCTGACAGAATTTCATCACAGCCTTTCTTACCTCAGCATTCTTTGTGATGAGGGCTCCGATACGAATTCCGCATTCTGAATATCTTTTTGATACAGAATCTATAAGTATCACGTTGTCTTCAATACCTTCAAGGTGACATGCACTGATATATGGAGAACCTGTGTAAATATATTCGCGGTAGACTTCATCAGAGAAAAGATACAAATCGTATTTTTTAACCAAATCGCGGATTTGGTTCATCTCTCTTCTTGTATAAAGATAACCAGTAGGGTTGTTAGGATTGCATATCATGATGGCACGTGTGTGCTCATTGATAAGTTCCTCAAACTTTTCTACTTTAGGAAGAGAAAAACCTTCCTCAATAGTTGTTGCTATAGTTCTGATTTTTGCACCGGCGCTTATAGCAAAAGCCATATAGTTGGCATAAGCTGGCTCTGGTACAATAATTTCATCACCAGGATTGAGACAGCTCATAAATGCAAAAAGCACAGCTTCACTACCTCCTGATGTTATGATTATGTCATCAGCGGTTACGTTGATATCATATTTTTTGTAATAGCTTACAAGCTTCTGTCTGTAAGCTAGATAACCTTGACTTGGTGAATACTCCAATATCTTGCGATCCACTTTTTTTAATGCGTCAAGACCACATTGAGGAGTTGGTAAATCAGGCTGACCAATGTTCAGGTGATATACCTTTATACCGCGATTTTTAGCAGCGGCTGCAAGTGGTGCCAATTTTCTAATTGGTGACTCTGGCATTTCTAATCCGCGAACTGATATTTCTGGCATTTTATTCTTTTAATTGTGCTGGCTTAATTGCCATTTGTTCTATTTCAAGGTGCAAAGATAATAATTTATTTTAAACAAACCTTGTTTTGTTATAAATTAATAAACTCGTGGTCCGAAAATATTCGTTCCAACGCGCACCATTGTCGAACCATGTTTTATTGCTATTTTATAATCATGGCTCATACCCCAAGAGCGTTCTTTGAACGCTGGAATTTCAGCAAAGTATTTCCCCTTTATTTCATCAAAGAAATCTTTTGCTGTATCGAATTCTTTTTCTATTATGGATGTCTCATTTGTATTACTTGCCATCATCATCAATCCACATATTTGCACATTTTGCAAATCTTTCCATTCTCCAGCTTCCAACATGTTTCTGCAGTCATCAAGCGTAAGTCCGTATTTAGTCTCTTCTTCTGCAATATGCAATTCTAGTAAGACATTAATAATACGGTCGTTTTTTGCTGCCTGCTTGTTGATTTCTTTTAATAATTTATAGCTATCTACAGCTTCAATCATTGATATATAGGGAGCAATATACTTTACTTTGTTGGTTTGTAAATGGCCAATAAAATGCCATTCTATATCTTTAGGAAGTGTTTCCTGTTTTTTCGCTAACTCTTGCTCATGACTTTCCCCGAATATCCTTTGGCCTTCGTTATAGGTAGCCTCAAGATATTCGTTGGGGTGATATTTGCTGATGGCAACCAATCTTACTTCTTTAGGCAGGTTGCCCAGTACTTCATGTAAATTTTTTGCTACATCAACATTCATAATTCTATTTGTATTAAGCTTTTGTTTCTTCAGCTACAGGAGCTTGCTCATACTCAGGAACGTCATTCTTCTCTTCATGTTTTTTAGCTACATTATGTTCGAATACGTCCATTATCTGAGTTTCCTGAATAGAAGTCATTACATAGTCAATCATTGTTCCGCCCATAACTTCGTCAATGTGCTTTACGGCACCTGGCAAGCTACCAGCCTGTACAAGATATGTTACAGTAGAGCGCTTTTCTTTTTCTGTCTTTTCATCAAGAGTAATAAACTGCAGTTTAGATTTATACCACTTATCATCAGAGTCTGATTCACTGAAGAATATTTCTCCGTAAGCAGCCTGCTTGATATCAGTGATTTTAAATTCACCACTCATATATACTCTCATTTCGTCGATGATAGTGTTCTCTGCCTCTGTAAAACTCAGAGCATCAACTACATATTGTTCTGTAGTTTTCTTCTGCATACCATCTTCCATTGTCTTTTCGTAACGTATTTTGGTTTCAAACCAAACCGCGGTTCTACTTCTCATATCTTTTATTTTTTAGTTTTGTTGAGCAAAAGTAGTAATTAAATCTGAAACCAACAAATTAATATTATATCTATTTGCATAAAGAAATTCAAATAGTTTGCGTTAACTATTTTTTTACCTTTTTTATGCTGACAATAGTAAAAAAAATGCTATATTTGCAATATCGTTATTCAGTATTGATTTTATCAGTCTGGATGTGATACTAACATGTTTAACTTTAATATAAAGTAATTATGACAGAACAAAAACAAATTTATCGTTGTAATATCTGTGGTAATATCGTAGAAGTGGTAGAACCAGCAGGTGGAACATTAACTTGTTGTGGACAGCCTATGGAATTATTGAAAGAAAATTCTAAAGACGCAGCATTGGAAAAACACGTTCCTGTTATCGAGAAAATTGAAGGTGGGTATAAGGTAACTGTTGGTGCAGTTGCTCATCCTATGCTTGAAGAACATTATATAATGTGGATAGAGCTTCTTACTGAAGACAAGGTTATGCGCAAGTATCTAAAACCTGGTGACAAGCCTGAAGCTGTATTTATGACTGATGCAAAGAAAGTGGTAGCTCGAGAGTATTGTAATTTACATGGCTTGTGGAAAGCTGAGTAGTAAACACAATATATCCAAATATAAGCAAGGCAAACAAATACTCAAAAGTTGTTTGCCTTGTTTTTTTGTTTGTCTTTATCTTTTGGTCAAATTAGTTTGGTTGAACGTACATCTCGAATAAGTTGCTAATATCATTGACTTTGCTTATTTTTCATAACGAAGTCTGTACTTCATGACGGAGTCGCTCTCCCTATTTTTTTATTATATTAGCTACGTAGCTACGTTTATGCTTGAAGCCCTCCTTGCTTAAAGAGATTGCTGAAAACAAAACATATAATTATAGCTACGGTTAGCTACGTACTAGCTACGTAATCAATAGGCGTTATAACGACAAAGCGTAAAATTAAATAAAATTCAAGGTGATTTTTCATTGTCGTAATTCAAGCATTCTTTAATTAGAATATTTTGATTCGTATAATAGAGGTTTTCTATATAGAAACGGAAACATTATATCGTAGAAACAAAAACGTTTGATCGTAGAAACGCAAACTTTATGTCGTAGAAACGCAAACGTTTTATCGTAGAAATGGATTTCTAAATTTTTAAATGCCTTCTGGCTATAGCAAAAATCAGATCTTAAGCATCATAATGTCTTAAATTCAGATGGCTTATAGTTTTTAATCTATTATAATGTATTGCTGATTAACATGATTTCCCCACAATAGTTTTTCAAAATAAATAGTGTCAAAGTGTCAAATAGCTGTATGCCAATTAGTTAGAGCGCTTTTTTGAATGAAAATAGTGTCGTGCAAATGACGTAATTTTATGCGTTATATCGATGAAACGCAAAATACGGCATGAATCAGAGGCGATTTTTCTATGTAAAAACATGCGTTTTTTGATAGAAAATTGATTAAAATGATTAAAAAGCTGATTTTGTTATTCAACAATACTGTTGATATGTAAAACGACACTTCATTTTTTGAAAAATCACATTTAAATCATTGATAGTCAGTTTGTCGTAAGTTCGACGCTGGTATTTTTGAAAACTCATTAGTGCGCGTATGGGCGCGTACATTATATAAGGAAATGTTGTATGTTTCTATAGTGTGCATTTTTGATGTTATAAAAATGCTTTAGCTAAATATTTAATAATAAACATATAAAATTCTGTAAATCAGACAAATATAGTGCTTACGAGGCTTCGTAGTAAGGCGTAATTATCTTACTATGAAGCTCACGTGTATGAATTTGCACTTATTTAATTCTATAAATAAATTATGCTTATAATATCATGTTTACTATTCAAATGTACATGGAAGTGATAGCAGTTGATAGAAAAGTGTTTTGGCAATTCTAATGTGTCCTGCATCGTTTGGATGTAATCTGTCTGTATCTTGATTGTGGAAATACTGTGAATATTCATCAAGTATAGGATAAAGTCCACATGTTGAATTTAGATCTATTACAGGTACTGCCCAGATATTTCCTGCTTCTTTTACCGAGTTTACATATCTATCAAGATATTCTCCACATTCATTTTGGTATTCCTCAGTTGGTTGAATATTCTTATCGTTAAAGTTAGCTATCGCTCTATGGATAGGTGTCAATAGAACTATCTGTTTTGTTGGGAACATCTTTTTCAGTGTGCTTAGTGCAATGTTAATGCGTCCGCGGTAAGTGTTTTCATCCATTACCATTGTTCGTTTCATGCGTGTAACCATTGCTTTGGGTTTGTGAATGGCTGCTAATACTTGGGTGCTGTCTTGAGTATACCATTCGCCAATAGGAACGCCGGCATTATAGTCATTTGTTCCTATAAAGATCACAATTGCATCAAAGTCACTGTTGTGTTCTTTTTTTAGTTGTTCGGCTTGTCTTGGAATATCATTCCATTGTCTTCCGCTAACAGCATAAACATAAGGCGTGATGCCAAGCATTTCTTGCAAATACGCCCAATAGTGTTTTTTTGCAGCTTTATTCTTTGGGTCTGTAATAGAATCGCCAAGATAAGCTACTCGTTTACCTTGCCATGGGTGCTGAACTTGTGTTGCTGTAATACCAGGTAGAGTAATCAATAAACATAGAAAACAGCAAAATACTTTTTTTACCATAATTTGTAGATTAGTTAGTTTCTTCATTTTGACAGAGGCTTCTGTCAGTCAGTCTTTTCGATGAAAAAGATAGATTTCTGTCTTGTTTATGACAAATAGAAAATTAATTCATATTGTCAAGACAGAAATCTATCTTTGTATTTTTAATCTTATAGCAAAAGATTAATATGCAAACAAAGGATAATCCTTCATAGTTGTATTAACCTTTTCTCTAACTCTTGCTATAACTTGGTCGTTTTCAGGATCGTTAAGAACCTCTTCGATAAGTTCTGCAATGAGATGCATCATGTCTTCTTTAGCACCACGAGTTGTCATGGCTGCAGAACCAAGACGGATTCCTGATGTCTGGAAAGCAGATCTAGAATCAAATGGTACCATGTTCTTATTGGCTGTAATATCAGCAGCAACAAGTGCGTTCTCTGCAATTTTACCTGTAAGGTCTGGATATTTTGAACGAAGATCAACAAGCATAGAGTGGTTGTCTGTTCCGCCACTTACAATGCTGAAACCACGCTGAGTTAAGTCATCTGCAAGAGTAGCTGCGTTTTTCTTAACCTGTATAGCGTAATCTTTCCAAGAAGGTTGAAGGTTCTCACCGAATGCTACAGCTTTAGCAGCGATAACATGCTCAAGAGGGCCACCCTGAGTTCCAGGGAAAACAGCTGAATTAAGAAGCATACTCATCTTCTTTAGTTCGCCCTTCTTATTTGTAAGTCCCCAAGGATTATCAAAATCTTTACCCATTAGAATGATACCACCACGAGGACCACGAAGAGTCTTATGTGTAGTACTTGTTACGATATGTGCGTATTTAACAGGGTTTTCAAGTATGCCGGCAGCGATAAGACCAGCAGGGTGAGCCATGTCAATCATTAGTAATGCACCAACCTCATCGGCAATTTTGCGCATGCGTGCATAATCCCATTCACGGCTATATGCTGAACCACCACCAATAATCAGTTTTGGTTTGTTCTCAATAGCCAATTTCTCCATTTCATCATAATCAACACGACCGGTTTCTTTGTTAAGATTATAACCGATAGGATTATAAAGAATACCTGAAGTATTTACATGGCTACCATGTGATAAGTGGCCACCATGATCAAGGTTCAAACCCATAAATGTGTCGCCAGGTTTCAATACAGCCAATAAAACTGCAGCGTTGGCCTGTGCTCCAGAATGAGGCTGAACATTAGCAAACTCTGCTCCAAATAATTTCTTCACGCGCTCACGTGCCAGATCTTCAACCTGGTCAACGATTTGACAACCACCATAATAGCGCTTGCCAGGTAGTCCTTCTGCGTACTTGTTTGTAAGGTATGAGCCCATAGCTACCATAACTTCGTCGCTGACAAAGTTTTCAGACGCAATAAGTTCCATTCCTTTCAGCTGACGCTGATGTTCTTTCTCAATAAGGTTGAAAATCTCCAGATCTCTTTCCATCGTGTTAAAATGTTATTTTGTAATTAATAATCTTTTTATCTTAATAATACCGTGCAAAATTAGCTATTTTTATTTTAATCGCAAAGTTTTTACTGGCAAAGTTTTACATTTACGATATCTTGTTCCTTGTCACAGTAATGACATTTCAACAATCCATGCTCTTTGTCAACTACACTAAAGTAAGTCTGCATAGGTTCGTTGTTAGTAATACATTTTGGATTATTACATTTCACAATACCATGAAGTTCGTCTGGTGTTTCTACTGTTTTTTTCAGAACAACTTCATAATCTTTGATAATATTCAAAACTATTTTAGGAGCGACAACGCTAAGTCTACTTATTTCCTCATTACTGAAAAATTTATCAGTAACCTTAATTATACCTTTTCGACCTATTTTTTTAGACGGAAGGTTATAACCAATTGTAATAGGAGTGTCTAACTCTCTTAAACCAAGAAGGTCAACTACTTCATAAGTCTTTTCGGCGGGAATATGATCTATCACTGTTCCATTTTCAATTGCCGAAACAAGCATTTCTTTTTTTCCCATAATTAATATTTCGAATTTATAATGGTTTTGTCGTTTTTGATATCTTCGAGTGTAATTCCCAAACAATAGCTGAAAATTGCTTCACGTGCATACAATCCGTTTTGAGCTTGTTGAATATAATATGCGTGTGGATTATCATCTACATCGTATGCTATTTCATTTATTCTTGGAAGTGGGTGCAGAATCTTCATGTTTTCCTTAGCCAAACTAAGCATATCATTTTGCAGTATATATACGTTTTTAACATGCTCATATTCCATAAGGTCAGAAAATCTTTCTTTTTGTACACGTGTCATATACAATATGTCTGCGTCTGAAATAACTTTTTCGTTGAATGCAGTATGTTCTTGGAATTTAATGCCATATTGATTGCAATACAATTTGTATTCCTGCGGCATAGCAAGTTCCTTTGGAGCAATAAAATGAAAAGTAGGGTTGAAATGGCGCATAGCCATGATGAGTGAGTGTACTGTGCGACCATATTTTAAGTCGCCAACAAGATAAATATTTAGATTTTCTAGTGTTCCTTGTGTTTTGTAGATAGAGTAGAGGTCGAGTAAGCATTGCGAGGGATGCATGTGGGCACCGTCTCCTGCGTTGATAATTGGTACTGGGGCAATTTCTGAAGCATATTGCGCTGCGCCTTCAATGTAATGCCGCATTGCTATAACGTCTGCATAATTACTTACCATAAGAATGGTGTCTTTTAAAGTCTCACCTTTGGAGACACTCGATGCTTTTGCGTCACTAAAGCCAATCACTCGTGCTCCAAGCCTATTGGCAGCTGTTTCAAAACTAAGTCGTGTTCGAGTTGAAGGTTCGTAGAAAAGTGTGGCAACAACTTTTCCCTTCAGCAAATCCCTGTTTGGATGTTTTTCGAACTCTTGCGCCATTTGAATAAGATACATTATTTCATCTTTATTCAAATCGGCAATCGTTACAAAATTATGCTTTTCCATCTATAATTTGATTGATTGATCCGAATTCGTGTTCAAAGTTAATCATAAATTCTCATTTATGTGCTATAATTGCGAGAAAAGTTGTATTTTTGCTGAAAATTAAACAAAATGAGAAAGTCATTCATTCATTTCCTTTGGGGGATGCTGATATTCTTGATTGTCGGAACAGTATTTGGTTTTACAGCTATATGGAATGGCTGGATTGGCTACATGCCTCCTGTTGAAGATCTTCAGAATCCAATCAACCGCTTTGCTACTCAAGTGTATTCTTGTGATGGTAAGGTTATGGGAACATATAATTTCAATAAGGAAAACCGTATCGTTATCCCTTATAGCAAGATATCAAAACATCTTGTTGATGCACTAGTAGCAACAGAAGATTCACGCTTTTATGATCATAGTGGTATCGATTTCTTTGCACTTGGAAGAGCTATTATTAAAAGAGGTTTGTTTGGCCAAGCTTCTGCCGGTGGTGGTTCTACCATAACGCAGCAGTTAGCAAAGCAGCTTTATTCAGAGCAAGCGCATAATTCATTAGAACGTGTATTCCAAAAACCTATTGAATGGGTTATTGCTGTGAAGCTTGAGCGTAACTATACAAAGGAAGAAATCATTGCTTTGTATCTTAACTATTTCGATTTCTTACATAATGCTGTGGGTATCAAGACTGCAGCTAATACTTATTTTAATAAGGAAGCTAAAAATCTTAATGTTGTTGAGTCAGCAATGTTAATCGGTCTTTGTAAGAATCCGTCTTTGTTCAACCCTGTACGTTATCCAGAAAGAGCAAAGGAACGCCGAAATGTTGTTTTGGGACAGATGGAAAAGGCTGGATATCTTACTCATTCAGAATATGAAGAGTATTGTGATACTCCATTGACATTAGATTTCCACCGTACTGATCATAAAGATGGAGAGGCTACTTATTTCAGAGAGTTCCTTCGTCAGTATATGATGGCTACAAAACCGGATATTGCTAATTATCCTTCTTGGAAGAGGGCTCAATACACTATTGATTCGATTACATGGGTTTCTGATCCATTATATGGTTGGTGCAATAAGAATTTCAGAAAAGACGGTAAACCATATAATATATATACTGATGGTTTGAAGGTCTATACCACCATTGATAGCAGAATGCAGCGTTATGCGGAAGAAGCTGTATATGGCCATGTTGCTAAATTCCTGCAACCAGCTTTCAACAAAGAAAACAAAACTAAGCGTAATGCCCCATTTACAGAAGATCTGACTTTCGATCAGCTTCGTTCTATTCTGACGAGAAATGTTCGTCAAAGTGAACGTTATCGCAGTATGCGAGCTAATGGTATGAGTGATTCTGAAATAAGAAAGGCTTTCAACAGACCTGTTGATATGACCATATTTACTTATCATGGAGATATTGATACCGTAATGACTCCTATGGATTCGATAAAATATTATAAGAGTTTCCTTCGTGCTGGTTTTATGAGTATGGAACCAAAGACAGGCGCTGTAAAGGCTTATGTTGGTGGACTCGATTATAATCATTTTATGTATGACATGGTTACCGGTGGTAGACGTCAGGTTGGTTCTACAATTAAACCATTCCTTTATGCGTTGGCGATGGAAAATGGTTTCTCTCCTTGTGATAAGGCACCTAACAGGCAGCAGACCTATATTGTTGCTGGTCAGCCATGGACACCGCGTAATGCTTCGCATGCACGATATGGACAGATGGTTACTTTGAAATGGGGACTTGCACAAAGTAATAACTGGATTTCTGCTTATCTTATGAGTAAGTTGAATCCAAGTCAATTTGTGTCAACGCTTCATGAATTTGGTATTAACAACCCTGATATACATCCTTCTATGTCGTTGTGTTTAGGCCCTTGTGATGTCAGTGTAGAGGAAATGGTTAGTGCATATACAACATTTGCAAATCATGGTATAAGAACTTCTCCTATGTTTGTAACGAAGATAGAGGATAATGAAGGAAATGTGATTTCTACATTCCAACCTCGTATGAATGAAGTTATTAGTGCAGAAAGTGCTAATAAGATGCTCGTGCTTCTTCAAGGTGTAATCGATGGTGGTACTGGTGGACGCATTCGTTATAAATATCATCTTGAGGGAGAAATTGGAGGAAAGACTGGTACTACGAATAAAAACAGTGATGCTTGGTTTATGGGATTTACTCCACAACTTGTATCTGGTGTTTGGGTTGGTGGTGAAGACCGTGATATTCACTTTGATAATATGTCTATGGGTCAAGGAGCAACGATGGCTCTGCCGATTTGGGCTTATTTCATGAGAAAAGTTTATCGTGATGTAACTCTTGGTTATAGCGATAAGGCAACTTTCGGACTGCCTGCTAATTTTGATCCTTGTCTTAACGAGGATAGTGGTAATGGTGATGATCAAATTGACGAAGTTTATGAATAAAATAATTTTAGCAGTTTGTTTGCTCTTGTGTTGTGGTAACATATCTGCACAGAACAAAAATAATCCATTGCGTGATAGTTTACGTATAGCGACTAATGAATTGGGCTTTCATCCAGACAGTGTTGATTTGAGATTGAAAAAAGCTGCATGGAATGTTCAGTTACATGAATGGAATTATGCAAAGGATGAGTATGATCTTATCTTAAAATTCCATCCGCGCAATCTTTCCGCTTTATTGTATAGAGCTTATGTGAATGTACAATTGTTAAGATATAATTTTGCACGATTGGATTATCAGAATCTATTGACGATTGTACCTGGAAATTTTGAGGCACAATTGGGATTGGCTTTGCTTAATGAAAAAGATAAGCATTATACTGAGGCCTATGACGGTATAAATCGTTTGATCAGTCAATACTCTGATAGTGCTGTAGCTTATGCTGCACGTGCTAACATGGAAGTGGAGCGTAAAATGTATGATCTAGCTGAGGATGATTATTCTAAGGCAATATCTCTGGATAAGAATAATACAGACTATTTGCTTAATCGAGCAGATATTTATATTCGGAAAAAGAAAAAAAACATGGCAATTGCCGATTTAGATAGAATGATTAGTCTTGGAACTCCACGAGCATCATTAAAGGATTATTATCAAAAAGCGTATAAAATCAAATAGAAAACATATAATACTATAAAGGTTATGAAAATATTGAATCCCTCTTTTGAGATATGGCAACAAGAAGACGGAATTGCTGGTGCCTATAAAATGATTGAAAAGGCTGGAAGAGTGTGTTATAAAAGTGAGAAAAATACAACAGATACATCAGCCAAACCTTTTGTTGATCGTATGATTGCATCTCAGCATACAGCAATGCTTGAGCATGGTACTATATATCTTACTGCTCCAAAAAGCTTGATTTTTGACAAGTATAATTGCAACCGTTTTTCTATTGCATCTACTGATGATACTAATGATTATGTAACAACAAATCTTCGTGTAATTGTTGAGAACAAATGGATGGATGATCTGAAATTTATTTCTAATCCTACTGCTAATCACGAAATTCGTATAACTGTTCATTTTACTACTCAGGTTGGAATTACACGTGAATTTAATCGCCATCGTGCAAATTCAATGGCTGAACAATCTACTCGTTATTGTAATTATACAAAGGATAAATTTGGAAGTGAAATATCAGTAAATGTTCCAAAATGGGTTAAGGATGACTCTGATTTTGCCAATCTACCTTCTCAAACAGATATGGAACTTTTCAAGAAGCTTTGCAAAGAAATAGCTACAGAAGACAATACGTCATGGAATGCCATTGATAATTGGTTGTTTGCAAATCTTGCAGCCGAGTTCTCTTACATGAATCTTATTTCAATGGGTAAGAAACCTCAGGAGGCTAGAGTCGTGCTGCCTTTGGACATAAACACGGAACTTGTTCATACAGCTTTTTTGAGAGATTGGAAACACTTCTTTGATTTGCGTGCAATCGGTACTACGGGTGAGCCTCATCCAGATGCAAAGGCAATAGCTGCTCCGCTATATAATGAATTCAAGAATATAGGTCTTATAAAATAACAAAAAACGGGAAGCATTAAAATGTTTCCCGTTTTTTATAATCTTTGAATTTATTATTCAAAATAGTAAAGGAATGTTGCCTCACCTTCTAGTGCAGGTTTCTTTTCTCCTTCTATCTCAATTTTAAATCCTATCTGAGTCTTGCATATACCTCTTAGGTTCTCAATTGCGTCAAGTTTTGTTACAAGTCTTACTTTACTTCCTGTAATGACAGGTTTTCCAAAGCGCATCTTGTCCATACCGTAGTTCACCATCATTTTAAGGTTGTTAACCTCCATAATCTGGTTCCACATATATGGTAGCAATGACAATGTAAGATATCCATGAGCGATAGTGCTCTTGTATGGGCTTTCTTCTTTGGCGCGGTCTACATCAACATGAATCCATTGGTGATCTAATGTTGCATCAGCGAATTTATTTATGCGGTCTTGATCAACCAACAACCACTCTGATATACCAAGTTGCTCACCAAGGTGAGATGCAAACTCGTCATACGAATTAACTACTAATTTTGCCATTTCCTTATTAATCTAGATTTAAACTCTTCTTTATTGCTGCAACCTTTTCTGAACTCTTTGCATCAAGAGCATCATATTCTGAAGCAGACTTCATTGTTCCCTTGATTTCAAGATAGAACTTTATCTTTGGCTCAGTTCCTGAAGGACGAACGCTTACCTTAGTGTCATCGTCACAGAACCACTGGAGAACATTGCTTGTGTCAGGCATATCTAGCTTGGTCTTCTTGCCATCAACTGTTGTTGCTTCCAAACTTTGGAAATCCTTAACAAGAACAACTTTGCTTCCACCCAATTCCTTTGGAGGATTGTTGCGGAAATCAGTCATCATCTGTTTGATTTCATCAGCACCAGTCTTTCCTGGACGTACAACATTAACAGTAAACTCTTTAGAGAAACCGTATTCCAAATAGATATCCATTAATATATCGTAAAGAGTCTTGCCTTGATTTTTAGCCCATGCGCAAATCTCAGCTAGCAAACTCATTGCAGATACTGCATCCTTATCACGAACAAAGTCTTGAGCAAGGAAACCATAACTTTCTTCACCGCCACCGATGTATTTCTGTTTGCCTTCTGAAATACGAATTTCACGAGCAATCCACTTAAAGCCGGTGTAGCAGTCACGCATCTCAATGCTAGCCTTGTCAGCTACCTTCTTTATAACTTCTGTTGTTACGATTGTCTTTACAATAAAGTCTGTAGGCTTTAGTAAACCTTTAGCTTTACGGTTTGTTATAATATAATAAAGGAATAAAAGACATGTTTGGTTACCATTGATAAGTACCCATTCTCCCTTATCGTTTTTGCAAGCCATACCTACACGGTCTGCATCAGGATCACTAGCCATAACGATATCTGCATCCAATTCCTTTGCATCACGAAGTGCAAGAGTTAGAGCTTCGCCATTTTCTGGGTTAGGGCTTACAACAGTTGGGAAATTACCGTCTTTAACCATCTGCTCTTTTACGCAATGTACGTTGTCAAATCCCCAAAGTTTTAAAGAACGTGGAATAGACATCATACCTGTACCATGAAGAGGAGTGTAAACGATCTTCAAGTCGTGTTGCTTCTTGATTACTTCAGGGTCGATACTGAGTGTATGAATCTCGTCAAGATAAACCTTATCAATATCCTCGCCGATAATTTCGATAAGTTGCTTGTTGCCAGCGAATTTTACATCTTCAACTTTAACATTGTTAACCTCGTCAATAATGCCTGTATCGTGTGGGGCTAAAACCTGAGCACCATCTTCCCAATATGCCTTGTAACCATTGTATTCCTTAGGATTATGGCTTGCAGTAATATTCACACCAGCTTGGCATCCAAGATGACGTATTGCAAAAGAACACTCAGGTGTAGGACGCATATCATCAAAAAGATATACTTTTATGTCATTTGCTGAGAATATGTCGGCAACAGTTTCTGCAAACTTGCGGCTGTTGTTACGGCAGTCGTGACATACAACAACAGCAATGTCGTTCTTGCCTTTGAAATTCTTCTTAAGATAGTTGGCAAAACCCTGTGTTGCCATACCTACGGTATAAATGTTCATGCGGTTAGAACCAGCCCCCATGATACCACGTAGACCACCTGTTCCGAATTCCAAATCTTTGTAGAAACTTTCAATAAGTTCTGTTTTGTCTTCAGCAGCAAGTTTTGATTCAACTTCCTTGCGTGTTTCCTCATCAAAGGATGGTGTTAACCATTGTTTAGCCTTTGACTCACATTGTGAAATTAGTTGTGCGTTATTTGCCATAAGTTATATATAAGTTGTTTATATCTATATGCAAAGATACTGCAATTCGAAGACAATACAAAATAAATTTATTTATTTTTAGTGTTCCGGTACAGCTTATCTAATTTTTTATTTTATTTATTGTAACTTTGCACCCGTACAACAATTAATAAATCAAATTATGTATTTTACAGGTATTATTATAGCTTTGATAACTTTCTTTATAATAGGAATATTTCATCCTATTGTAATCAAGACAGAATACTATTTTGGAACTCGCCCTTGGTGGTTGTTTCTTGTTTTTGGCATTTTGTCTATTATAGCGTCGCTTTGTGTTGATAACATCATCTTGTCATCAATATTCGGTGTACTTGGTGCTACGCTTTTGTGGAGCATTGGCGAACTGTTTGAACAGAAGGAAAGGGTAGAGAAGGGGTGGTTTCCAAAAAATCCTAAAAAGAAATGAAGACGACACTGATATTGATAGGAAAAACTGTCAACAAGCATTTTATTGCTAATATTAATGATTACAGTGAGCGTATTTCGCATTATATGCCGTTTGAGATTAATGTTATTCCTGAATTAAAAAACACGAAAAGCCTTACTGAACAACAGCAGAAAGAGCGTGAAGGAGAAATGATTTTAAAATCGATTACTACTTCTGATACGGTTGTGATTCTTGATGAGCATGGAGATCATTTTCGATCTGTTGAGTTTGCTGGCTGGTTACAGAAAAAACAAAACACAGCCCGTAGGCTTGTTTTCGTGGTTGGTGGCCCTTATGGGTTTTCGCAAGCAGTATATCAACGTGCAAATGAAAAAATATCACTTTCAAAAATGACATTTAGTCACCAGATGGTGCGTGTAATTTTTACAGAACAGATTTATCGTGCGTGTACGATTATAAAAGGAGAACCCTATCATCACGAATAGGGTTCTTGCTTGAGTATTTTTATTTTTTTATCTTTAGCGAATAATGCCCAGCGTTGAATTCCATTCGCATCACATTTTTTTCGGTCATTTTTCGTGTAAGATCTAATGCTACATGCCCCATTGTTCTTCGAAGGTTTAGCTCAACGCATGGATGTATCTTGCCTCCATTCACAATCATCATGTCGATGCCAAACGGACCTGAATAGATCTCTTTCAGTTTGCCATTCATAATTAATGCAATCGTTTTTCTTATTTCAACAAGAATTTCTGGATTAATATATCTTGACAGCAGTTCTTCTTTTTCGTCTTCGGGAGCTAAAATATTACCCATATATGCACCATTTGATGTACTGAATACTGATAGTCCTAGATATTCTATTTCCCCATTCTTGTGGGCAGTGAATTCCATTCCAAAATCGCGTATCTTGTTGTAATAAGGTTCTATCATGACTTGTCCCTGTTTCCTTATTACATTTTTTATCCATCCTTGAAGGTGCTCGTTTATTCCTTCGTTTTGAAGGTCTACGTATCTTAATCCACGACCGCTACTACTCCAAGGAGCTTTTAATACATATTGATAAGCAAGTCCGTTGTCTGATTTATCTAATACATCCATGAGCTTTTCATAATCATCCAAAGCTGTAGATTTGCCTATGCATGTGCTGTCGCAGTCAAGTAATTTTGATAATAAGTTTTGTGAAGCCCAATTTCTTCCGCTGATTTCTCTTATTTTATCAAGTTGTATTGTGTCTGGCATGCAGCTATCCAGCATTCCTTCAGAGGCAACACTTAGCTTGTATCTTATAGTCTTATCCCATCCCCAAGGATATACTTCAAGTTTTTCTTTATTAATATTCTGCAAATCATTCCAATTAATGTACTTATGATTATGAAGATAACGCTTATATCCATTATTTGGTATGGTGTTATTTGTATCATCAACAAGTATATAATCTGAATTATCTGCCCATAAAGCAGGAATAAATCCTAAATCCATTTGCATCTGCCTTACAGCATGTGGTGCTGTCATTTTTTCATCATTGGCAGCTAAAGCAATGTCGTGTCCAGGATTGAATATATGTAATTTCATTATAATTTATTTATCTTCACAATGCAGGCGCATCGTTCCAGCCCTGTTAACCATGTCTTTTACAACTTCTCCGCCGATAATCAAACCTGCTGCAGCTGGAACCCAAGCGTTACTTGCAGGAATAGTTCTTCTTTCAGTGCATTTTCTCATATCTTTGTTTGGGCATATGCAATGAAATCTGCAACTGATATCTTGATCATCAATCGGTGTTAAAGGCGGTTCTTCGCTGTAAACCACTTTCAGTTTAGGAATATTCAGCTTTTTGAGTTTCTTTCTGATAACTTTTGCAAGTGGATCCATTTTGGTTTTGTTGATATCTGCAATTTTAAAAGCTGTTGCATCAAGTTTGTTTGCTGCACCCATACATGATATTATTGGTACTTTTAATTCATGACAACGCCTTATAAGCTCGAGTTTAGCGCTTACAGTGTCAATGCAGTCAACAACATAATCAAATTGGCTCAAATCAATAGTGTCTGCGTTTTGTGGTAGATAAAACATTTGATACTTGTTTACGATGCATTTCTTGTTAATTTCATGAATGCGTTCTTCTGCGATATCAACTTTGTATTTGCCAACAGTAGAGAGTAGGGCGTATATTTGTCGGTTTACATTTGTTAAGCACACTCTGTCATCGTCAAAAACATCCAACTGTCCGACGCCACTACGTGCTAAAACTTCTACTGTGTATCCTCCAACACCACCTATTCCAAATACGGCTACACGTGATTCTGAAAGTGTATTTATCGCTTCTTTTCCCAACAATAGTTGAGTACGTGAAAATTGATTTTGCATTTATACTAATATCTACTTTATCTAAATTTCTGCAAAGGTAACCATTTTCGCAAATTAAGCCTATAATTTTCATTTTTTTTAGTTTTAAAACGAAAACCGTCTGATTGTGGAATCTAATATGTGGTTCATCTGATTGAAAAGCCGTTATTTTTAAAATAAGCAATTTCTACGGTGCTTAACTTCATTCATAAACGGAAAGAATAACTACATTTAGTTTGTTTTTCGATTTGTTTGTACTATCTTTGTATAAAATTGACTGCATTCAGTAAAACAAAGAAAAAATTGATTTTCCTTTGCTTTTCCACTCGTTTGCACTATCTTTGCAAAAGAATTACGTAATTATGGGAATTTTCGGACTGTTTAATAAAAAGAAAAAAGAGACTCTTGATAAGGGACTCGAAAAAACTAAAGAGAGTGTTTTTAGTAAGCTGACTCGTGCTGTAGCCGGTAAATCTAAAGTTGATGATGAAGTACTAGACAATTTGGAAGAAGTACTAATCACTAGTGATGTTGGTGTTGATACAACATTAAAAATCATTGAACGAATAGAAGAACGAGTTGCTCGTGATAAATATGTTTCAACCTCTGAACTCAATGAAATATTGCGTGAGGAGATTGCCGATTTGTTGGCAGAAAACAATACAGATGATAATGATAGTTGGGATTTGCCAGCTGATCATAAACCTTACGTAATACTTGTTGTAGGCGTAAACGGAGTTGGTAAGACTACGACGATAGGTAAATTGGCTTATCAGTTTAAAAATGCAGGCAAGAAAGTTTATATTGGAGCAGCTGATACATTCCGTGCTGCTGCTGTAGAACAGATTTCTATATGGGGTGAGCGTGTTGGCGTTCCTGTAATCAAGCAACAGATGGGTTCTGACCCAGCCAGCGTTGCTTTTGATACCCTTCAAAGTGCAAAAGCTAATGGCGCAGATGTTGTTATTATAGATACAGCAGGACGTCTGCATAACAAATTAGGATTAATGAACGAGTTGAAGAAAATTAAGGATGTGATGAAGAAAGTTCTTCCTGAAGCTCCTGATGAAGTTATGCTCGTTTTGGATGGTAGCACAGGACAGAATGCTTTTGAACAGGCAAAGCAATTTTCGGCTGTTACTAATATTTCAAGTCTTGCAATTACCAAACTTGATGGTACGGCAAAGGGTGGTGTAGTTATCGGTATCAGCGATCAGCTGAAAGTTCCTGTTAAGTATATCGGACTCGGAGAACAAATGGAAGATTTGCAGTTGTTTAATCGCAAGGAATTTGTTGACTCTTTGTTTGCCTAAGCCAATTGAAATATTCATATGAAGAAAAATCAGATAGATATAATTACCATGGGCTGTTCTAAGAATCTCGTTGATAGCGAACTTCTTATGAAACAGTTTGAAGCTAATGGTTATCATTGTGTTCATGATAGTAAACGTCCTGAAGGAGAGATTGCTGTTATCAATACATGTGGATTTATTGAGACAGCTAAAGAAGAGAGTATAAATACAATACTCGAATTTGTTAAAGCAAAAGAAGAAGGTAGGCTGAATAAACTTTATGTCATGGGATGCTTATCTCAACGATATAAGGATGAACTAGAAAACGAAATTCCTGAAGTTGATAAATTTTATGGAAAGTTTAATTATAAGCAGTTGCTTTCTGATCTAGGCAAGGCAGAAGTTACTTCATGTACAGGTCGACGTCATCTTACAACACCGCATCATTATGCTTATTTGAAGATAGCAGAAGGTTGTGATAGACATTGTGCATATTGCGCTATTCCTATTATTACGGGTAAGCATATTAGTCGTCCTAAAGATGAAATACTGCGTGAGGTTGAAGAAATGGTTTCTTGTGGAGTTAAAGAATTTCAGATTATCGCCCAAGAACTTACTTATTATGGCGTAGATATAGATGGACACAGACATATTGCTGATTTAATTAGTGATATTGCTGATATTAAAGGCGTGAAATGGATTCGCTTACATTATGCTTATCCTAATCAGTTTCCGCTAGATTTATTAGATGTTATTCGTGATAAACCAAATGTATGTAAATATTTGGATATTGCTTTGCAGCATATCTCAAATAATATGTTAGATGCCATGCATCGAAATGTAAGTAAAGAGGATACTATCGAACTAATCACCAAGATACGTGAAACGGTACCTGGTATCCATATACGAACAACATTAATGGTTGGTTTCCCAGGAGAGACTGATGAGGACTTTTCTGAATTAGTTGATTTCGTAAAATGGGCTCGCTTTGAGCGTATGGGAGCATTTGCTTATTCTGAGGAAGAAGGAACATATAGTGCTGAGCATTATGATGATAATGTGCCAGAAGATGTTAAGCAAAGTCGTCTTGATACTCTTATGGCTGTTCAACAGGATATCAGTTCTGAAATTGAAGCAGAAAAGGTTGGCCAGATCATGAAAGTTATCATTGATCGTAAAGAAGGTGAGTACTATATTGGTAGAACAGAATATTGCTCTCCTGAAGTAGACCCAGAAGTGCTGATAAAAGTTGCTGATAAGAAACTACGTGTAGGATGTTTCTATGATGCCAAGATAACGTCAAGTGAAGAATTTGACCTTTACGGAGAAATAGTATAAATCAACATGAATAACAAGGAATTTATTGCAGAATTAGCGCAACGCAGCGGTTACACACAAGCTGATACCCAAAAGCTTGTGAATACAGTAATTGCCAGTATGGGTGATGCCTTTGAAGGAGGAGAAAACGTCGCATTGTCAGGTTTTGGTTCCTTTGAAGTTAAAAAACGTATGGAACGAGTTGTTATAAATCCTGTTACAGGACTTAAAATGCTTGTTCCACCAAAATTGGTGCTTGGATTCAAGCCTATTGCAGCGATAAAGGAAAAACTTAAAAATGGAGGAGACGCACATGAGTAATATAAAAGACTTATCTCGAATCCTTGCTGATAAGAGAAAACTTAGTGTTGCGGATGCCGAGAAATTTATATCGTTGATGATTGATGTCATTAATGATGGACTGAATAATAATAAACTTCTGAAAATAAAGGGACTCGGCACTTTTAAGGTTACTAGCGTCAGTCCCCGCGAAAGTGTAGATGTCAATACAGGTGAGCGTATTCTGATTGATGGGAGGGAAAAAATATCTTTCTCCACAGACAATGCTATGAAGGAACTTGTAAATCGTCCGTTTTCTCAGTTTGAAACTGTTGTAATCAATGATGGTGTTGATCTTGGACAGGCAGAACAAACAAATGAAGAGTCGCTTGATGAGAGTTCAGATGATGTTTCTGATGAAATTCCTAAATTAGAAAAAACGACTGAACCAATTAACGATGAAAACGTCGTAAATGATAATGAAGCTGATAATATTGCAACAGATGTTGACAATGTTGTTGAGCATGAGGAAGAAGATAAAACAGATTCTATTTCCAATGACACTATCAAAGAAGAGGCTGCTGATGATGTTGTAAAGAAAGCTGAAGAAGTTGTAGAACATATAACAGAATCGCATATTGATTCTGATGAAGATGTTGAGACAGTTGAGATCGATATTAAGGATACAGTTACTGTACCTGAGCCTGTTGATGAATGTGCAAACGAAAAAGTCGTTGACGCAAATAATCAAAATGAGATTAAAAACGTTGAAGATACTAATAACATTTTAGAAGAGGAATATGTTGATGAACCTGAACCGGTTAAACATAATACCCGAATTAATAAGGTGTTGGTAATTTCTATATTCGCGATTCTAATATTGTCAGCTGGTGCATTCTTCTATATGTACAATGAACTCTCAGAGCGTAATTGTCGTATTGATAGCTTAATGAGCCGTTTGGGACAACGTAAAGTTAAACCTGCAGTAAAGCCTTTGAAGCGTGCTGCAGTAAAGCCAGTGCAGGCTGTAAAAGCACCGATACGTAAGACTAATGATAGTATCGTTAAGAAAAATACTAATGAAGCAACTGTAGTAGATAAATATGCTGCAATGAACAATAGTGATGCACGTGTACGCACTGGTGCATATAAAATAGTAGGAGTACAAAAGACAATAAAGGTAAAAGCTGGTCAGACATTAAGTTCAATAAGTAGATTGTATTTCGGCCCAGGAATGGAATGCTATATTGAAGTTATGAATGGCAAGACGGAATTGAAGGAAGGCGAAATAGTTAAGATCCCTGAATTGAAAAATAAGCATTCAAAATAAAGTTTATATAATTCATTCTTAGTTATATATTTCGATATATTAAAAAATTTGCTGAATTCGATTTTATATTGTAATTTTGTGCTCGATTTAAACGTTTGAATATGATTCTTAAGAAGAAAAAATGGCATTGCCTGCCTGGTCAGCCTATTACTGAACTTGATAAGCAAGTGATGTCTTGGGAAAAAAAAGGCAAGGAAGTGCCTAGTCGTGACCTCATAAAAACTCCAGAGCAGATAGAAGGCATCCGTAGAAGTGGCGTCGTAAATACTGGTTGTCTTGATGAGGTTGCTAAGAATATTCATGTAGGTATGAACACGCAAGAGATTGATGACATCTGCATGGCTTATTGTAAAGAGCATAATGCAATACCTGCGTGTTTGAATTACGAAGGCTATCCGAAAAGTGTTTGTACTAGTATAAACGAGGTTGTATGCCATGGTATTCCTAAAGTAGAGGATGTCCTTGAAGAAGGTGATATCGTGAATGTAGACATGACAACAATCCTTGATGGATATTATGCTGATGCTAGTAGAATGTTTATCATTGGTAAAACTACTCCAGAAAAGGAACAACTCGTAAGAGTTGCAAAAGAGTGTCTTGAAATAGGTGCTGAAGCTGCTAAGCCATATAGCTTTGTAGGTGATATAGGTCATGCAATTCAGAAATATGCCGAGAAGTATCATTATGGAGTTGTACGTGATTTATGTGGTCATGGAGTAGGTTTGGACTTCCATGAAGAGCCAGATATTGTGCATTATGGTCATAAAGGAACTGGCATGTTACTTGTTCCTGGTATGGTATTCACGATAGAACCAATGATTAATCAAGGTACATGGAAGGTATTTCTTGATGCTGATGATCCTTATGAATGGGAAATCGTCACAGGAGATGAATTGCCAAGTGCTCAATGGGAACATACATTTGTAATGACAGAGCATGGCCTTGAAATTCTTACTTATTAATAGAAAACAAAAAATTGAAAGTCTAAATATATGGAGAATAAAGATATTTATATATTAGGTATAGAGTCTTCATGCGATGATACCTCAGCTGCTGTATTGAAAAACGGTGTGCTGCTTTCTAATGTTACAGCTTCACAGGATGTCCATAAAGCTTATGGTGGTGTAGTTCCTGAGTTGGCTTCACGTGCTCATCAGCAGAATGTGGTTCCTGTTGTGGATCAGGCTATTAAACGTGCCGGAATAACAAAGGATATGTTGAGCGCAGTTGCGTTCACTCGTGGACCAGGTTTGATGGGCTCTCTTCTCGTTGGTGTTAATTTTGCCAAGGGATTTGCTAGATCATTAAATATTCCTTTGATAGATGTTAATCACCTTCAAGGACACGTAATGGCTCATTTTATTAAAGAAAGTGACGATGATACTACAGCTCCACCTTTCCCATTCATCTGTTTGCTAGTTTCAGGTGGTAATTCTCAGATTGTTAAGGTAAATGCATATAATGATATGCAAGTGCTAGGACAAACTATTGATGATGCTGCTGGTGAGGCGATAGATAAGTGCTCAAAAGTTATGGGGTTGGGATATCCTGGTGGTCCTATCATAGATAAGCTTGCTAGACAGGGAAATCCTAAGGCATACAAATTCTCAGAGCCACATATTCCAGGTTTGAATTATTCATTCTCTGGTTTAAAAACTTCTTTCCTTTATAACCTTCGTGAGTGGGTTAGTGAGGATCCTGATTTCGTAGAGCATCATAAGGAGGATTTGGCTGCAAGCTTGGAATTCACAATTGTTGATATTCTTATGAAGAAATTGCGTAAGGCTGTTGAAGATACTAAAATCACTCATGTAGCTGTCGCAGGTGGCGTTTCTGCTAATAATGGACTGCGTAATGCCTTCCGTGAGCATGCAGATAAATATGGTTGGACAATATACATACCTAAATTTAGCTATACAACGGATAATGCCGCTATGATAGCAAGTGTAGGTAATTTTAAATATCAGGATAAAGATTTCGGCTCTATTGATATGCCGGCTTTCTCAAAAGTAACTTTTAAGTAAATTATATGGAATTAGAAAGTAAAGTATTAAGTAAAGAAATACAGCAATATTTGTATGATAACGACCTTACTCTCGGAACAGCAGAAAGTTGTACTGGTGGACGTATTGCCGAAGCTATAATAGCCGTACCTGGTGCTAGTAATTATTTCAAAGGTGGAATAATATGCTATACAAATGAAATCAAGGAAAATTTATTGCATGTTTCTCATGATACGTTGGAAGAGAAAACAGCTGTTTGTGAGGATGTAGCTAAGCAGATGGTTGCTGGAGCATGCGATGCACTTAACGTTGATTATGCTATCTCTGCAACAGGAGTCGCTGGACCTGCAGGAGGTTCTCCTTCAATTCCTGTTGGAACGATATGGATTGGTTACGGTTGCAAGGATGATATTCGTACGTTTAAGTTGGAAGAAGACTTTGGACGTGATATAAATCTTGCAATAGCAACAAGAAAAGCTTTGAGACTGTTTCTTGATTTTGTTAAAGAAAAGAATCCAAAAGAATAGTCCAAAACAAAAAAATACTTAAATATCAATATTCTTTAGGGAAATATTTTGTGTAATTCAAAAATATTTGTAATTTTGCACCCTGTTTGGAATAAGTATCAAAAAACGAAAACAAAAATTAAAGATAGTAATGTCTAAGATTTGTCAGATTACAGGAAAGAAGGCACAGTTAGGTTGTAATGTGTCTCACTCAAAGCACCGTACAAAGAGAAGCTTTGATGTTAACCTCTTCAGCAAAAAATTCTACTATGTAGAAGAGAATTGCTGGATTAGCCTTAAGATCAGTGCTGCTGGTCTTCGTCTCATTAATAAAGTCGGTCTTGACGCTGCCTTGAAGCAGGCTGTTTCTAAGGGTTATTGCGAATGGAAAGACGTTAAAGTAATAGGAGAATAATTATCATGGCAAAGAAAGCTAAAGGAAATAGAGTGCAGGTAGTTCTAGAATGCACTGAAATGAAAAATAGCGGACTTCCAGGAACAAGCCGTTACGTAACAACAAAGAATCGTAAGAATACTCCTGAGCGTCTTGAATTGAAAAAATTCAACCCAATCCTGAAGAAGATGACTCTTCACAAGGAGATTAAGTAATAACCCTTTTAAATTCATATAAGATATGGCAAAGAAAGCGGTCGCTACCCTCCATGAAGGTTCTTCAGAAGGTCGCGCATATTCAAAGGTAATCAAAATGGTAAAGAGCCCTAAGACTGGCGCTTACGTATTTGATGAGCAAATGGTCCCTAATGAGGCTGTAAAAGATTTCTTTAAGAAGTAATTCTATCAAAGAACTAAATATAAAAGGTTGCAAAGTTTGACTTTGCAACCTTTTTGTTGTTTATATGATTCACTACTGTTAATTAAGTTCATCGTTGATGGAGACAAGGTTTTGATTAGTAATATCAAATTTAATGTTGCTATGTATGAAGCGTTTCTAGTAGTTATAACTTGTATTGTTTGGTGCAACCAACTTGCCATGAAATAATAAATCTGATAATAGTTAAAATGCATACATATCACCGCCTGCTTCCTCCGAGTGCCTTTCATTGATTTGATTTTGTTGTATCTGATTTTATTCCTAGATTTGTACACAAGGATATGATAATTAAGAAATTTTCATCAACCGACAACTAGTTTGGGGAGGTGACAACCATATTTAATTGAATGACAACCAATCTGGTAAGATTAGACAACTTATTTAATAACAAATATAAGTCTAATACGGCTAAAGACACGCTACCAGAAAAAGTTTTTTCAATGTCACTAATGTCATAATGTCACTAGCCCTTTGTTTATAAGGGTTTG